>JABUBQ010000120.1_pt1 | contig 11944 bp, 13 predicted proteins | sample 7240351 | NCBI WGS metagenome assembly JABUBQ01 (sample SAMN07256348, study PRJNA390944) | subsurface metagenome | isolation source: Methane hydrate marine sediment | place: Pacific Ocean: Eastern North Pacific, ODP site 1244 | collected 2002 | reverse complement strand
CCTCCGTAAAGCTATTTAGCCGACAAGACACTGTCCAGAATGCCCAGCGCTTCATCGACCTCCCCGTTGCCGATGATGAGGGGAGGCATAAAGCGAATGGCGTTGGGCTTCAGCTGGTTGACCAGTAAGCCTTTTTTAAGGCAATCCATTACCAGTGGCGCGGCGATGTCATCCTTAAACTCCACCGCCACCAGCAGTCCCCGCCCCCGAACATCGGTGATGAAGGAGTATTTCGCTTTCAGTTTAGCCAGTCCCTGAACAAGATAGTCGCCCACTGTCTTTACCTTGCCGGGGATATCGTTATCGATAACGAATTTCAGGGTGGCGTAGCCCGCGGCGCAGGCCAGGGGGTTGCCGCCGAAGGTGGAGCCGTGCTCACCGGGGGCGAACACCGCCGCTTTATCCTTGGCCAGAATAGCCCCGATAGCCACGCCGCTGCCCAGGCCCTTAGCCAGCGTCATTATATCAGGTTCGGCGCCGTTTTGCTCATAGGCGAAGAGCGTGCCCATGCGGCCGATGCCGGTCTGGATTTCGTCCAGGATGAGCAGAATGCCCTTCTGGTCGCACCAAGCGCGCACCTCAGCCAGGTAGCCGTTATCGGGGATGTTGACCCCGCCCTCGCCCTGCACGGGTTCTATCATGACAGCGCAGGTACGTTTGGTGGTCGCCGACTTTATGGCGCCGATGCTATTATATTTCACGTTGACGAAGCCGGTGGGGAGGGGGGGGAAGGACTTCTGGAATTTTTCCTGGCCGGTAGCCGCCACCGTAGCCAGGGTGCGGCCGTGAAAGGAGCCCAGTGTGGTGATAATCTCATAGGCTCCGTCCAGTTTGAGTTGCCCGTAGCGGCGGGCCAGCTTTATTGCCGCCTCGTTAGCCTCGGCGCCGCTGTTGCCGAAGAAGACCTTGTCCAGGCAGCTGTTCTCGACCAAAAGCTGGGCCAGGCGGAGCTGGGGGACGGTATAGAACTGGTTGGAGGTATGGATGAGCAGTTGCACCTGCTCGGTTATTGCCTTGGTCACCGCGGGGTGGCAGTGCCCCAGGCTGTTGACCGCCCAGCCGCCGACAAAGTCGAGGTATTCCTTACCGTCTTCGTCCCAGACGCGCGCCCCTTTTCCCCTGACAATGGTCAGAGGCAGGCGTTCGACAACGTGCATGAAGTATTGGCTTTCCAGCACCGGCCAGTCGGTCATCTTAGTCTACCTCTCCCCCTGTATCCCCCTCTCCTATCAAGGAGAGGGGGAGGATTTTTTCTTAAGAGGGACTTCGTCCCTCTTAAACTCCCTATTACCCCCCTAATTTATTTCTTTATAGTTGTGCCGCCGCTTTTACCCTCTATTTCGTTGAGCAGGGCGTGCGGCTGCATGCCGTCTATAATGATACACTCCGAAGAAGCGCCCGACAAGGCTTTGAGGCAGGCTTTGACCTTGGGAATCATCCCCCCCGAAGCCGTACCCGAAGCCATCAGCGCCTCGGCTTCAGCAGTTGACAGTTGGGGTATTAGCTTGCCTTGTGAGTCGCATATGCCGACGACATCGGTGAGAAAAATGAGCTTTTCGGCGCCGATAGCGGCGGCAACCTCGCCGGCGACGACATCGGCGTTGATGTTAACTATTCCCCTCGTTTCGCCTGGCTGATCTGAGGAATAGAGACCAAGGGGAGCAACTACTGGAACATAGCCTGATTGTAAGAGAGCCTTCAGAGGAGCCAGGTTTACTTTTTCCACCTCACCGACGTAGCCTAGCTCCCCGTCCTTAATCCTAGCTTGAATAAAAGCCCCGTCCACGCCGCTAATACCTACCGCCTGTCCCCCCAGGTTATTGATGCTGGCTACAATCTGCTTGTTAACTGGCCCGGCAAGTACTGAAATCACCGCCTCAAGAGTCGCCTTATCAGTTACCCGTTCTCCCTGGATAAATTTGCTGGAAACCCCTTTCTCTGTCAGCCAGTCGGTTATCATCTTGCCGCCGCCGTGGACGACGACAACCGACCAGTCCTGCTGCTGGAGGGAGACGATATCTTCCAGAGTGGTATCGTGGTTACCCAGGGTGGCGCCGCCGAGCTTGACTACAATAACCTTGTCCATCATTAGCCCTTTATTATGTCATATACTGACTATTAATAGTTACATATTCCGGTGACAGGTCGCAACCCCAGGCGGTGGCTTGCCCGGAGCCGAGGTTGAGGTTAATGCTTACCGGCACTTCCTCGCCCTTGAGCAGCTTGATGACCGCCGGCTCGTTAAAGGGGAGGGGTTTGCCCGACTTGACCACCGCTATTTTGCCGATAGAAAGGTCGAACTTCGATTCTTTTATCTCGGCGCCGCTCCGCCCCACCGCCGCCATGATGCGTCCCCAGTTGGGGTCGGCGCCGTAAACCGCCGCCTTGACCAGGGAAGAGCTGACCACCGCCCTCGCCGCCGCCCTCGCTTGAGCCAGGTCAACGGCACCGCCAACGGTCGTTTCGATGAGGCGGGTGGCCCCTTCGCCGTCGCGGGCGAGGAGCTTAGCCAGATAGATACAGAGCTGTTCCAGCGCCTGCTCGAAGGGGGCGGGGGGGACATCGCCCGCCAGCCCGTTAGCCATCACCAGCACCATGTCGTTGGGGCTGGTATCGCCGTCCACGGAAATCATATTGAACGAGGCGTCCACCGCCTTCTTTAACGCTTTCTGGAGAAAGTCTTTCTCGACGGCGGCGTCGGTGGTAATAAAGCCGAGCAGGGTCGCCAGATTCGGGTGAATCATCCCCGAGCCCTTGGCGGCGGCGCCGATGGTGAACCCGGTCTTGCCGCCTTTGACCCTGACCGCCGCCTCCTTGGCAAAGCTATCCGTGGTCATAATTGCTTTTGCCAGCTGGTCGCCGCCGTCGCGGGCCAGGATAATGCGGTCAACACTGGCCCTTATCTTTTCCATGGGCAAGGGGACACCGATGACGCCGGTGCTGGCCACCAGAACGTCCTCGGGCGCTACCCCAATGCCTTCGCCGACCAGCCCCGCCATCTCGGCGGCGTCGACAAGCCCCTGTTCGCCGACATAGGCGTTGGCGCAACCGCTGTTGACCACCACCGCGCCGAATTTTTCCCGTTCTTTCAATCTCTGCTGGGAGAGGAGGACAGGGGCGGCTTTGAGCTTAGTGTCGGTAAAGACCGCCGCCGCCAGGCAGGGCGCCTCGGAAAAGAGAACGGCCAGGTCCAGCTTATCGGCGGCTCTCTCATTTATTCCCGCGCTGGTGGCGCCAGCGAAAAAACCTTCGGGCGATGTAACCGTGCCCCGGGGAAGAAACTCAATCTCGGCGGCCATTATCCAAACTATACCACACTCCATATAGCCAGGCAATGTAGTATAATGTAAAAACAGCTATAAAACTTAGAGGGAGAAAGCCATGGAAGTTAAGACGCTCTATTTCGAGAAACCGGGGATTGAGAACACCGAAGAGACGCTCAAAATCGCCAAAAAGCGGGCGGAGGAGCTGGGCATAAAGACCATAGTTATCGCCTCGACGGTGGGCGATACCGCGGTAAAGGCTATGGATGTGTTTAAGGGGTGTAAGGTTATCGTGGTGACGCACGTTGCCGGCATGCGCCAGCCCGACACTCAGGAGTTCGCTGAGGAGAACCGCAAAACCATCGAGGCCAAGGGGGGCATTATCCTCACCACCACCCACGCCCTGGGGGGCCTGAGCCGAGCCATGCGCAGCAAGTATAACACCTTTGTTTTAGGCGAGGTAATCGCCGACGCCCTGCGCATCTTCGGGCAGGGAATCAAGGTGGTCTGCGAGATGGCCGCCATGGCCGCCGACGGGGGGCTGGTGCGCACCGACGAGGATATCATCGCCGTCGCCGGTAGCGGGCGGGGCGCCGACACCGCCGTGGTAATAACGCCAGCCAACACCCACGACTTCTTCGAGCTCAAGGTGAGAGAGATTCTGTGTAAACCACGGTTATAGGGTTAGTTACAAAAGGCGTCCCAGACCGTCCAGTAATGGGCGTCGTTGCCACCCTCCGTAGCCACTATGCCCACCATGGCAAAACAGTTGGAATTACAGCCGATATCGGGCTTGCTATCGGGCAGGTTGGTGAGCTGCTTCTCCGGAAACAGCGGGCCGGAGGCCCTAACGATAACCCGGAACACCCCCGCCAGATTGGGCGTTTGCAAAACCTTGACCGGGTCATCCGAGCTGATGAAGTCTGACCAGTTGCCGTCTTTCTGTTCGAGCTTTACCATCCACTTGGTGACATTCTTCTCTGTTTCGTGCTGCGGCGATACATACGCCCAGAACTGAGCGCCGCCGCCGCCTTTGAACCTGGCCTTCATTTCTTCAGTGTCGTCCTTTGGTAGACTCATCGCCAACCCCCTTGTTCCCCCAGCGCCGGATTCTTATTCTTTCCAGCAGGGCACTCTGCATTTGAGGCAGAGGCCCCGAGGCAACTACAACCAGAATATATACTCTAGATGGACAGTTGTCAATAATTACACAACCTATTTGACAGGTGGGGTTATAATGTAAGTAGGGACAACTCAAATATAAGGAGGCACTGTTATGGCTTATTACTCAAAGTTACACCCAACGGTTTACCACGAATATAAGAACTGTAGCGTCGGCAATAACATGGTGAAAGGCAACCTGAAGAAAGGTACACTACCAATAGTCATAGACGGCAATCCCCTACAATTATGTGAAACCTGTGCCGCACTAGGGGCAGCAGGTACAGGCATCCCTGGCATACCAGTTCTTCCTGAGCCATACGGAGGCGACGTCGTTGAGACCTATTACTCGAAAGAAAGCCCAAAAATCTTTCATATGTGCCAGAATTGCTTCCTCGGCCAGAACATTGAGAAAAAAAATCTGGTTCCCAATCAACCACCGCAAAAGATGGGGCGCAAGAAGCCCAAATTGTGTAAAATCTGCGTCAAACTGTGCATTGGCGGTAAATGCATTACCGGCGCTCCAATACCCGCTGACAAGATAAAGTCACCCTATTACTCGAGTGCACATACCCCAACCAAGGTCTTTCACGCTTGCCATAATTGCTACATCGGTAACAAAATCCAAAAAAGTGCCATAGGTAGACCTGACGAAGCCAGATTGTGCAGAATCTGTTACCGACTGCTCAAAGAAGACAAGTGCACTTAAATGCCGCCAGGGAAGTACCCTAAAAAGTGTGCGTCCCGTAGGCGATGGGGGGCGAGATAAACTCGGGCGGGTACTCGAACTTCTTGTTCACCAGCTGAACCATCTGCCGTCCCAGGTCGCGGGCCGCTTTCCTGCCCTTCTCCAGCTTGTTGACATCACCCTTAGCCCCGCCGTAAGCGGCGACATAGTTGGCCGGCAGCATGCGGCGGGTGACGAAATAAAAATAGAGGTCTTTTACCGCATCTACGAGGCCGAGGCTGCCGCCGACAACGATAACACCACCCACCTTGTTGGCCAGGTTCCTCTCGGGGTGTCCCAGGGGCATGGTCCGGTCCATCACCGTCTTAGCCTGGGCGGTCATGGCGTAGAAGTATATGGGTGTGCCGAAGATGATGCCATCGGCGGCCAAGAGCTTTTCGTATAGCTCCTGCATATCGTCCTTGATGTGGCATTCGCCGTTCTTCATGCAGGTCCAGCAGCCGTCGCAGGGTTGGATGTCCTTACCCGATACCCGATAGAGCTCTACCTCGGCGCCGTCGGCTTTGGCTCCTTGAAGCGCCTCGTCCAGCATAATCTCGGTGTTCCCCTGTTTTCGGGGGCTACAGGAAACAGCTAAAATCTTCATCGCTTTTTTCCTTTCTTTATTTAACTACCCCTCCTTCGCCTTCTTTTGCAGTTCGTAGAGCTTGTTCAGGGCTTCGAGGGGGGTTAGTGAGTTGATGTCCAGCTTTTCTAATTCATCAAAGAGGGGCGACTTTTGCCCCAATAGGGGCAGTTGCTGAGATGCCGCTTCCTTGCGGCGGCGCTTGGATGAAGCCTGCTGGCTGCCGTCCTCAAGCTCGGTTAAGACCTCCTGAGCGCGGTGCACCACCGACCGGGGCAGGCCAGCCAGCTTTGCCACATGGATGCCGTAGCTCTTGTCGACGCCGCCGGGGACGATTTTGTACAAGAAAATGACCTCACCCTTGTCCTCGGCGACGGCGATATTGAAGTTCCTCACGCGGGGCAGGAAGTTGGCCAGTTCCACCAGTTCGTGGTAGTGGGTGGCGAAGAGCGTCTTGGCCCCCAGCTTGGGGTAGGAGTGGATGTATTCAGCGACGGCACGGGCGATGGAAAGCCCGTCGTAGGTGCTGGTGCCACGCCCGATTTCGTCGAGGATGATGAGGGAGCGGGGGGTAGCGTTGTTTAAGATATTAGCCGTCTCCACCATCTCCACCATGAAGGTGGACTGACCGGCGGACAGGTCTTCGCGGGCGCCGATGCGGGTGAATATTCGGTCGACCAGACCGATGGTGGTGGCGGCGGCAGGGACGAAGCCGCCGATTTGAGCCAGCAGGACGATTAAAGCGACCTGGCGCAGATAGGTGGACTTACCCGACATATTGGGGCCGGTGAGGACGATAAGCTGGGCGTCGTCGTTGGAGAGCAGGCTGTCGTTGGGCACGAAGCTGCCGTCGGCCAGCGTCCTTTCCACAACGGGGTGACGGCCACCGGAGATGTCTATGGCGTTGTCGGTAGTGAGGGTGGGGCGGATATAGCTATAGCGGACGGCGACCTCAGCCAGACTGGAAAAAGCGTCGATATCGGCCAGAGCGCCCGCCGACGCCTTGATTCGTTCGCTTTCCGCTCCCACCTGCTGGCAGACCCGGCGGAAGAGCTGCCCCTCAAGCTCGGTAATTCTATCTTGGGCGTTCAAGATTAACGACTCGTATTCCTTAAGTTCGGGGGTGAAGAAGCGCTCGCCGCCGACCAGCGTTTGCTTGCGGATATAGTCTTCGGGGACCTGGGACAGATTGGGCTTGGAGACCTCGATATAGTAGCCGAAGACCTTGTTGAAGCCGACTTTGAGCGACTTGATGCCCGTCTTTTCGCGCTCTTTTCGCTCCAGGTCGGCCAAGTATTGCCTGGCGTTTTTAGATGATAGGCGCAGGTTATCCAGTTCTTCGGAGAAGCCCTGCTTTATTACCTCACCCTGGTCGAGGGTGCCCGGTGATTCGACTATGGCTTGAGAGATTAAATCGACCACCTCGGGGCAGGGTTTGAGCGCGTCTTTGAGCCAGCCGATGGGCGCCAGCGCCTTTTTCAGCTCGGGGACGACCTCCAGGCTGCGGCGGAGGGCAATCAGCTCGCGGGGGACGGCGATGCCGCTCTTTATGCGGTTAATCAGGCGCTCGATATCGGCGACATCGCCTAGCAAAGAGATTACCTGGTGGCGCGGCAGGGTGTTTTCGGCGAACCAGGCGATGGCGTCCTGCCTTTTGTTTAACTCTTTTATGTCGAGCAGGGGCTGTCCCAGCCAGCGCCGCAAAAGCCTGCCCCCCATCGCCGTCCGGGTGAGGTCGATGATGGAAAGGAGCGAGCCGCTGGCCGTCCCCGAACGGCTGCTGGAGAAAAGCTCCAGGTTTCTTTGGGTCTGGACATCCAGCGCCATAAAGGCGTCGGTGGAATAGGTGGTGAGGCGGGTCAGCTGCCCCAGCACCCCTTTCTGCGTTTCCTGAATGTAGTGGATAATAGCGCCGGCGGCGCTGACCGCCAGAGGCAGGTGGGAGCAGCCGTAGCCGTCCAGGGTGGCCGCGCCGAAGTGCTCCAGGACGGTCTGGCGGGCAACCTCCGTCTCGAACCAGTAGTCCTCGAGGCGGGTCAGCGAAGCCGCTAAGCCTAAATCGGGCAGCTCGGCGCTTTCGGCAGTAATGACCTCGGAGGGCTTGAGCCTTTCCAGCTCGGGGATAAGGCGGTGGGTGGGAAGCTGGGCGGTGGCGAACTCGCTGGTGGTGATATCGACATAGGCGATGCCCACCCCCTCCTCGCCCCAGACCAGGCTGACCAGATAGTTGTTGCTCTTGCTGTCGAGCAGGCTGGGCTCGACCACCGTGCCCGGGGTCACCAGGCGGACGACCTCGCGCTGCACCAGGCCCTTGGTTTCGCCGGCTTTGGTCACCTGCTCGCAGATGGCGACCTTGTAGCCGCGACTGATGAGCCGCGCCAGGTAGTTGTCCAGGGCGTGATAGGGGATGCCCGCCATGGGCACGCGATGGCCCTTGCCCATATTTCGGGAGGTGAGGACAATCTCCAGCTCGCGGGAAGCCAGCTTGGCGTCTTCGTCAAAGGTCTCGTAGAAATCGCCCAAGCGGAAAAACACAATCGCCTGGGGATATTGTCGTTTGATCTTGAGGTACTGGCGGCGGACGGGGGTTGAATCCTCTTTCATCTCAAGCCTATTCTACTAGAATTTCGGGCTAAAAAGAAGGGGGCAAGCATATTGACAGCCCCCAAACTTCAGTATATTCTTTTATCTAAGCAAACCCCAAAGGAGATAGATAAATGGCCAAGACAGCCACCGGACTGGATGAAAATGTTGCCGGGCTGCTCTGCTACGTGCTGGGGTGGATAAGCGGGATAGTCTTTATAATCCTCGAGCCGAAAAACAAGTTCGTCCGCTACCATGCCATACAGGCGATCATTGTCTTCGGCGCCATCAGCATCGCCAGCGGTATCCTCAGCTGGCTACCCTTCATCGGGACTTTCCTCGGCTGGGCCCTCGGCGTGCTGGCAATCATCCTCTGGATAGTGCTCATGGTGAAAGCCTACCAGGGGAAAAAGTACAAGCTGCCCGTATCCGGCGATTTGGCCGCAAAGTGGGCGGGCTAAAAAGAAGGGGCAAATAGTTCTCTAGCCAAACGCCGCTGGCAGCATCGACTGAACGAAGCCCAGCCAGGAACCCAGCCAGTTGATGACGCTGGAGCCGCTGACCGCACTTTGCAGCCAGTCGAAGATGGGGTAGGCGTTAAGCACTACGGCAAACACCACTATCATGATAGCGGCGCTGAAGAAACTGATGACGGCGCCGATGGAACGAAGGAGCAGCTCTTCCTTCCAGGACTTCTCGAAATGTCGCCTCGGCAGCCAAAGGAGGAGTTGGATAAGGACCATGATGATGCACATGGTGAGGAAGAAGCCGACGAAGTTTTCCCAGTTCTCCCCGGGCATAAAGGAGAACAGGCTCGCCAGCCAGTGGTAGCAGAGCCCGGCCAGGGGTATGGCGGCCAGGAGCGAGATAATTGAGGCGGCCTGCTTGAGCGCGCCCTCCCTGAAGCCGTTGAACAGGCTGAGGATGAGTATTATGACGGCGATGATGCTAACAACTACCATTTTTGCCTCCTTATACTAATCCCTTTTTCCGGAAGTAGTGGATATAGCCGCTGACATTGCTCTGGAGCTCGTATTCGTCGAGGAGGGCGTCGAAATGCTCGGTGAGGTAGTTGCCGATATTTTTAATTATTGCCTCGTCGCTCTTGCCCGCCTTTAAATCGCGCAGTATGAGTTCACCGACCAGCTTGGAGTTTTCTATAGCCGTGTCGATGAGCTTTTCGGGCTCGCGGGCGACGGTGCCGTGAGAGTAGAAGAGAAGCCTGGGCTTCAATGCCTTTAAGTTCTTCATGTCGTTGAGGTAAAGCTCCAGGTCGAAGCTGGGCGGCGCCACGGCGGGGAGGGGGGGATAGCCAGGGCTGTAGATAAGCCCCAGCGACTCGCCGCAGAAAAGCCCCCTGGTTTTGGTGTCGAAGATGGCGATGTGGTGGGCGGCGTGGCCGGGGGTATGGATAATGAGCAGCTCGCGGCCGCCTAGTTTAAGCCTATCGCCGTCCCGAACCAGCCTTAAGCGCGCTTCGGGCAGGGGCAGAATGGGGCCGTAGGTTGCCTCGAAGTCATCGCCGAAAGCCATCTTGGTGCTTTCAATCAGCCGCGAAGGCTCGACCATGTGCTTCGCCCCCTGGCGGTTGAGCACTATCTGGGTCTGGGAGAAAATTTCAGCCAGTTTGCCTAAGCTCCCGGCGTGGTCGAGGTGGATGTGGGTGGGGATGATGTATTCGGGGCGGGAAAGCCCCAGTTTTTCGACGGCTTTTTGGATAGCGGGGACGAGCACGGCAGGGCCCGGCTCGATTATGGCGCCGCCGCCGTCCTTGATGAAGTAAACGGCGAAGACGGCGTTGATACCGGGAATTTGCCCTTCCATGCGGTAGCTTTCGTCGGCGACGGGTTCAAGTCGAATGGCTATTTTCTCACCTCACAAATCAGGGTTCATTTTACTAGAAATTGCGCTCGAAGGGAAATTTTTTGGTGCCTTGACAGCCAGCGAGCAGGGGTTTAGCATAGCCGTACCAGTTGAAACGGGTGGGTGGATGATGAAAAAGAAATTATTAATCGGAGTAATCGTTGTATTTGGGATAGCGGCGGCGTTTTTTATGATTATGTTAACTACGGGCGCCGCAATAGCGGCCTGGATATACATGGTATGGATGGTTCGGAAAAGGAAAACTAAAATATTCCATGACCAGATGGAACCAAAGATAGCCGAAAGGCGTTTGAAAAGGCTGAAAGTATTCCTGCTGGTAGCTGCTATATCGTTCGCGGGGGGTATTGTTGGTGGCATTGCGCACAATGTAATATACGGTCTGTCCGAAAACGAAGAGCTTGTCTCTTTCTTCATCGCGATTTCGGCTCTTTGGGTATTTATTTTAGCAACTGGCGGCGGTCTGTTTATATTTATCAGAGGACGACGAAAACCAGCATAAAGGAATACCCCACCCCATTTTAATCTTTACCCACCCACCGCCCTTTTAAGGTAAAGAGGGGCGTAGCCCCCTCTTAAAAACACCCCCAAAGAGAGGGGGATTTTTTTGTTGGGGGGGAGGTTCTGTGCCTAAGGTAACATTTTGTGTCCGTGGAGGTTGACAGGTGGGTTATAATTTATGTTAAAAGTTTGCGATTGGATAGCCTACACCATAAGGAGGAAATAAATGAAACAACCACAGCCGTTCAAGAACATTCCATCAGAATGCAAAATGCCTGATTTGTCAGACCTGAAACCCCTTTTAGGTATTATGATTATTCAAGCACTATTCGGGGATAAACTTGGTTTAAGCCACAAAACACAACTCTACCTAAAAAACTTTATTCGTCTGATTGATAAAGCCTTATCAGCACATAAAGAGTCTCGGCAATGCATCCTTGACACAATAGCAGAAAGAAAGCGCCCAACAGAGGAAATGGCAAAAGAGGGACGAATTATATATATGCTCGCATTTCCAAACCACATGGAAACTTGCATCAATGCTGTCGCGCGATCATATAAACTGTTAGACAGAATCAAGTCAGATAAACAAAAGGAAGAATCGCCAATGTTCCCAAGGGAACTCAAAAGATTAGCAAAAACACAATTTGAATCTGTAACCAACATCCGAAATGCCGTAGAGCATATTGACAAGCTAATCCTGAAAGATGAAATAGCTCCAGGGCAACCGATAATGCTGGCCCTCAACAGAAATCATGACGGTGTTATGATTTCAGACTACGAAATAAAGTTTGAGGAATTAGCTATGGTTCTCAGGAGGATGCACGAAATAGCACAGTATATCTTAAAGGTCAAACCGCAGAAATCTTAGCCCCTCAAAAATTTATTAATGTCCGCCGCCGCAACCTTGCCCGCACCCATAGCGCTAATCACCGTAGCCGCACCGGTAACGATATCGCCGCCCGCCCAGACCCTGTCCTTCACCGTCTTGCCCGTCGCCTCGTCAGCGACAACGGTGCCCCACTTGGTCGTCTCCAGGCCCTCGGTAGTCGAGGCGATGAGGGGGTTGGGGCGGGTGCCTAAAGCTACGATGACCTCGTCGACATCAATGACGAACTCGCTGCCCTCTTTAGTAACGGGGCGTCGGCGGCCGCTGTCATCGGGCTCGCCCAACTCCATCTCGTAGCACTCCATACCCACCACCCAGTTCTGCTCGTTGCCCAAAAACTGCTTGGGGTTGGT
>JABUBQ010000119.1_pt1 | contig 11951 bp, 21 predicted proteins | sample 7240351 | NCBI WGS metagenome assembly JABUBQ01 (sample SAMN07256348, study PRJNA390944) | subsurface metagenome | isolation source: Methane hydrate marine sediment | place: Pacific Ocean: Eastern North Pacific, ODP site 1244 | collected 2002 | reverse complement strand
ATTGTAAATTCTGTAAAAAGTCTATTCGAAGGGAAAGCACCAGAAGGTCGATGTCGATAAAAAGGAAAGAGTTAACGTCGATGTGAGCAATCAGCCTCCTGAAACCATTGAAAACAAAGGCTTGAAAACCGTGTTTTTCGGGGGGTCGGTAGGGTAACACCTATTTTCGACCTGTAAAAATTAGAAACCTTATTTTATAAGGGTTTTAGAGAATGTTGGTAATCAGATTAAATTTCAAGTATAAGCATAAAAAATTTTAAAATTTACTTACAAAACGATTCTTTTTTTCTTATATCACTAACGACTATTTTAAAGGACCACTAATATTCTTTTTATCTAAAAAGCAGATTAAGGTATAATTGCCTACATTTGCCTTAAAAAGAAAAATATTCACGAATAAAGGCACTCTACGTTCGTTAAAAGGGTATTCCTGGAGTTTAAAGAGGTAATCATCTAATTAGAGGAGAATTGAAAAAAGCGGACTGCTTTCTGTGGTTGGAATAAAAATTAGGATAAGTTATCTAAGAGGTGCTTCTAATGGTGAAATTTGCCTTTTTAAGTGCCTTCCTACCCCTGTTATTAGCTTACCAGCTATTGACCCCTTACCATACCCTATATAATTTATCCTACCCCTGTAAAACCCTGTTAGATAGGTTCCTTTTTAAGGGATAGATAAGAGCCTTCCCTTTTTGTTGATTCCCTGTCTTTTTTGTCTTTTTTATCCTGGTAAGTGAAAAACCCGCCTGCGCAATGTTCCCCATATATCCATTAGATTATATTCATTTTTAAAAATTAGGTAAAACTTACTCTTGAATGATAAGTCTGGGTATAACTTTCTTTGCCTGGTGTACATTTCTGTACTAAAAAATTCCCCAGGGGTTCATTTTTTGAAGTTTCCTGAACCGCTTCTGCCTCCGAATCATAAACGCCAATTACTTTTTCATTCTTTATTACAATGCACTTATTGTTATATCTCTTTACCAGCTTATTCTGATTTTTGATATAATACTTAAATTCTTTTTCTAATGGTTTGGACATTTTATATAACCTTTTTTTCCACATCATCTAATCTATTTTCCATAAATGACTTCTAAGATAAACATTAATAATATAAAGGTTGGAAGTACCAACCAAAGAATACGTCCCTTACTTATATTAATTTTCATATCGACACCATTCCTTATCCATTGATAAAATTTATAATACCTTATTTAGAGTTCGGGTTTAATGAGAAAATCCTGAATCTCTTCTAATGTCTCAATTGATTTATTCATTACCCCTGTTTGAGTCTCCATAAAATCAGGCAATCCTTCTAATGTCTCAACTAATCTATTCATTGCATTTGTTTGAGTCTCCATAAAATCAGGCAGATCTTTTAATGTTTCAATCGACTTATTCAATGAATCTACTGCTGGAACCCCCGAGATTAGAGTAATAAAAATTGCTAATAACAATAAAGCGGAGGGAATATCACCAATTGGGTTTGGATTTATAATGCCTGTGAATTTTAAAAATAACAGAGACGCAGCAAAAAAAGCAGTAATTCCCCCTATGTACAGTAACACCTTGAATAAAAAAGCATTTTTTGTAGAAAATGCGATGGCAATCAAAATGATAACGACTACAGCTTCAACCAAAGCTGTCTTTCTTAAAAAATTACTTAACCGATTTTCTTTAATTTCTTTTTCTTTCATTTCAGACTTCTCCTTATCTCACTTATATTAATTTTCATATAAGCATCACTCCTTTTATTTTGGGTTTAAAGTTAGTAATTCTACATCGCTTATTGATTATAGAACCTTTTAATGATTTATTTTCGAAAGGATATTATCAGTCCCCCCAGTAATATTATCTCTACAGCTGTGGCAATATAAATGGCATTGATTATATTGATTGTACTGGCAGTACTGTGTGTGTGGTAATACCATCTCGGTAAAACTATAAGGCAAACCACTGTTATAATTAAAATTATTATAGCGGTGATCTCTATCTTACTCATTTTCTCCCTCCTTTCCATATTTTGAACCTGTCTTCTTCAAATACTTCACCAGCAGTTTACTAAAGTCAGTAATTCTCCATCGATGAGAAAATCCTTATTACTTCTTCGATCTCTTATCATTTTACTCTCTCTTTTAATATTTTACCAGCTTTAAAAAAGGGAACACTCTTAGCTGGTACAGATACTTTTTCACCGGTGATGGGATTTCTGGCCATATGAGCAGTCCTTTTTCTAATACCGAAATTACCAAAACCTATTAATTTAACGGTATCACCTTTGGCTAGACAATCATTAATATTTTTAATTATACATTTTACGATTCTTTTAGCCTCCACTTTGGTGCATTCTATTTCGCTTGCCACCTTATCAATTAATTCTCCTCTATTCACTTTAGAAGACCTCCTTTTATTTTTTTAACATAATGTCATACCTCATAGAAACGAGGAAAACATAATTGTTAAAACACTACTTTATATCTTATACGACAAGCATTTAAAAAATCCTTCTTTTCTATAAAAATATTTTAAGAAATATAAAAGATGACCGGAGATAAGGATCGGGGAGGAGCAGCGTGCGCGTACCAGCCCCATACTCCTATTGTTCTTAAGGGTTTCAATTGAGGAGTCATCTCCGGCTCTGACTCTGGTTTTGAATATTAATCTGGCTCTGAAAGCATCATGCGATACAGACTGAGGAAGGCTATTGGGAGATATTCTCTCGAAGAAAATCCCGAGACCTGCCACCCCTGCCTTTGCTTATCAGGCTACAGACTAATAATCATTTAATCGAAGCGAGAGGATCAGGACTCAGTTCAAGCCGGATTAGCTCAAATTGGCTCAAATTGGCTCAAATAGAACGATAGCAATTACTTTACATAATATATCTTATAGGACGTTGTAACGCTGTAATCCTTGTAAACAAAGGGTTTCGGGATTTCAACAATGGCATAATAAGGACCCTAAAACAATAACTGACTATCACTAATAATGTTTTTATATATGTTTTGTAATGTTTTGTTAATATAAAAAGTTTGTCTGTTTCTTTTTTCAGTTTATCTCTTCATCTTTCATATCCGGATAATACCACAATTTAGCTTTACCCTCAATATTCAAAGCTTTTATTCATTTGTTTTAAAATATTACTTGACATTTAAAGTCATTTGTGTTATATTAAGATAGGCTTTAAAAACAAAGACTTTCAGGATTTTTTAAATAAAATAAAGGAGGTTCTTAAAATGAAATTACTAACAAAAGAGATCGAGAAGAAATTGCCTAAATTGTATTCACAGGAGCACGAAGAAAACCCTAAGATCATTGTAAAGTTTTTTACCCCCTGGAATCAGTGGAAATGGTTCGCTTACGAAGGCGAAAAGCAAAAGAATGGAGACTGGCTATTATTCGGGATGGTTCACGGAGACGATCACGAGATCGGGTATTTTTTACTAAGTGAATTAGAAGGCGCTAATGGTCCTTTTGGGTCGAAGATCGAAAGAGATAAGTATTTTGGATATGGGCATCGATTAAATGAATTTAGATAAAGGAGGTTTTAAATGTTTACTAAGAAACATTATAAGGGAATCGCTGACATCCTTAGAGGAATGGTCCCGGTTAAAAGTGACCTCGAGACTACTGCCAGTTTTGAGATCCGGGCAGGTCAATATCAAAAACTGGTTAATAAATTTGCCAGCTATTTTAAAACTCAAAATAACAGCTTTAATAAGAAGAAATTTCTAAAAGCTATTAAAGGTTAAGCAGTCAGATCCCAGGGGATTATTTTAATCCCCTGGCGTGTGATTACTTAAATCTGAGGTCTTTAAAAAATAGATTAAAGGAGGCTTTTAAATGAAATGCTGGGAATGCAAAAAAGAGATCTCTTCCGCTGTCAGGGTTTGTTATCTCGAATACCATGAAGAGGTTGGAAAGTCTAAAGAAAAGTTTAGAGATGTATGCAGTGAATGTTATCCCAAATTAAAATTTAATCCCTGCCATTTTGTAGAGGTTAAAAAGATAACCGGGAAACAAATAAATAAAAGGAGGCTTTAAATGAAAAGACAAGAAGCAAAACACATTATCGCGGTTTTAATGAATGCTCAAAGGGCAGGGATCGAGGCCGGGCAAATAAAATTAAAGGAACTGCAAAAGGCTAGTCCCCGGTGGGCGGTTAAAGACGAAAACAAAAATAAAATTGTTGGAACTATGTTAGACGTTTGCGGTTGTACTGCTTTACATTTAGCCGGTAGATCTAAAATCGTTCGGGCTTTTAAGGCTCTGGGCAATCCTGACCGATACGGAGATCTGGCCATCAACGGTTTAAGTATCTCAAAAAATACTTACCGGGGCGGTTACGGATTAAGGGCAAATTTAAGCAATAGACAAGAAATGTCAGTCAACGAGGAATCGGTCCGGGCTTTTTGTGATTACTGCAATAATCACGGTTTAGAGTGTACCTGGTCATCAAGAATTGATTAATTGATTAAGCCGGTTTATAGGCGTCAGATCCCTAGCGCTTATTAAGCTTACTTAATTAAATTGTCTTTAGAAAATAAATAAATGGAGGTGTGTTATGGGGCCCTTAAAAACTATCCTTATTATAGTAATTCTTTTTGTTGCTACCCCTTTCACGATGGCGCTAGCTAAATTAAGTGGTCTAAGTGAATTCTCACAAAAATTAATCGCGGTTGTCGGAATGCTTATATGTTATGCAATAGCATTAATAAAAACAGATAATGGAGGTTCTTAAAATGTATATCAAATGTAACTCTAATATTAAAATTTCTGATTGCGAGGCGGTGGCCAAGGTCTTTTTTGAGGTGCTTAAAAATGAATGTGAAGTTGATCAAACCAAAGAGCATTTTTGGGCGATGGGCTTAAATACTAAAAACAGGGTTTTATACCTTGAGTTAGTTTCCTTAGGTTCTCTAACCGAAGGCATTGTCCATCCCAGAGAAGTTTTTAAGAGTGCTATTTTAAATAATTCTTGTAGCCTTATATTCTGTCACAATCACCCCAGCGGAGAAGCAGAACCGAGCGGGAATGATATCACCGTAACCCAGGTATTAAAGAAAGGAGGCGAAATTCTGGGGATTAAAATTTTAGATCATATAATTTTAGGGGATAATAATATCTTTAGTTTTCAAAGTGAAGGAATGTTAGGAGGTTAAATAAATGTCTAAATTAATCTATAAAGATGGTTGCTTCGAAGTTACTCAAGCAAAAGTTAAAAATCTTTTTTGGGCCTATAAACTACCGTATTATGAAGATTTAAAGGCCTTTACAGATTCAGAGAAAGCTATAAATTATATCAATAATCTAATAAAAGAACAGGAGGTTTAATAAAATGAGGTTTTTGGGGCTATTAGACAAGCCGGCAATAAATAAAGAGAATAGCAGACCGAAGCCTGGCGATATTGTTTATGCCAAGAATAGCGATAATTGTTTAATAAAGGATGGCGATTATGGGGTTATTGAAAGCACAGACGATAAGATTGTCAGGGCTGGCTGGAATATTACAACTCCATATTTTGATGAAGGGGTTTGTACTGTTTCGGGCGGTCCGGTAATCGGGCTTAAAACTGAAAAAGTAAGGCCAACCTTTAATAAAAGGATCATAACTTTTTGGAGATTTAAGAATGGTTTTGCTATGGCTCATAATGGAGAAGATTTTGCCGGTCAAGTTAATGTTTTTGAGTATGATTTTAAGGCTTGAGCAGTCAGAAAGCAGGGAGTTGTTTCGCAAGAAAACAATTCCTTGCCTTGTGATTACTTAAAAGGAGGTGAAAGGAATGCTAAAAGATATTTTATGGAAAGAGGCGTTAGAGAAGAAAGAAGAATCTAAAATATGGAGCAAAATTTACAACTGGCTTAACCGGGATAATCTAGGGAATATAACTTTAGTAGGTGAGATATTTTTCTTTGAATTAAATCCTTCTTCTATTATGCCTAATTATGTCTACCATTTTTTAGTGAAATGGGGAGAACAAAAAGGTTTTAAATATCTATACAATTTATAAAAAGATACTTGTGTAAAGTAAAAGCAGGGTATAAACATAAGCAAGGGCTAAAGACAAGGGCTAAAAACACGCTTAAAATCGTTTTAAATATAGAAAGGAGGGCTAAATTGGATAATATATCGTATCTTAGAAATATTATCGATGAAAGATTTAAAACTACCGGCCAGAATAATGTTGCTTTTTTAATGAGATTTTTAAGCAAGACCGAAGAAAGGGAATTGTCCAGGTGGTATAAAGTTACTCTCGAACCATTAGGCTATGTACTATTTGAGAGAAGAAATAGAAAATTATTATAAGGAGGTGTAGCCGGTGAAGATTATATCTACCGATCCATTATGTTTTACTGTTTCAATGAAAGAGATAGAAAAAAATAATATGATTCTGTCTCCAAGATACTATATCGAAAAGGAAAAGCATAAAGAATTTAGCGAATGGTTTAAAAAACTATCTTTAAAAGACAAGGCGACACTAAAAGGTTATTTTGAATTTATAAAAAAGGAGGTAAATTAATAATGAAATGGGTCAAAAAATGGAAGGTCAAAAGCGAAAATGGTAATGGTGTTTATGTGGTTGCCCTATCAGATAAAAATGAATGGGGTTGCTCATGTCCGGCCTGGAAGTTTAACCGGATAGAATGCAAACATATAATAAGAGTAAAATTGAATCCTGATCTATACGAAGTCGAGAAGCCATTTAAAAAGCCTGAATATGTGCTAGCAATGGTGGAGATACCCACTTACAAAGAGAAAGAAAATAAACTTTTAATACCGCTGATCAGGATAGAACCTTACGATTATAAAATGGAGGCTCTTATCTGTTATACCATGGCTAAATACGGTTACTTATGGAAAGAGATTAAAGAAATAAGGAATCTGAACCCTGTCTGGACCTTAAAGAAAGTAAATGAAATTGTAAAGTATCATTATTAAAAGGATCTAAATAACACAAACTATAAAAATAAATAAAAAACCCTATCATTTAGAGGTCGAGGGTGTTATACTAAAAGCGAGGTGATTATATGAAATCAATTAAAAAAAGCGAATTAAGGGAGCTAGTCAAGACTAAATCTCTTTATAAAATTGCCGAAATGTACGGGGTTACTTACGAGCGGATGCGTCAGATATGTGTTATGTGGGGTATACCCAGGAGGGGCTGGAATAGAATAGCGAAGCTAATTTTGGTAGATGATGAAAAAAAATAAATGTTTAATTTGTGGTTGTATAAAATCAGAGCAATAGATATAAAATCTGAAAACTATGAGTACATAAAAAGAAGCGGAGTAGGAAATATTCCGCTTTCTTTTTTTTATTTAATCTATTGTAAATTTATAATGGCATTTCGGACATTCAACATATTGAGGGGTAGGTAATACTGTCTTATCGCTTCCCTTCTTAAATTTTGCTATTTTCTCATCTACCGAAACCGGTTCTTCAAGTCTCTTTATTTCATATTTAGGCAACAATCTTCGTTCTTTAACATTATAAAGATTTATGTCAAAACGTTCCCCTGCTCGAATCTTCCTTCTGATATTTTTCTCCAATTCTTTAATGATATATTTTTTAAATTTATCAGCAGAAGTAACCAACACATAATATCTTTCACCATCAAATAAATCACTAATTAGAAATTCACCATTTTCACGAAAATACTCTCTTGCAGGATGAATACATCTTTTGATCATTTTATAGTCTTTTTTTTTATTTCCTCTTGGAAATTCCTTATAGATTTTGTCCGTTAAGTTATAATATTTCGCACAAATATTGACAGTAGATAATAATTCACCAGCGTTTTTATAAAAAATATCAATTACTTCCTTGATTGTTGCTTTGATACGATTTGTTTTTGGCATTCTGTTTCCCCCTTCCCTAAAAATCCCTTTAAAATACTAATCAATAAACGTAATGCACTATCGAAATCTCTTGCTTCTATAGAGCCACGGTACAGTAACATATCGGGTTTGAGTTCCTCTTCGAGCAATAATAATTTCCCAAGTTTCCCATTCAATGTATTTATTTCTTTTGTGCATCCCATTACATAAGTCTTAAATTCAATGAAATCCCGTTCTTCCTTACCCTTCTCTTTGCCCCTATATTTTTCATCAAGTAATGCTGACTTCATTCCTGATTCACTAAAATCTTGCTTTTCAATAATTTGTTTTACGGCTTTTTTTTGTTGTCTGGGGGTTATATTTTTAATATTTTCGACTTGTCTTGTAAAAACTGTAGCAGTTTTTTCATGTGGTAATTTTTCTATTGCTTCTTTATTAAGTTTGTTTTCTTTTTCCAATTTAAGTCTTTTTAAAGATTCAGCAACTCTTTGCCGATACCATAATTTATTACCTAAAAACTCAGATATAATTTTAGATGATATTTCATATTTAGGATGCATTTGCGCTTTCGACAAATCGCAATCGAAAATAATTTTTTCAACTAGTTCTGGGTGATTTAATAAATATTTATTTGCAACATTAATTGTTTCATCGATTATATATATATTTGCTTCCCATTCATTCATATTTTCATTCGCCATAATCCGAATCATAGTAGGGTCATCAAGTTCTTTAACTGGAATATCTACATAATCATCGGGTTTAAATAATTTCTTTAAGACAATTAATCTATGGTGTCCATAGGCAATTTCAAAAATGGGGTCATCATAATCTTCTTCCTCTCCGTTTTCATCGTAAGTTATATGCATATAACAAGGGGCATTCATTTCATCTAATTCTTCTCCGTCATCAATTTGTTTTGTCCAGAAAGTATACCCAGGTTTTGGTCTCACTAAAATATTATCCCAGAATCCAGTTTGATTAATTGAGTTAGTAAGGCTTTGAACCTTCTCCTCATTTATAGGATAATTATCCATATCCCTGAATGGATTCGGTCTTAAGTCTTTAATTTGAATTTTCATTTTTTCCTCCTTTTTTTTGGTTTTTATATTTATTACGTGCGTCCCTAAATATTTGCCGAACTTTTTCAGCTTCTATAACTCTAATTATAAATTTTGTTTTATTTCGTATATTTAGAAACCAGTGATCCCTTTTAAACGTGCTTTACTTGCTTCGGCCTCAAAAACTATCGCTTTAAATTTCCATTTTCCGTTGGGTTCAAAATTATTAATATTAGCAAGAGTACTACCTACCTGAAAATCGTTTTCGTCATATAAATTAAATTCAACTTGAACGTGTGAATATGTTTTGTTAGACTTATTTTCTACAATACCGGTTAAATACCTTGTATCGTATTCCCCTCTTTCCCATTTAAAATCAACCAAAACTAGTCCATTTTCATAAGTGTCTTTGCTTTTAGTTTTTGGGATAGTGCTTTCAGTAGAAGTAAAATTTTGTATTTTTGGTTTTTTAATATAATTTGTATTGATTTTGTAGGCTGTAAAACCAAAAACGATAATGGCAAAGATTATTATGAATGCCCACTCCCCAAAACTAAATAGTTTTGATTTTGCAGTTATTTTTTGTTCTTTCTTTTCCTGTGCTGTTTCGGAAATAAACTGTTCGGTTGGTCCTTTTTCTATAATTGATGACTTTTTTAGGATTAAGCCTAAAACCACCGTAGCTGTAAATGGAAAAAACCAAAGTGCTCCAATCATAGTTAGACCAATCGTTGTCCCAATAGCAAAGCCGGCTTTTTCAGCTTCGCTTTGGAGCATCGGAATATTTACGCTAGTAGCTAACATACCCCAGATGAAAGCAACCGCCATTAATATAGTCCAAAAAATAGCAAAATTTTTAAGAATATTCCAAGCTGTTCCGCCTTCTCGGATTTCTCCAGACTTAAGCGGGCGTTTAGCAATGTAAATTGGAAGGATAACTGGACCAAGAAAAAATGTACCGATGGCCCAAGGTACAGCCTTTGCTTTTCTTCCGAGGGCGTCAATAAATACCCAAATTGCAAAAACTGTGTATAAAATTATATACCACACTTATTTATACCTCCTTTAATTTTTATTATAATGCCCTTTACCCTCAATATATTCGTAAATTTCTTTTGCTTTTTCGCCTCCTCTATAAAACGTTTTAGTTTCTCCAGTCAAAGTGTTTATTTTAGTTATCATAACAGTTTTATCGTCTAACCTAACCATCTCAACCTGATACTTTGGGATTGCCAAGTAAAACAGGCCTACAACTACTATTATAATCAACCCTATTAATAATATATTTAAAATTTTATTCATCTTACAAAACCCCCTGGTTATTCCTCTCCTTCCGGATAAAAGAAAACTTCTTTATCGCTGTTATACATTACTATTTGCGTCTTTAATCCTTCCTGAATCAATCCACTCTTTTATTATCTCTCTCCTCTTTTCTTCCAGGACAACCTCGAGCAATTTTGAAGTTGTTCCTTTAATTCTTTTCTTATTCAACTGAACTTTCAAAAACTCTGGTAGCCTTTTTTCTGTTTCTATTCTTATCTCTTCCTGCTGCAAAGGATCAAGCGAATTATAAATTTGTTCTATCTTTTTGATCTCTTCCCGCCTCTTTATATTTTCCCTTTCTTGTTGCTTTATCTTAATACATTCTATTTTTTCCTCTTCTTCTTTCTGTTGTTTCTCTCTTTTCTCCCTTAAATATTCCTCTGGGAATTGCCAGTTTTCTCTTACCGCCTTAACTAAATAGGCTGCTTTATCTTCTGCCTTGGCATAATGAATTGCTTCGATCCATTTTTCTATCAATTCCTGATCATTATTTATTATTAGATCTTCGGCGGTTATCCTGGAAACGTTGATTTCTGCTAACTTATCAATTAAATCATTCTGTCCTCGAGAAAAATCCCCTAACCCTCTTTTCGGGCCCGGTAGATATTCTGTCTCTGCCCTTCTTATCTCTTCTTTGGCTCTCTCTCCTGGCCAGTAACGTATAAGCCAACCGTTATTTCCGTTCTCACTCCACTCATATTTTGAAATAAACCCGGTGTCCTTAAGTTCATTATTGCCCAGGTTTAGCTGTTGCTTAGCTAAAGAAATAAATTTATAGGGAATTATAGGAAGGATCTGGCATAAGGTAGAATATTTAAAACATAGGGAACAAACTTTTTTATTCCTTATCCCGTAAAATTTTACCCCTAAAATTTCGTAAAGTCGGGAGGCTATTTTGCTTTCAAGACTCCGCCAATAGGTATAATTAATCGGTTTTGTGTGGTGAGAATTTAGGTTCTGGAGATACCAACTTCCTAAAAAAAGATAATTGTTATCGGCTATTTCACCATTAGGTAATTTTTTGCCTGTAAAGACTACCCTATCATAGAGGCTAAAAATATCTTCAATCCATTGCTTATCTTCCTTTGAATAAAAGGTACCTGCTGATTTAATTACAGTAGCTTGAATCCGTTCTAAAGCCTTTTTTATTTCTTGGTAATTTTTTCCACCCTTGATTCTCATTCTCTTACATAGACCGTAAATCGAAAACTGAATAGGGTTTCTAATGATGCCATCTATTTTTATAATTTCCGTTACAATTTGTTCAATAGCTTTGTGGACTTCTCTATCAAAGGGGCCAGGATATCCATATTCAGGATTAGCTGAAACATTCCAACTAATCTCTTTTCCTTGATTTTCTCCTTTGCCTATCTTTTTATATTCGGTTTTTAGTCTTTTATCTTTTCTCCCTAGGGTAAAAAATGGGAGTAATAATAAATTTACTTCGGATTTTATTATCTTTGGTAGGATAATTTCATTATTATTTTTTATAGAAACTTCTTTGGATTTTTTCATTTCTTCCTCCTTTAATTTTTTAAAAAACAACAACTTCTCTTTTTCTTCTTGTTGTTGTTATTTAAATATGTCTATAAGAGTTGTCTTTTTGGCAAACCCTTATAGACAAAGGTTAAAAGGATGATTTTCTTATTTCAAAGTTAACTATTTCTTATTTCAAAGTTAACTATTTCTTATTTCAAAGTTAACTATTTCTTATTTCAAAGTTAACTATTT
>JABUBQ010000118.1_pt1 | contig 11953 bp, 12 predicted proteins | sample 7240351 | NCBI WGS metagenome assembly JABUBQ01 (sample SAMN07256348, study PRJNA390944) | subsurface metagenome | isolation source: Methane hydrate marine sediment | place: Pacific Ocean: Eastern North Pacific, ODP site 1244 | collected 2002 | reverse complement strand
TTGGGATTTGATTAGAAATTAGTCCAATTAGGTCAATTAGAAATTACAAAATTATCGTTAACATGTTATCAATAACGGTCTATTAAGAGCCTAAAACCTATCCGGCAGAAGAGAAATATAACCTGGCATTTGATATGCGCAGGGCAGCAAACTCGGTTACAAACAATATATCTGAGGGCTTTGGCAGATATGAAAAGTTGGACAAAACACGATGTTACAAGATATCCAGAATTGTTATGAACTTGTAAATCAAAGTCTGGCATCACAGGTTTTAGGTTTTATTTCGTGATATTCGTCAGACCACTACTGCTGTCAGGTAATTAGTTTAGATTTGAAACATTACAATTATGTTATGGTTTATATAAAAAGTTAATGAATTTTAGTGGTCAGACGAGTAGGTTACAAAACTAAAAAACCAACAAGATTATGGAACATAGCTAACATTTATAAAATAATATTTAACACCTTAGCCTTTAATACGAAAAAGAATTAAGTAAATAACATTACTCATTATATATCAGTAGATAATTTTAAACTTAAATTATGTATTATGTCAAACATTGATTTTGAAACAAGCAGCATTTTTTCATTTCCTGCCAAAGTGGAATATTCTTCTGGTGGAATTGTGAGTAAAAATGTGATAAAAAAGGATACAGGAAACATTTCCCTGTTTGCTTTTGAAAAAGGAGAAAGCCTAAGCGAACATACTGCGCCGTTTGATGCGTTGGTTCAGGTTGTTGAAGGTGAAGCAGTCATTATCATTGAGGGGAAACCATATGAACTTAATGCCGGGGAATCAATTATCATGCCAGCTAATATACCTCACGCTGTGGAAGCGAAGGAAAAATTCAAAATGATCCTCACAATGATAAAATGATCAAATGAAATCCAGGCTTGACAGAGAAAAGGATACGATTGGTGTAATGATCCGCATGTATTGTCGCTATTTTCATCAAACAAAATCATTATGTTTGGACTGTCTTAATCTTTATGATTATTCCGTAAACCGGATTAAGTGTTGTCCGTTTGGCCGGGAAAAGCCAGTATGCACAGGATGTATGGTTCATTGTTATAAATCAGACAAGCGGGAAGAGATCAGAAGAGTAATGCGTTTGGCCGGTCCCAGGATGATACTCTCGCATCCTGTAAAAGCCATCGACTATTTCCTGGCAAAGAGACGACTGTCTGACAAAAGACAAATTTTTGGAATAAAAACCTCAATTACAAGTTCTAACCGTAATAATGTTTAATTTTAGATATACAAAACGGACTATTATCGGAATACTTAGTTCCTATCGAGATATTCCACTGATTAAAGATTGTTCAATAACAGATCAGAAATCTATCCAATTTGGCGAACCTCAAGTATCCAACATTTTTTTTGACTTTGAGATGTCTCTGAAATTTGGCAAGTAGTGGCCCTGAATAGTTAACAGATCCTCAAGTACTCCGTAAGCCGTATCATATAGGGTAGGATTTTCCTGTGTAATAAAGATCGGTCCCATTAAGTCAGTTTCAATCCTTAAAATGTTGCCCATCCCCGAGACCAGAGCAAAGGTATGATTCTGAGATATTTCTTCCAGCCTGACAAATGCTTTTACTCTCCCGTCTTCAATTCCAGAATGGCAAATCAATTTTAAATGTTTGTTTCTTTTTAAGGTATTTTTAATTCTTTCAGGAGTGACTTTACTGATCCCTTCCCGCGATATATCCGGTGGAGTTATGTCAGCTCCCATAAGCACATTGGACAGGGCAACAATTTTGGCAGCAGCATCCCATCCATCAATATCGTTTTTTATTTCAGCTTCAGCAATACCCTTTTCTTGTGCGGTTTTCAAAGCTTCATTAAAAGATTCTCCTGTTTCCATTCTTGACAGAATATAGTTCGTGGTAGAGTTCAATATCCCCGAAAGGCCGGTAATTTTACATCCTCTCAAATTATTCCTGGCGAGGTTAAACACCGGGGCTCCATCCATTACAGTCGATTCGCAAAGAAATTGAACATTATTTTCCCCGGCAAGGCGTTTTAGTTTTTGGAAAGCAAAAGCTACCGGTCCTTTGTTTGCCGTAACCACATGCCTGCCCCTGGTAAGGGACTTTTCAACATAAGAGATGGAGGGCTCACCTTTTTTTTCAATCGACAGGGTTGAAAGTTCGACCATTACATCATAATCCAGTCCTTCAGTGGCCTGGCAACCATTCATTTGACAGAAGTCAGGATTGGAGGGTGAAAAAGACTCTGTGCTTTTGATTTCCTTCAGGGCTCTGCTTATGTTTACGCCTTTTTGATTGGCTAATGACCCTTTGGATCTTGTGATGATACCAACGATATTTATCTTTAAACCGTTGAGTCCTGGAAATTTATTTTTTTCGAATACGATAATATCGGCAATTTTTTGCCCCACATTGCCAAATCCGATGAATAGTACTTTTATGTGTGTTTTCTCTGTCATTTGGTTTGTGCTTTTATGATCTTTTTAATTTCTTCCAATAAGCGATCAATCTCTTCCTGTGTGTTATAAAGACTTATTCCGGCACGGGTGAGTCCTCCTTTATTCATTAATCCTAACACTTCAACCGGCCGGATTGCATAAAAATGCCTGTCCCAGACACAAATTCCTTTTTCATTTAAAAAACTGCAGATCTCCGGTGGGTTATATCCATCCAGTGTAAATGAAACGGTTGGTGCACGTTTTAGTTCATTGAATGAAGGTCCATAAATCGTAACCCTGTTTATGCCTCTTAAGCCTTCGTAAAGGTAATGTGCCAGTTTATGTTCATATGAATAGATCCGTTGCATCGCTGTGACAACATTCGTTCGAAAATCAGACCCCGTTCCAAAAGAAGCAATATATTCGACAGCTGCTTTTACACCTGCCAATGCAGCATGGTTTAGTGTCCCGGTTTCAATGATATAAGGGGAATGTTGTATTTGTGTACGCAAACGGTCAGCCTTTAACTCATCAAGAAGTCCGGTTTTGGAATATAAGATACCCATATGAGGCCCGTAAAACTTATAAGCTGAACAGAGTAAAAAATCAACCTTCAGTTCCTTTACATCAACAGGAAGGTGGGGAACATAATGAACAGCATCGATTAACAGCCATGCCCCAACCCGGGTGGTAAGTTCCCGGATCAAAGGAATATTGTTGACTGTTCCCAGTGCATTGGACGCTAATCCCATAGCTACCAATCGTGTTTTTTCGTTTATTTTGTCTTTAAAATCATCGTAGTCAAGGATTCCATCAGGTTTTAGTTTTACTTCTTTGACAACTATTCCATTTTCTTGCAAGTTTAACCATGGGCCGCGGTTAGCCTCGTGATCCAGTTGGGTAATGAGGATCTCTTCGTCTGGTTTTAGCATTCGGCCAATTGCCTTGCTTAGGGAAAATGTCATTGTCGTCATATTTGCCCCAAAAGAAATATTTCCGGCACTTTCAGCATTTAATAAAGTAGCCATTGCTTCTCTCGATTCCTCAATAATTGCATCCGATTCCTGTGATGTTATGAAACGTCCATTATGATTTGCATTACAGGTTGTGTAATATTTAACTATTGCATCAATGACCTGCTGTGGAACCTGTGTTCCCCCCGGACCATCAAGATAAGCAAGAGGATAGCCATTATGAGTCCTGCCTAAAGAAGGGAAATCAGTCCGGCGTTGAATAATGTCTTTATAATTCAAATCAATATTTTTCATTCTGTTAATTACCTTAAATTACTAGTCGCATTGCAATATCGGTAGAACCAATTAAAGCCTGAGGAATATATAAGTCCTTGAATAGAGGCAAAAGTTCCATACAACCCGATCCAAAAGGTGCAATCACAGGATCAAGGGTAAATTCAGATCTATTTTGTTTACAAGGTATTTGAAATTCGGCTGCATGACTATATTTATTTGAAATTAATTTGCTTTCCTAGTGGGTATTGCATGAACAAGCCAATGTTACACTTTTAGCTTTTTCAAATGCTTCTTTCCCTTCCCTGAAGGCAAAAAAAGCAATACCAAGGGATCCAAGAATGTCCAAATAACCTATTCTGAATATTTCAAATAATCCACTTGAAACAAGAAGAATAACGGACAAATATAAACAGGTTTTGGTACAATTGGCATCGGCAATAATAGCATCCGAACTCAGTTTTCTTCCGACCTTGAGCTTGTATCGCATTAAATAATACATTGTTACAATGGAGATGGATGAAACGATAATTCCAACAATGGTAGTTTCAGGTTTTATTTTTTCAATAATGTTTATAATTCAGACAATTTCGTTATCGAAAACTCACTTTTTTTTAGTTTTTCGTAAATTTTTCCAAGCTTAAAATTGATTTTTTCCCACTATTTTTAAATTCACTTCCATGCGGAGCTTTAAGGGAAAATTTCAGTTTAAAATCACCTATTATTTTAAGTCCATTATTGTAATCTTTTAATATTTTGTCATAAAAATTTTTCAGATAATTATATTGTTCAACCGAAAAATGTGGAATAATGTAAACCTCAATAGTATCTTTATTTACTATTATTTTCCCACATCCTTGTTTAAACAACTTATTTCTCATAGTCTGTAATGTTTTAATTGTTCCATCCTTATTTGTTAAAAATTCCTTAGCATCCTCCTGTATCATTCTGTAAAGGGATTTGCAAATTGTAACAATCAAGAAATGCACATTGACCAGATTTGGATTCTCAGTTCCGGGGCATTTATCGAAATAATAACTATGAATTAAATCTTTAATTCCGTTTTCTATTCCCCATCGGTTGCTGTATGCAACTAATATTTCTTCGGGTAAACATAAATGTGAACTGCCGAAACATCTGTATTTGCCTGATTTAATATTTTTTTTGATTACACAGTTCAATGACAATGAAGCATTTTCCCCTGTACTTTTATTATAATCCCACTTAATACTAAATGTGGTTGAACTGTAAATATGATCTTCATTCCAATATTTCCAAAATTTTTCATCTTCCTGGTTTTCCATTAAAAACTTATTCCTGTGTTTTTTTACAAAAGGATTCTGTTTTAAACAGCCGATTAGCTGAGAATTCATTCCTGTTTCATCATCCATAATAAAGTTCCAGACATCCATTCCTGTATATTCACTATCAATATATACTTCCTCGAACAATTTTTTAAATACAGGTTCAAGAAAATCTTTGACATATCGTCGAATAGTTGTCGTACCACGTGCTGATGATTTACGAAATTCTGCAACCAGTAAACTTCCTGTGTCAGCATCCCATGCTATATGTGGTCGGAATCCACTATAACATATTTTCTTTTTGGGAGAAGGTCCTTTTCCAAATTGTCGCATATTTTCATAGTTCACATCAAGGTCTATTTGATTGAAATCAAGAATTATACGCTTGCCTTTTGCTAAATTTAACTCTTTAAGTCTTTGGGGAATCCATTTTTGTATTGTAAAAACGCAAGATTCAGGTATTGAGCCTAAACCACTAAGAAAATTGGAAAGACATGGAGGCTTTAAAAGCTGTGAAAAAAATGATATAGAAGGCTCCTCATGTAAACAACCTGCATTATATGTTGGAATGCCATAGAAAATACGTCCTATTGTAAAAAGCAAATAATCTATCCAACTGTATCCATGATCTGTTTTTGTCAGGTTCAAACTTTCAAGGAGTTGATAAATTCCTAACTTTTCAAAATAATACCATAAAACAAATAAACCCGGAGCATCTATATGTAGCGGATATTTTTCTATACCTTTTAAATATAAAATGAAATTACTGTCAACATAACGCTTATAATCGCTTGCTTGTGTTATTTCTACTCTTTCCTCCTGAACTTCTTGCAAATCATCAATGTTTGAAAAATTTTCCAAACGTTCTAAGTTGCTTATAAAAGCTGAATGAAACCCTGAAACATTCCAGCGTTTGAATATTTTGCCCACACTTCCTTTTTTTACTTCGACACCATTGTATCGTAGATAATCAAGGTAATATTGTTCTTTATTTTCAGGATGTTGAATTTTATTAATAACCATTGTGGACTCATATTCAGGCTTTATTCTTGATTGACGGAATGCTGATTTATTTTTCCCAAACAATCCCAACATACCATATTTATATACATTATCCAGGTAATAATAAAACAAGGATTTTTCGATTCCTTTTGGTATTTGTTTTACCCTTTCCCCCTCAGATGCAAGGTTATATGCTCTAATTCCTAAATACAATTCATTGATATTACCGTATTGACTATCTGTCAGGCTGCTGATGGGCTGATCCAATAAATATGCTAATCCTTCAACTCTGCGATTAATGTCCATAAAATCAACATGTTGATATTTTTTCTTTTGCCAGTTTGACAATCCATATGATGAATAAACTAATTTCATTTGATCTTCTGTAAGATCATTTCCAAATCCCTTGAATACAATAACTGCTTTTGTGGCAGGCAAAGCTTTCATTCCTTTCTTTAGCACAAATATCTTCCGCTCTAATTCTTTGTCAACAAACGGATTAACTATATGTCCGGAAAAATAAGTGTCTATTACACCTAATATTCCTTTTTGTTCGTAATTGTATTTTGCCGATTGTATCATTTTGTTATGAAATGTATATGAGGATTGTTTTTTCGGCTCATCGTTAATAAAATATTCAGCAAGAACCAATACAGGATCATTCATTAAATTTTCAAAAAATAATGATTTTGTAGGTGAATATATTTCCGATATATATTCTAAGAAATTTTGATGAAAAATAGCCATAAATAGACAAATTAGGTTAATACTTATATCTACTCAAAGATAATAATAATTATCTTAAGGTCAAAACTTAAATCACTATCATTTTTAAAAAAATTTACTAACTGCCTCATATTCAGGCAGTATATTTTATAGCATACAGATATTAGTTTTGACCTAATAAAAGCTAAATTTTACTATTATATAAATAAAAAGGATGGTCTAAAGTAATTATTCTTAATTAAAGCTTATACGCTTTCATGCTGACTATGAGCCATATAAGACGCTTTTTCGTGTCTGAAAAAGAAATGCAAACGTTTGAAAAATGATAAGGATTATCAATGCTTTAGGTGAAAAATCCTCTTGAAAAACCTGCGAAATTGTCTGTAATTGATCCTGCCACTAATCCAATCGTTAAAATGTAAAAACTAACACCGGTTATCCTTAGTGCCTGTCGCTCAATCGTATCACGCCTTTCAACTTTTAAAGATTGCATTCGCCAAACCATATGCGCAATACCAAAACCTGAAATTACTTCTACAAAACTATCTGTGCCAAATCCCAATAGCACCAAGGTTTCGTCTTGTAGTCCAAAGAAAACCGACACCAGACCCTCAATGATATTATAAACAATGGTAAATATGCTTAAAGCAAAAGCAATCTTTAATAAATTTTTTTTATCCATTTTTTTGTTCCATAAATGTTGTCAATTTTCTCTGTTTCGCGTTCCCCCAACCAGTCTGGCAAATCAAACCTGATCTAAAGTAAAATATTATGAATTCGGTGCAGATGGATCAGTGGATCATTAGATGTTCTAACAGGATCTTGATTCCAATACCGATTAAAATAATACCTCCTAAAATTTCCATTTTTTTCCCAATCCGGGTCCCCGTCTTTTTCCCAAACAATATTCCAAACATAGATACAAAAAAAGTTATGCTGCCAATGACCAGTACTGCCAGAATAATGTTTATCTCCAGCAAACCAAAGCTCATACCGACTATCAATGCGTCTATGCTGGTAGCAATCGACAGGCTGAAAAGTACAGGAAGTTTCAACGGATCAATCGGTTTACTCACGGATGAATCCCTGAAACTACTAATTATCATTTTCCCACCCAAAAGAGCCAATAAACCGAAAGCAATCCAATGATCGAATTCTGCAGCATAGGTTTCTATCTCAGACCCGAAAAACCATCCGATAACAGGCATGATTGCCTGGAAAAAGGACAGAAAAAATGCAATTTTGAGGGCATCAGTAAATTCAATTTTGCTTTTTATTATCCCGCTTGAAACTGAAACGGCAAATGAATCAAATGAAAGTCCAATAGCAATGATAACCAGGGAAAAAAGATCCATCCGGGCAAATTTATATCTGAGTTAACAAAAGTAAGGAATCATTATTAAAAACGGAATTATCCACTCGTCAGACGAGTATTTTTTTCAAGGTTTTTATTTCAGATATAAAAGATTTTATTACTTTTATTGAGGGAAAAATTCACACATGTAGTATGAAATAAGGATATTTTGTTAATATATTGCAAACGATAACTAATTAAAACCTGTTCTCATGATTAAAACCGTTGACCTTGTAAAAATTTTCAGGACTGATGAGGTTGAAACCACTGCCCTGAATAAGGTAAATCTGGAGGTTGAAAATGGTGATTTTGTTTCTATTATGGGCCCTTCCGGCTGCGGCAAATCCACACTCCTGAATATTCTCGGGTTGCTTGACAATCCAACTTCCGGAGAATTGTATTTCGAAGGTACAGAATTGGCGAAATACAATGAAAGAAAGAGGACGAATCTTAGAAAAGGAAATATTGGATTCGTATTCCAAAGTTTTAACCTGATCGATGAGTTAACCGTCTTTGAAAATGTAGAATTACCTCTCTTGTATATGAAAGTCCCTTCGAAAGAGAGGAAAAGAAAGGTAGAGGAAGTCCTTGAAAGGATGAAGATTGCACACCGAAAAAAACACTTTCCGCAGCAATTGTCAGGAGGTCAGCAGCAACGTGTTGCCATTTGCCGGTCGGTTGTCGCAAACCCAAAGCTGATCCTGGCAGACGAGCCTACAGGTAATTTAGATTCAGCTAATGGTGAGGAAGTTATGAATCTCTTGACTGAATTAAACAAAGACGGTACAACTATCGTAATGGTAACGCACTCTCCTTCTGATGCCGAATATGCTAACAGGATAGTACAGCTATTCGATGGTCATATTGTTTCAGAAAACATAAAGAAAATACTGTAACAATCTTATATTGATCATAGCTCTGCTAACGGTTAGCTTCTTTTCGGTGCGGGCCGCCAATGCCAATCCGGCAGATGCTATCAAACACGAATAAATATTATTGTTGTGAGCTATATAGTTTAACCGGTTCTTCAGAATGGCTGGGTTCAGTATCCAGGAAAGGAGAAAGGGTTTCGAGTAATTTTTTTGGTAGAATAGGTTTTAATAAATAATCATTACATCCGGCAAGAAAAGATCTTTCCCTGTTATCACGGGTCGCGTATGCTGAAACGGCGATTACCGGAATATCCTTATTGTGCTTTTTAATTATGCGGGTTACCTCAATACCCGTAATTAAAGGAATGAGAATGTCCATGATAACCAGATCAATTTTTTCGCCTGAGCTACAACAAATATCCACCGCATCCCTTCCGTTTTTGCTCCACAATATTCTGGCATTGGTTTCTCGTAGCAGGATTTCAAAATACCTGTAGTTGGGCACATCATCTTCCACGATCAGAATGGTTTTGCCCTTCCAGTTGTAATTTGTATCAGAAAATTTCAAAACGAAATACTAAAGGTTAAGAAAAAAAAACCTGGATTTTTTTCAAACTTAGGTATTATTGTGATGTTTTTTTAAAAATGATAAAATAACTTATTAACAAAATAATGAACAGGTTTTAAATAATATATTCACCAGCCAGATTCCAACTCATCCTTTTCTTTCCTGGAATATTCCTGATCCTCACCTTTACTTTTTAGGGATAAAGAGGTACAACACGAAACAGAAAGAAAGCATAATTTCTTCGAATGAGCTTAATCTATGCGTACCCGACCCGACAGAGCCGGACAGGCCCTGTGAAATAATTTTGCAAGCAAAATTACACGGAGTGAAACTCAGCCTCAAAATACAAACATTGAGCCTACTCTAAAAAGTCCATCGCTTTGGAATATTGGAAAAATGGAATATTGGAAACACCCATTATTCCAGCATTCCAAAATTCCATTATGACATTATTCTGTCAAAAATGGCTTTTCGGAGTGGGCTCAACATTTAAAATTTAAAAGTTTTCTTATAGTTTCAATTTTCTTTTTAATTTTATCCTGTAAAATTGTGGCAGAGCCCTGTCTGCCGATAGGCAGGCACTGCCGGGTAGCAGCATTTCGAAGGGTGAATCCTGTGAAATAATGCTTTGCATTAAATCTTCGATTTATTTCACAGGGTCACAGGTAAAGCTGGTAAAGTTATTTTCTTTTCGATTTAGTTATATGATTTGAGATTGATGATTAATGTCTCACTGTTTTCAAAATAAAAAATACCTGGTTGTAATCATTTTACCTGCTGTGTTCTGGTTGTTTGCCAATTCAGTTATTAATTGGCATTATCATCAGCTTTACAACGGGATTCTTATTAAACATGCCCATCTATACGAAAAACAAAGCCCTGATAAAATCCCTGTTCAATCTCACCACCATTCCAATGTTGAGTTGGTTTTGCTTGATTTACTTTGTAACCCATTAGTTTTATTAGCAGTTTTTTTCTTTTCTATTGGCAAATTTCTTTCTTATTCTACATTACGAAAAAATATTTTCAATCTCCCTGTTCCAGTCAGGAAGTTCTATAATATTCCCGACTATCATGCTCCCCCCGCGTTATAATTAATCAACAAATCTTGAGGTTTAAAGTTTTCAGCCGGTATAAGAAAATGCCAGGTTGAATTCGTTTTTTCATTTTTAACAGGGAAATCAAATGAAAACAAAATTTCTCTTTTTTCTTTTATATATTTTTATTACAACTGGTTCCATTCTGGCACAAACCGGAGGGGAATCGTCTGAATCCTTCAAAAAGGAGCTGCAGCAGATCAGGACTGAGCTTGAAAATCTGAGACAGGATTATACTGGTAAAATCAATGAACTCGATTCCTTGATTCGGAAAATTCAAGGAAAGTTTGACGAAGAACAGAAAGAGAATGAATTGCAGAAATTGCTTGATGAGGCAAATCAATTATCAGCAAGGATAAAAGAAGAAAAAACGGACATCTCCAAAAAGTTTCATAGCGGTACAAGAAGGCAACAGGGTTTAAATCCTAATATTAGCCTTGGGGGCGATTTCTTTGCCGGGTATAGTACATCGGATAATAACTTAGTGATTGAACCCAGTGAGATTTCTTACGGTAACGATGGTTTCTTTTTACGTGAAGTCCCACTCATGCTGACTGTTATCATAAGGCAGCTCAGAATAACCAACTCTTCCACTCAGCCAAAAACGTGCATTTAATTTGTTTTGAACCGATGTATAAAACCCCTTGCTCCGGATCGTTTCACCCGGGATTTCGTAATAGCTTATTAAAAACTCATTTTTCCAATCAAGGGTCCGGTATTTTTCTCTTCCAACCGGTGTCCATTTGTAGGTTACACCCAAGCTGCCAACATAGGAATTAAATTCCCTCGCGAGATCATTTTTCCCAATCGCTCCGCTTATTCTGAATTCCATGTAGCTGTTTTTCGATAAATCGTAATAATTTTTCCATTGACCTACATAGAGTAAGCCTGATTCCCAGTCAGCAGCAAAGCTAACATTATTCCCCCCGTTCAAAATAGCAATATCCAGGGAACTTGCATCGGAAAAGAGTATACGCGGTAAAAGAAAATTTGTAGAAATACCAAATCCACCCAGGGTTGCATTGCTGAAAAGATTAACAAGAGCCCTGGGCCTGTCGAACTGTGGAAGAGCATGGTCGTGATACCGGTTTAGCGGGCCAAATTCGGCATTGAATAATCCTGCTTTCAGGTTCATATTCAATGGCAAATTAAGCCATTCCATATAAACCTCCTCCATATCTATTGCATCCTTATTAAATGAAAAAAAGGCCTTACCGCGAGTAAACGGATCGAGAGGTGCAACCAAAGCCACCTCGGCTTCACGTAAAAAGAAACCATCGTTACCGTAAGAAATCTCACTGGGTTCAATCACTAAGTTATTATCCGATGTACTATACCCGGCAAAGAAATC
>JABUBQ010000116.1_pt1 | contig 11973 bp, 17 predicted proteins | sample 7240351 | NCBI WGS metagenome assembly JABUBQ01 (sample SAMN07256348, study PRJNA390944) | subsurface metagenome | isolation source: Methane hydrate marine sediment | place: Pacific Ocean: Eastern North Pacific, ODP site 1244 | collected 2002 | reverse complement strand
ATCTATCATTAACGGCGGCATCAATATCGGGGCGGATAACGTGACCATCGACGGGTTCAAGGTCACCTCGAACGAGGGCGACGGCATCATAATAGAGACATCCAGACATACAATCAAAAACAACTATATCGTCTCGAATAAGGCTAACGGCATCGATTTCGGAGTGGACACCCATGGTACAACAGTCAAGAACAATTACATCGCCTTGAATGGTGCGTCTGGCATCGACTCGGGGAAAAGAGCCTACGATATTACGATTGAGAACAACCACATCACTTTGAATGAGCTTAATGGTATCCTATTGAAGTCCAAGAACCACGATATTAGGATTGAGAAAAACACCATCACCTTGAATGTTGGTCGGGGTATTTGGCTGTTCGAATGGGGAAACAACAATCCAATTCACCACAACAACATCTATGGTAATACCGGGGTAATACCGGATGGTAATACCGACTATGGCGGCATAGAGGCTTGTTGGCCCGGCAAAACAGAAGTAGAATTCACAGAAGTAGATGCCACCAACAACTGGTGGGGTGCTACCAATGGGCCTTCTGGATTCGGCCCTGGCGATGGTGATGCAGTAAGCGACTATGTTGACTTCGCTAACTGGCTTGAAAGCCCCTACGAAGAGAGTGCCGGAGCAGTGAGCATGACCACTGCCAGTGAAGAAGCTGTCATCGGCATATCGGTATCCCCGTCAACTATAGACTTCGGTGCCATTACCTCGGGTGTCACCCGCGGTGGTCCTTCACTTACAGTAGCAAACATCGGGAATGTCCCGGTGGCGGTTGATGCCGAAATCATCGCCGACACCTTTTTCGACGACGCTAGTACCAAATACTTCTACACCGCGGCGTTGAAGCTTAATGAAGTGCTGTGCAGTGGTGTCCTGTCCGATTTAGGTGGCACTTGGGCAGCAACTATCTTGGGGCTAGACAGTATCGCAGTTGGTCAATCGGGTAGCGTATCAACCAAGGTAGTGTGTCCGTCACCAATAAAGGCGGCTACAACCTATACCGGAACCGTTGTCTTCTGGGCTGAGCAACCTGAGCGACCAGAGTAAGACAAAGAATTGAGGGGGCGGTTAAGCCGCCCCCTCTCCCCGAAAGGCTGAGAAGTGAAAAGGTTTATAGCTTTATTTACAGTAGTCATCTTAATGGTGCTGTGTGCGGCTCCGGCAATAGCCGCTGGGCTAAGTATCAGCCCACCAACGGTTGAGTTTGATGTTCCCGCTAATGGCAGTGCTGAGGTGGAATTTGTTGTCTATGACTTTACCGGCGACCTCCTGATAAGTCTTGAGGATATACCGTTAACCGTAGAGCCAACAACGGTTCCAGTCACGGCTAAAGAAGGGGGCACCAGGGTAGTATTGACCCTCTATGGCGATGAATCCTTTGGCTCAGAGGTATTTGACGGCAAGATAAGGTTTCTGGCCATGACCGGCGGAAGTGTGGCGATGGGGATAAAGGTAAAAGCGACCATCAATCACATAGCCTCAGGTGAGCCGCTGCCAGAGGAAGTGCTACCGGGGGAATCACCACCAGGGTCACCCCCGGCGCCATCAGGAACTACCGAACTTAATGTACCTTTGCTTGCTGGAATTGCCGCCGGTGCAGCAATAGTCATAACTCTTATCATCGTATTAGCCAGGAGACCAAGGTACTAGGAGGCCAAGGTATTGAAACTGGCAAGGCTGGGGCTGGGCATTATACTATCGCTGGTGCTGCTGTTGTCAGTCTGCCCGGTAGTTCAGGCAGATGATAATAAGGCGGAGGTTGACCTCACTGCAACTGCAGCTCTAAGCATATCTGCTGTTTCAGCTTCCGGCGTCGGCTATTATGGAGCCACAATCTCCTGGGAGACAAACGGCGGTGCCACCTCTCAGGTATTCTATGATACTGTTTATCATGAAGACATAACCGGTTATGCTTACCATACCGCTGAAGAAACCACTCTCGTCACCGACCACAGCATTCGCTTAACCGGACTTGCCTCATCTACTACCTATCACTACCGGGTGAAGTCAGCTATTGGCACAGACTTTATCGCTATCTCCGAAGATTCCACCTTCAGGACCCTAACGCCAGGCCCTGGTGGTGGCGGAGGAGGCTTTGGACCAACCTATTATATTCAGGCCAACCTCTTCGGCACCGAGAAGAGCTATCGCATCAGCAGCACTGGTGAAATACTGAAGACAATAGAAGCTACCTCTGCGGATGGTATGCTTACCACCACTATCCCCAAGGGCACCATTGCCTTGGATAAAGATGGCGACCGGCTGGAGAGTCTGGAAGCGGCAGTTGATAAGAGTCCCCCTGCGGCACCAGAGGATGCTCACATCATTGGTCTAGCCTACGACTTCGGCCCCGACGGAGCCACCTTTGACCCACCAATCGAACTCATAATTAATTATGATCCGGAGGAGCTGCCCGAGAACGTCTCGTCTCTATTTATTGCCTCTTATGACGAGGAGCAGGGCTGGAGACAACTAGCGCCCATCAGCGGCTTCGTAGCTGCTGCCGGCACGGCGACAGCTCAGGTGAGCCATTTCACTACCTTTGCTGTTATAGCCACGGTGGAACCACCAGTGCCGGCCGCTTTTACTGTCAGCAAGCTAATTATATCCCCTGCCAAGGTTGATATTGGGCAAAGTGTAACCATCACCGCGGTTGTCGCCAACACAGGTGGTGAAACTGGTAGCTGTGAGGCAGTGCTTAAGATAGACGGTGTGCTCGAAGCGACCAAAGAAGTCACAATCAGCGCTGGTGCCAGTGAAGAGGTAACCTTCACCACATCAAGGGATGTGGCTGGCAGTTACTCAGTCGATGTTAACGGGCTTACCGGCTCATTTACGGTAAAGGAAGAGCCAGCACTACCGCCAGCCCCGCCAGAGGAGGCACCACCTGTCAAACCTTTCCCCTGGCCTTTGATTGGGGGAATAGCAGCTGGGGTGGTAATAGTGGGGTTGCTCATATTCTTCCTGGTTAGAAGGAGAGCACGGGCACGACAATGGGGTGCCTGATAGAGTTTGTTGGCTGGCTTGCTGGCCGTGGTGGTGGTGGTTATTGTGAAGAGGAAAGGGGGGTGATAGATGAGGTAGCAGAGTAATCTTAGCAGACAAAATCTTAAAAAGGAGTTTTATTCAATGAGAAGGAAGAAATTAGTAACACTAATTGGTGGCGTCTGTCTGATACTGGTATTGGCATCGTTGCCCTTTATGGCGGCTTGCCCAGCACCAGAAGAGGAAGTCCCAGAGAATATCAAGATTGCTGCGGTAAGATCTGTCTCAGGCCCCTTAAGTATTTTTGAAGAGACGGCAATGGGGCCAATCTATAAGTTCTGGGAGCACGAGGTCAATGCCCGGGGTGGGATATATGTGGAGGAGTATGGCAAGAAATTGCCCGTATACATAGATGTAAGGGATGATACGAGTGACATGGACACCATGAGGACCCTCCTAGAGGAAATGCTTGCGACGGGCGACTATTCTTTTGCGATCGGCCCTTGTTGCACCCCGTTCCTCCAAGCTGCCGGAGTGATTTGCAGTGAATACGAGGTTGTCCTAATTGGAGGGGAAGGCGGTGCCACGACAATCGCGAAGCAACTTGACCTGGCTCCTTACATGTTCGCCAACTTAAACTACTCCACCTGGAACCAGGTGTATGAGCTGTGTAAGCTTCTGGATGATTGGCAGGAGTATCATGCCCCGGATCCGATCAAGGTGTACGTCATCTACATTGATGACCTCTTTGGCTGGGAGTATAGCGGGGCGTTTCATGAAGAAGCGGCTAAGTATGACAACATTGACATCATTAAGGAAGTGGCCGTCGAGACTTTCACAGCGGACATAGGGGAACAATTGCTAGATGCCCAGGCTAAGGGTGCCGATGTCTTTTGTTCCTTTACCTATCCACCTACCAGCTTTGTAACTACCGGACAGGCAATGGGGATGGGAATTAACTTCAACGCCATAGTAACCGGCCCTGGGGCCTGTTACGAGGCCTACTACAACCCCGATGCCGGAGGGTTCGGGGAAGCCGTGAATGGAGTATGCGGTTTCGGTGCCTGGAATGGGTACAGTTCCCCCGCACTTGAAGACTTCGCTGCTGCCATGATTGACTTCTACGGTACTCGACTACCAATGGACTGGTGGGGAGGTGCATACTACTATGTCGGGCTGAACTGTCTTGAGAAGGCTATCGAGGAGGCTGGAACCCTTGACCCCGCATCAGTAAGGGAGGTACTGGCTACAGAGAAGCTCCAGACGATTCTGGGAGACACCTGGTATACGGATGCAGAGGGCAATTGGCCAATCGGGGACAGCGGCGGTCTTTTGGCGGTTGGATGTCATCCGGGGGAGGTTGGTCAGTGGCAGTATAATGTACATGGCGATGGGCAGTGGACCTTCGAAGTCATCGACCTTAATGAAAATCAAACTGCACCAGCCCTCTATCCCAAGCCGAATTGGGCAACCCCATAGTAGACATTAGGATTAGGCGTTCCGGATAATAGTAGGCAGGCTGTCCGGAAAGAGCTATTGGCCAGGGAGCTAGCGGCTCCCGTGGGTGTGTTTCCGGGGAGCCTGCCTGTGTGATTGGCAATTCCAGAAAGCTATCACTATGGCAGCGATAATCTCAAATATAGTGCTTGATGGTGTGTTGATGGGCGGCATCTATGCCCTGATCGCCATGGGATTCAACCTGCAGTATGGCGTTGCCCGGGTGTTGAACCTATCTCACGGCGAGTTTATTATGTTCGGGGGCTTCGCCTGCTTTTCTCTGTACACCCTGTTTGGCATCAACCCGTTGCTTTCTCTGGCCATTGTCGCTCCTGGTTTATTCATAATAGGTTTTTTACTTCATAGAACTGTGTTCAGAAACCTTCTAAAGTCGTCACCATCATTAGCCGCCTTCGAGGGCCGTTCCCTGTTAGCCACTTTTGGTCTCCTCTTCATCATTCAATATACGGCCAGATTAATATGGCCTGGTTTACCAAAGCAGATGTCTTTTTTAGCTTTCCCGATCTATATACTGGGAGCGACAATCATGGCAAATCGTGTAGTGGCTCTTTCATTTGCCATCGTCATAGGTTTAGCCTTCTATCTCTTTCTAAGCCGTACCCGCATGGGGAAAGCAATCAGGGCAGCGGCTCAAGACCCAACAACTGCTAGCCTCATGGGGGTAAACATCAACCGGGTGCTGGCTATATGCTTTGGGCTTGGTGCTTTACTGGCTGGTTTTGCCGCCGTGCTCCATAGCATGTGCTTCGCTATTGCCACAACCATGGGGCTGCAATATACCATCATCGCCCTCATAGTGGTCGTCCTGGGTGGGCTGGGCAGCATCCCGGGTGCCTTTATCGGGGGTCTTATACTGGGTATTGTTAGCGAGATACTAAGATGGACTGAGCCAGTCTTAGCCATGCCCGTCTTTTACTCCATATTCCTAATCTTGCTCCTAGTAAGACCAAAAGGTATTTTGGGGAAGTAGACAAATGGATATTACCACATTTACCGCGAGAAGGTCATTTCTACTGGGGTTACTTCTTTTAATCCTAGTCCTATTAGCTACTGCGCCCCTCTACATGCCCCCACAAACCATGCCACTGATGACCGAGTTCCTGATGTATATCGTCCTTACTGTGAGTTGGGCCATTTTCTCCGGTCCTACCGGTTACATTTCACTGGCGCCAGCTGTCTTCTTCGGCACCGGCATATATGTCTCAGCTGTCCTGTTTGGAAGAGGGGGGGCATTATTACCCCTGCCTGCCGTTGTCGTTATTGGCGGTCTAGCCAGTTTCATAGTTGCCCTACTCGTTGGCACTCTGACCTTAAGGCTGAAGGGCATATATTTTACTATATTCACCTTCGGACTCATTGAGCTCGCCAGGCGTCTTGTCCAGTACTATGAGTTTAATGTGACGGGCACGCGTGGCAGATACATTGCCAGCGTAGATGCCGACACTGTTTTTTACGTCATGCTCGCCATTTTTGTGGCGCTAATGCTCACCGCCTACTTTATCAAGCACTCTAAATATGGCTTAGCTCTGCAGTGCATCGGTGAAAACGAGGAGGCGGCAGCCCACAGCGGCGTTAACGTTACTACGGTGAAGGTTATCATCTTTGCCATCAGCGCTATTTTCATGGGGGCTGCCGGGGCAATCATAGCGACAAGATGGGTATATATTGACCCTTCAATCGCCTTTAATTTCAACTATAGTTTTATGCCCGTTCTCATGGCCATAGTTGGTGGTATGGGACAGCTTTATGGTCCTGTCTTAGGCACGCTTGCTTTTGTCTACCTGAGACACTTCCTCCTAAGCAGGACTCCCGACTACTATATGCTCATTTTCGGTATTGCAATGGTGGGCGTTGTATTATACATGCCCAATGGACTGGTAGGATTGATACAAAGATTAACACAAAAGTGGCGGAAAGGGGGTTCGGAGCAATAAGCGGACTTCGTACACTGGGGGTAGAGACGCATATGTGGCGGGCTCTGCCAGGGTGGGCCACTCGGGGCTTTTTAACCCCTTCGCCTCGTTAGGATTCCCCACCCTCCCTGTAGTAGTGGCTTAAGCAGGGCAAGTGGCATCCCGCCCGACCAGTTGATAAGGCTATAGCGATATGCAAAAGATTGTGGAACAAACTAGAGCGAATAGAGTCTCACCAGCCACTGTAGAGCTACTTATCCGCGAGAGAAACAAGGGTAAGACTCTCAGGCAGCTGGGGCAGATGTGTGGTAAAAGCCATGAGAAGGTAAGACAGGTTTTAGCCAAATATAGCCCGCCACAAGTTACATTACTGCCTGAAAGCACAGTTGCGGTTAAGCTGGGATACCCAGTGGGGTGGCTCGCCCAGCTAAGAAAAGAGGGTATCATCAACCCCATAAGGCCCGGGGGTTACTGGCTTTACTCCGAGGAGCAGATTGGACAGATACCATCACTTATCGCCGAGAGGAGAAGGTGTGAGTTGTGCGGCAGGCTGCGCCCACCCCGTTATCCAAGGTTCTGTAGAGAGTGTAGACAGTATAGAAAAAAACACAGGTATAGGACCCTAAGCCCGGAAGAGAAGGCAGAGCATAATAAGAGGTGCCAGGCGTGGCAGAAGGCAAATCCAGAGAAATCTAAGGAGATACAGAGAAGGGCAGAGAGGAAGTATCGAGCTAAACATCTTGGCAGAACGTAGGGACAAGAGAGGGCACTTTATCAAAGGTAATGTGCCCTGGAATAAAAGAGTAGACAGCGGGGGAATTATTTTTACCTGCAGGTTTTGTGGTAAGCCAAAGCCCATTGAGGAGCTGAGGGTTGCGACCAGGTTTTTCCCACCTCTGCCTTGTTGTAGAGACTGCTGGGAATTGTTGGAATAAAAAAATAATGAAAGGAGGTAATATGCCTGAAGGAGTTAACTTAAAACAAAGAGGCAGGGAGTTGGCACCAATCAGGAATGAGGCCTACAAAATATACCTGGCGACCCCGGATATAAAGGGAAAGGAACTTCATAAACTGCTACTGGATAAGGGCCATGAGGTGCAGGTAGGTACTGTGCATTCTTGGTTGGGCAGGTTTAGGGGGGGGAAGAAGGCTGAGAAGAGGAAGGAGCCAGTTGCCGTTGAGGTGAAGGTGCCAGTAAGGTTGACTACAGCTGACATTGCCGATGCCTTATTGAAGAGAGTTGTTGAAGCGCTAAACAACTATGATAATCTGCTCAAGGAAGTTACGGATTTGAAAGGCTGGCAATCGAGGGCACTAGAAGCAGAAAAAAGTTTGGCAAGGGAGAGGGGAGAAAAGGAAAGGATATTGAAACTTCATAATGACCAGGTTAAGTCGGGCGGGCTCACCAGTACCAAGGATCTAATAAAGTTGGCGAGACTATGACTAATAAGAGGGGGAATATAGAGACGGTAGCGTAAGCCGGCAAGTGGCATCCCGCCCATGAAAAAAGCGAAGGTTAATGAGGCTGGTCAATGCCAGCACTAACGGGGCCAAAAGCCAGGTTAAGCCTGTGCCCGAAATGTGGTAAGTCCTGATAATACATATGTCGAGTATGCCCGGCTAGCCTGTAAGCTCATTCTCAATGTCGTGTGCCGGATATTCTAGGAATGCCGGAGAATTTAACGAAACATTGATAGCATTTCTGAATAAAGAGACGTGTCCAGTATGAGGCTTGATGTGGTTACACCGGAGTGCCTCATTTGCTCTTGTGAGGTCGATGCGGTTATTGCCCCAGGAGTCGAAGGACAACTGGGAATCCTGCCGCATCATGCCCCGTTAATAACCGCGTTGCAGGCGGGTGAATTAAGGGTGAGAAAAGATAACGACGAAACAAGTATCGCCATTTATGGCGGCTTTCTCGAAGTGCGCCCCAACAGGATTATCGTTCTGGCCGATGCTGCCGAGAGGGCCGAGGAAATTGACGTGACTCGGGCGGAGGAGGCGAAGCGCCGGGCAGAACAGGCACTCGCCAATAAAAAAATTTCGGAAGTTGATAGGGCTCAAGCCGAAGCGGCACTTCGCCGCTCCCTTGTACAACTAAAGGTGGCAGGAAGAAGAAGAAAAAGGAAGTCAGAGCTAGTCTAAGTTAAGGGAGCAAATACATGTTACAACGTCAGGATGAGCTTGAGAAGGCTCGGTAAGTCAGGTTCCTTGGGCATGACGGGGAAAGGCAAGGCTATACGTTACCGCCGACCTGAGCAGTCGTAAAGACTGGTATCTACATCGGAGAAAGGTGGCTTAGACTTCCATAGTAAATTGAGCTATATGGCGGGCTCTGCCAGGGTGTGCCACTCGGGGCTTTTCCCCCTCGTCAAAATCCTCCGCCCTCCCTGTAGTAGTGGCTTAATCGGGCAAGTGGCATCCCGCCACCAATAAAGCCCGCGGTGGAAGAGGTGATGAATAATGTATCTGAAATTCAAGTATAAGGACACTGAGGTTGTCTTAACTCCCGAAACAATCAAGAACATCAGGCGACAGTTGGCTCCCCAGGTTAAGCAGATGCCCTTCGGTGAGCTGATTGAGACCATTGAGGCAGCCGGATTATCGACAAAGAACCTGCTTGCCTTCTTTACGAAGGTGTAGGCAATCAAGGTTATAGAGGACAAAAAGGGGGACCGGGAATTTACTCCCGATCCCAACAGGGAGCTGGAGCAAAGGTTAGAAGAGGTAAACCATGAATAAGATTCTCGATGTACTGCTGTTCCCCTTAAGCGAGCTGGTCTGCTGGCTGGTGCTGCGGGACCTGAGGCGGGCGGACTGGAGGTATGACAGGGAAGTCCTGGACAAAACCCCTACCTTAGCCCAGGACATTATCGATAGGCTAGAGCTAGAGAACCGAAACCTTGTAGGATGCCTAGGAGCAGCCCACGAGAGGATACGAACCCTGGAGAGCCAGGTTAAATTGTTGACTACTCCACACAAGCCCTGGTGGAGACGACTAACCAAGAGAAAGGAGTAGCTAGATAGGGAGAACGATGATACTGTCGTTTATTTTTCTTTGTGCCAGCGTGGTGGCCCTTTTTCTCCTCTTTTTATTCTACTGGGTCCTGACCGTCTACCTCAGCAAGGCAATAAAGGGGCGCTGGTCTAAAGCCGAGAGCTTGGAGAAAGGGGAACGCCGATGACCATAAATAGAGCTGTGGAAAAGCTAGGTTTCATCAAGCGAAAGAGAATACCCGAGGGGGAATTACGGGAGTTAAAGGCTCTCAACCTGGGCATCGAAGCCCTGAAACGGCTTAAGGAAGCACGAGAGCAGCACCTGATTCGCAACGATTCTCCACTACCAGGAGAGACCGAGGACTCAGAGAAACAGCTCCTCAGCAGCCAACCGCCAGCGTCTTAGCTTTGGTAGAACCGATCTCTGAGGCTAGGCCTTAAAAATGACCCCCTGAGAGCCAAATCTAGACGTCCTAACTTGGCGAGCTGACCGATTCCCTCGACCCCGAGCTGACATTAGAGGAAAAGATAAAGCTGGCGCTCGGCTTCTTCGCCACCAAGTAGAGCCGTCCGGCTATAATGATGTGAATAGATTTTAATGGGAGGTATTGGAGATGGAGATAGAGTACGGAGCCAGGGTAAAGGATAAGAACGGCAAGGTGCTGGGCAAGGTCAACAATATAATACGGGACTCCTGGACGGGCGAAATCAGCAAGTTTCAGGTCACCGCCGACCCCCCCGAGGCGGGCTTTTTCATTCCCCCCAAGCATATAGATAAGGCAACCCCCAAAGAGATAAAGCTGAAGGTCACTTTAGAGAAACTCCAAAAGGAGACATGATAAAAAGGGGTGGGCTATGGTATAAGACCTTGAAAAGGAGAGGAGGACACCCGGGGTGAGGTAAAAATAAAAGGGGGTGAGCTATGGATAGGCTAGCTGAGTTGCTGAGGGTGAGGAGTAGGCTGGATAGACGACTGTCGGTGCTGGTAAGGATTGCGCTGTGGGTCAAGTTTATAGGGTTGCTGGTGCTGGTGAGCATTGGCTTATTGGTGGGTTTTGTAGAGAGCTGGTGGAAGTGTAAAATGACAAGGGAGTGAGCTATGAGAGGCTGTCTAGGTTGGTTGATGTTGCTACCGCTTGTTGGTGCTTTTGGGCTTACAGCGTGGGTTGTCAGAGCTTGTGTCCAGAAGGGTGGTCTCTGGCGGCTATTAGGTGTTTTATCTTCGTTAGTTATAGGTGGTATTTGTATACAGGTGGGTTATTGGTTTACAGAGGAAGGCAGCACTATACTTGGGTGGATTGGGATGGTTGGCGGTGGGTTGATTGCTGTTATAGGGGCTGGGTCGGCTCTTTTCGGGATGAAAGAGTAGTAGTTCGAAAGGAGGTGAGGTAGGAAAAATAAGGGGCCGTTATTCTCCTGGAGAGAAATTGACAGGAACTTGACAAAAAAGGGGGCCAGGGGATTCGAACCCCCGCCCCCTTACCATTAGTATATTACCGCTAGTATATACCAGAAGGTAGTTTTCGCTATCATGCCCTTGCCTTTAAGTATTGGGCTATGCCGCAGCCAAGCACCGCCAGGCGGTTTAAGAGCGTGGACTTGCCCACGTTCTGACGCCCGACGATAGCGACAATTGGTTTAGCCATAACTTCTAGTCGACCTCCACCGAGGCGGCCACTTCGTATATCAGTTCTTCAGTAAGGGGGCTGGCAATCCACCCGCTCAGGATGAAATACATGCCGTCAATCTCCCAATGCAGCGTTACTAGAAAGGGAGGGTCGGACTCACTGCCCACATAATCTATCGTGGCGGGATAGCCGCCGACCTCGGTCGGCACATCACCCGTACCCATACTGCTCGGCGTCTGGACGAGGCTTAGACTGGCGCGCTGGCTGAATTCGAGGGACTCGTCCTCAACCCATGCCGCCCAGGTCTGCATAACCTGTATGGAGAGGCCGCAATCAAAATCTTCGGTAGGCCAGAGGCAGGGGTCGATCACATGGATGTAAAGACCGCGACAGAAGTCTTCGGGGATGAACCCGGGGCTAACCACCTCGAAGCCAGCCACCTCCGATGCCTCCTCCAGTGTGGTGGCGCTCCAGATTCCCCTCTCTTCCCAGCGCGCCTCAATTTCTTCCTGAGTGTGAGTGGGTGGCTCTTCATCCGAATCACAGATGGGCACCCCGCCGCACGCCGCCAGGGTGATGGGTAATGCCAGTGCCATAACCAGAAAACAAAAGAGTTTTTTCATATCGAACCTCCTCCAAGGGAAATGAGGACTGCTTAAAGGGCTTTTGGCCCTCTCGCCTTGAGGAGCTGAGCTATACCACAGCCAAGCACTGCTAGGCCAGCCCAGACACAACCCAATAGGCAAAGAGTAACAGTGAAATGAAGGGCACAGTCAACCACGATAATCACCCCCAAGACTATCTGTGCAATAGCTAACTTCATAGCTCACCTCCTTTCCTTATTTTATCATACTAGAAGTCAAACAGCTTGGGGTGCATCTGCTCTTTCTCGGCCGCTGGACAAAAGGGGGCC
>JABUBQ010000115.1_pt1 | contig 11997 bp, 11 predicted proteins | sample 7240351 | NCBI WGS metagenome assembly JABUBQ01 (sample SAMN07256348, study PRJNA390944) | subsurface metagenome | isolation source: Methane hydrate marine sediment | place: Pacific Ocean: Eastern North Pacific, ODP site 1244 | collected 2002 | reverse complement strand
ATAGCCGAGGTGTGGCTCAACGGTGTGCGATTGGGCCAGCACGAGGGCGGCCATCTGCCGTTCGAGTTCGAGGTGACCCCGCACGTCCTACCAGAGGGCAACCTGCTCGTCGTGCGTGTGGAAGGCGAACTCAAGCCGGACCGCGTCCCGCCGGGCAACGTCCCACTCGATCCGCGCTTTACGTTTGCGAACCAGAGCTATCCGCCAGCGTCGTTTGACTTTTTCCCCTTCTGCGGCATTCAGCGGCCCGTGCTGCTGGTCGCGGTTCCGAACGAGGCGATTGCCGATTTGACGGTGACGACAGAGATCTCAGGCCGCGCTGGCCTGGTGCGCGTCAAGGTCAACCGGTTCGCGGGCGACGCGGCCATCGCGCGTGTCTCGCTACGCGGCACGAGTGTTTTGGCAGAGACCAATGTGGTCGATGAGGCCGAGGTCATGCTGACTGTTCCTGAGGCGGCCCTGTGGTCGCCCGATTCGCCCAACCTGTATGACCTCACGGTCGAGTTGGCTTGCAACAGCGCGACGTTGGATCGCTACTCGCTACCGATCGGCATCCGCACAATCAGGGTGGAAGGCGACGCGCTGCTCCTCAACGGCCGACCGATTTACCTCAAGGGCTTTGGCCGCCACGAAGATTTCCCCGTGACGGGGCGGGGCCTCGTCCCCGCCGTCATCGTCAAAGATTACGCGCTGATGAAATGGATCGGCGCTAACTCGTTCCGCACCACGCACTATCCTTACTCGGAGCAAATGATGGATCTGGCCGACCGGCTGGGCTTTATGGTCATTGACGAGATACCCGCTGTCGGGTTGTTCTTTGCCGAAGTGGGATTGGAGCGCCGGTTAAGTGTATGCCGTCAATACGTTCAGGAACTGATCGCGCGCGATAAGAACCATCCCAGCGCCATCATGTGGAGCATCGCCAATGAGCCGCACTCAAGACTGCCAGCTGCCAAGCCATTCTTCCGTAATTTGTATGACCTGGCCAAATCACTCGATTCAACGCGCCCGATCACGCTGGCCAGCCAAGTGGGCGTGGACGAAGAATCGTTCGAGTTCCTAGATTTGCTTTGCCTCAATCGCTACTATGGCTGGTACACCCAGTCAGGGCAGCTCGACGAAGGATTGCCGCTGCTTGCGGCGGAGCTCGACGCGATGCACGAAAAATTCGCCAAGCCTCTCATCATGACCGAGTTTGGCGCGGACACGATTGCCGGGCATCACGCGCAGCCGCCGGAAATGTTCAGCGAAGAATACCAAGTTGAGATGCTCACCCGTTATTTTGGCCTGTTTAGGAGCAGGCCGTTCGTGGTGGGCGAGCACGTCTGGAACCTGTGCGATTTCAAGACACCACAGGGCGTGCGTCGGATGGGCGGCATGAACTTGAAGGGCGTGTTCACGCGCGATCGCCGCCCCAAGCTGGCGGCGCATCGCTTGCGCGAGTTGTGGAACAAGTAGGATTTCGTACTACCAGGGCACGCAGGAGAATTCTAGATAGCTTCTTGCTCATGGACTACAAACTTGCTCTTGTATCCTTTCTTCTCTCAGTATCGTTCATTTTCTTACTCTTCCAGACCAAGGGCAAAGTGAAGGGCAGCCTCTACCGCTTTTAGCTTTTCAGGACTAAGAGGAACCAGCCTCTCTTGCAGGCTTCTCTGGGCAATAGTAGTAATGGTATCCAGATTGACTACACATGACCTGGGAAGACCATCCTCCGGCCCCAAAGGGACCTCTGAGGGAATATGACGCATCCGCGTGGTCACCGGTGCCACCGTTACTAGTTCCCGAACCGTATAAGCCTCATTGCGGGATAGAAGTAGCACAGGACGCCTCCCAGCTGGCGGTGTCAATTCTGCCCACCATATCTCGCCTTGCCTCATGCCCAGGGCTCCTCAGCCAGCACAGCAATCCCTACCCGGTGAACTGCTTCAACTTCCTCAGCTGACTCCGGGACTTCTTGATAGCCACGTACATAGTCTTTTACAGCTAAGGAGTCTCGTTCCTGTTTCAGGAGCCTCTCAATAGCCCGTCGAAAGAACTGGCTACGGCTTTCTCCCTTAACCTTCCGCTCCGTTTCCACAGCCTCCAGGACATCCTCAGGCAGGCTTATAGCAACCTTGGCACTCTTACCCATAGTACCATCTCCTCAAATCATTCATACCAAAGTATGAATGATTGCGTCCAATCTGTCAACCCCCTAGGGGGTTGGGCTTAAATACCTAATGCGCTTCTGGCTCTAATCGGTATTCCGCCCATACCTGAAAGTCGGCTGCAACCAGAGGTGCCAGAAGCTCCTTGAGCTGTTGCTTCAACCCTTCTTCAAGCTTTTTCTTTTCGCCATTGACATGTGACCGGACCTCGGTGAGTTCACCTTTGAAGATAACAAAAGATACGGTGGATAAACGTCTCAAATCAACTGTTGCAGCTTCTGTGACTTGAGGAATGTAGTTCGCGTGCGAAGTGCGTAGCTAAAGAGATAGCTCGAACTTGGAAATGCGAGAGTTGTCAAAGGGAATTCAACGGGTTCGATGAATATTTCGAGTTACCTGTACCACCACCTATTCCATCCCGAACAGAAGAAACAGTGAGAACCGTTGTAGCAATCATCCATATTAAAAAGCGGTGTGAGACTTGTTACGAACAGGTAGGGTAGCTTAGGCATGCGCGATTAATGAATTCAAAAATTAGCTAAAAAGTGGGGGATGCTACGAGTAAGAGGCTAGAGCAACATTTCCTTCAGGGTCTTTAAATTTATCACATCTTCCTTATTGTATTCCAGTAATGTAGCCAGGGCGTCTTTGTCATTATCATTTACATAGCTCCACCACAATTTGACTGCTTCATAACCATTCACTTCAGTTAATATCCTTACTAGGCCCAGTTTAGCCCGGTGGAGGTGTTCTTGGTTTTGGTGGGGGTATGGGTGTTTGGGTTCCGGTTGAGGGCTGGAGTTCAGAGACATAAACATTCATGTGAGATTCCTCAACGGTGGTTTGGTAACCGGCTTGCCTTACTTCTTCCATTGATAGTCTGAGCCATTGCCCGAAGGAACGACGTTCCGTGTTATCCGGATCAATGGAGGATAAGTCACTATACCTCTTCTCCCGAGCCACCCGCATAAGTATATTCTTCGATGCCCAGTAATCAAGAGCGATGGGATCTGCACTCGCGACAATCACATTAGCTCGCGTCGCGGTTTCGTAGGGTGTCCCTGGTCCCCCGTCAGGTTTCGCATTCACCCATATAGCGTCAAGAACGTTCAATATTGGAAATCTCGTCTCAACCATTTCTGTCCCCATACCGCCCGTTCCTACCGTAGTATGCGCCCCTGCACCAAGCTGGGTGGTCAGTTTATCAGAAACCACTCCCATGTAATGCTTGACGCATGCGGTGACCCCATAAATGAAGTGTGATTTTAACACCGGAACATTAACTAACTTGAGACGGTCACTGTCATAGGTCTGTGTTTTGGGATCCCAGGTTCCCAGTTTAAAGCTGATGTGGGTGCCAAATTTAGTCTTGAATTTAGGGTAGGATACCATTGCACCTGTTCTCGGGCTAACCATAGCACTGGTTACATACCCATCCTTAACATCCCCTTCGAAGTATTCTTTTACCCTGACTGTAGTAATATTATCCCAAAGATATGTTGAGACTCTACAACCAGTAAAGGAGTCAACTACTCTGTGAACTGATTGAGACATGTCCTCGGCATTGTTTCGGCTATAATCAAAGCTGCCTCCTCTGCCGGTTGAGCCGTACTGTGCCTGCCCATTATCCGCCACGATAATCTCTCCGATGAAACCATCAGGATGGTCCACTATGGCTTTGATCAAAGACTTCAGTAGGTCGGTATTCGTCCCTCCCCTCTCGTCCCACTGGCTATTGACTTTGATAATGAGCGTATCATCGCGAGCGATTAAGCCGCACGAGCCTCTGTTTTTACCCGCCACAGGTGATTTATAAAAGAGAGCGCCGTGATTTCCCATAAGGTCTATCAACTTGGTGACCCCTTGGTCATTCCCCGAAGTACCGTTGACCACAAAAATATCTGAGGCTGGTTTGAACTCTGCCAGGTTTTCGGTGAAGGTATGCCGTATCATCTGACCCTCCAATACTAACGTGGAATAGCTCCCACTTCTTCGATTTTAGCCCTACAGTAGCTTATTCTCTGACAACTCAGATTATACTCCTTTCTAGCAGTGGATTCCAGCAGAGCACACAAAACGTCAGAAAGTGCAATTCAAGTGCTATAATAAATAGTAGTAGTAATGGTAAATCACGCTAATAAGCGAGGCTGTTATTGAAAGGGCGTGATGCTGGTCAATCTAAAAAGGATCGGGCAGAAAATGCCTGTGTCAGATGTTACTTTGATTGGTATACCCGTATTTCCGGCGAATGTCTTTAGTCCGAATGGTTTAAAGTGGGGGTGAGTAGAGGGCTGCCCCCCTCTCTATTTGACTTGCCCTACCTTTACGCCGGTGAGGTGCTCCATAGCCTTAACTAATGCCTGGGTACCGCTCTTACCCTCACCAGCAGACTGAAGCGAGTAATACATTTGGTGAATGAGGCTTGTCACTGGAAGGGGCGTCTTTACCGCTTCGGCAGCTCCCATAACAAGGTTGAGGTCCTTTTGCATTAGGTCGATCATAAAGCCGGGCTGGAAATCCCGTCTAATGATGCGCGGCGCCAAGTTAGTTAGTTGCCATGAGGCAGCGGCACCACCCTTAACAGCATCGATTGCTTTCTCCAGGTCAACACCTGATTTTTGGGCAAATATCAACGCCTCGACGACCGCATTGAGAGTACCAGCCACAAGGATCTGGTTCACCAGCTTTACCGTTTGACCCATACTGTTGGAACCCACGTGGATGATATTCTTACCCATGGCCTCAAGGATGGCCTGGCAGCGCTTAAATATTTTGGCATCACCACCCACCATAATTGACAGTGTGCCGTTGACCGCTCCTTGCTCCCCTCCACTCACCGGGGCATCAAGCATGTGGACTCCCTTCTCCCTGAGGCGGGCAGCTATTTTTTGCGTTGCCTGTGGGGAAATGGTGCTCATGTCAATGACCACTGAGTCGGCTTTGATTCCCTCTATAATTCCGTTTTCGCCAAGAATGACACTCTCCACATCTGGTGTATCGGAGACTATAGTAATGACCACAGGACTTTCCTCAGCCAGCTCTTTAGGTGAGTCAGCCTTTTTAGCCCCTTCAGAGACCATTTGCTCAGCTTTGGAGGTGGTGCGGTTATAAACAATGACCTCAAACCCTGCCTTAATTAGATTGCGGGCCATAGGCATACCCATGATACCAAGACCGATAAAGCCAACCCTCTTCTCCATCATGATAACTTCCTTTCCTTTTTATAATTTTAGTCTTAACTTTCCTATATTATCTTCCTTTTCCTCTTTAGGCAACTATCTCCTGTCAGCAATGATTACAGGGTGCAACCTCAGCCAGCGGTTGCCCTGAGTTTTCGTAAGATGTTAGCCAGAAACTGTATTGTGCTTCCGATAATTGGCTGCTTGGGCACAATAGCATTAAAGCGGCATACCTCGTGGCAACACATGCACTGTATACAAATACCGTAGTCTATCTTCGCCGTCTCACCGCTTACTGAAATAGCCCCTACGGGACAGATTTTCTCACACTCAGAGCACCCAGAACACCGATGTTCTATTACACTTGGTTTAATGGAAAGTTGATCCAATATGAATCTGGGCAAAACCCGGGGCATCCTTCTTGCTAGCGTGTTAACAACACCGGCCGGAAGCTTAAAATCAGCAACCATAACATCGTCAATTCTTTCCCCAATTACCTCAATGTTCTGAAGATTCCCTATCCCCAAGCCCCGCTCGTCAGAGTACCGGGTCGTGTGAATATCCATAGGATTCAACCCGATGATTTTAGTCGCTACCGCGTCCACAGCCACTGTATCCTGGCTGGTCAGAATAACTCCAAGTCTTCTGAGACTTCCGGCTGCCGGCCCTTCCCCTTCCATGGCAATAATGCCATCCATTATGGTTAACTGTGGTCTGATAGTGGAAAAGATATCTGTCAACACCTGACTAAAATCCTCGCTCCTCATGTATTCGGCGTGAAATTTCTGGCGAAGACCACTTGGAATATTACCGTACATATTCTTTACGCCGCCGGTAAAAACACAGAGAGAGTGCGTCTTCAGTTTGGGAAGATTAATTATCACGTCGGCATCTAACGAAATTTTAGACAGATAGACCTTGTCTAGAAAATGACCGTTGCATACGGTCTCCACAAATCCAGCTTCCCTAAGATTGGTTAGTCTGACACCAGCCCTTTGGCACATCTGGCGGAAACCTGAAACCTGAAATCCATCTCCGGCACCAGACGTGATATCATCACCCACCGTGATGTCAGCACCGGCCTCTTTTAGCAAACCCAGAACAACTTCCACGAAGACAGGATGAGTGATTATTCCCTTTTCTGCGGGGGATGGCGGGGGAAGGTGATTTATTTTCACAAAAACTTTGCTGCCTGGTGGTACTATCTTGGCTAATCCACCGATCAGCTTAATACCCTTCCCCACAGCCGCATAAATCTCGGCGTAATCGTAATCGTGAGCTCTTACGATTGACACTTTTGCCTTATTCATGTGAACGGTATCTCCTGTGTGCCGATTCTTGCGTTCGTGCATCACCTCTCCTCAGAAGTAGCAGTATGCATACTATTGTATGCCTTTTCTGCACCACAAGACCAGTATTTGAACAAACTAAAAATAGATGACACATGGCGGAAGGCATTAAGACTACCCGGGGAACAACTCATCGGCTTGTGCCCCTAATAAACGGGTTCTCTGGCTGGAATCGATACTGGCGTTTAAATTATGATATATTATTTAACTATCGTTAGTCTAACCGGGGTGACATAGAGATGGTAGAGAATAACCTATCACCGGCTTCTATTACCAGTAATTTAGGGACTAATTTTGTTGGGCAAAGGGTTATTTACTATCCCAGTCTGACCTCAACAATGGAGGTGGCGAAGCAAGAGGCTCAACTGGGAGCAGTAGACGGGACAGTTGTTATTGCTGATGAGCAAACTGCGGGGAGGGGTCGAATAAAGCGTGTTTGGCTATCACCTAAGGGTAGCATCGCTTTGTCTATTATTCTCTACCCCAGCGTGGTCAATTTGCCTTCCCTTATTATGCTGGCTTCTCTAGCTGTGGTTCACAGTATTGAGGCGGTAACCGGCTTGAGGTCACAGGTTAAGTGGCCTAACGATGTTCTCATTAATGGCAGGAAGGTGTGTGGGATTCTAATTGAAAGCAGTGTGCGGGGAAACATTGTTGATTACGCTATTATAGGTATCGGGGTAAATGTTAATCTTAGGCTTTCTGATTTTCCTGAGATTCTATCCACTGCTACCAGCCTCTCTGCTGAGCTGGGAAGAGATGTGTCGCGCTTAAGGGTAATACGGCGGCTATTAGCTGAAGTGGAAAGGTTATATCTGGCTCTTCAAGCTGGGGGGTCTATTTACGAAGAGTGGCGAGATAGTTTAGTAACACTGGGTAGAAGGGTTCGAGTAAAGTCGGGCAAGATTGTCTATGAAGGTGTAGCTGAATCAGTAGCCAGGGATGGCAGTCTGCTATTGCGCCATTCAAATGGAAACCTATCTAAAATTGTAGCCGGAGATGTTACCCTGCGTGACTGACTGGAATACCTCTACCTCATCCCTGTGTTCCCCTCTCCTTAGCCAGGAGAGGGGAGAGGGGCAAAGCCTTCCCCAGGCAACTCTGCCCCCAAGCTACCCTTTATTAAATGGTCTCAATTTTATTTCCTGCTATTTGGTAGTCTTTTCACCTGATTGAGCGCTCTCACCCCGCTTCATAAACATACTGATAAGGTCTATAGGCAGGGGGAAGATTAGGGTGCTGTTTCTCTCTGAGGCTATCTCAGTCAGCGTTTGCAGGTAGCGGAGTTGTAGCGTGACTGGTTCCTTGGCGATAATAGTTCCAGCTTGAGCCAGCTTCTCTGAGGCTTGAAGCTCACCCTCGGCATGGATGATTTTGGCTCGTCTATCTCTTTCTGCCTCGGCCTGAGCCGCCATACTCCGTTTCATCGTTTCAGCGAGCTCAACCTCCTTAATCTCCACTATGCTGACCTTTATCCCCCATGGGTCAGTAAGTTCATCAATTGTCTGTTGCAGTCTCTGATTAAGACTTTCCCTTTGTGTTAATAGCTCATCAAGCTCGGATTGTCCCAAAATACTTCGCAGTGTGGTCTGGGATACCTGTGAGGTGGCTCTGATGTGGTCTAAGACCTTAACCACAGAAGCCTCAGGGTCAACCACCCTGAAATATACCACGGCATTTACCCTGACGGTAACATTATCTTTGGTGATTACCTCTTGTGATGGGACATCCATAGTTACCACCCGGAGGTCTACCCTCACCATTCGGTCAACAAAGGGGATGATAAGGAATAGACCAGGACCCTTAGCTCCTATTAGTCTCCCCAGGCGGAAGATAACTCCCCGCTGATACTCAGCAACAATTTTAACCGCCATCGAAATAAGTATAACCACGGCTAGAACAATTACACCGATAACAATTGGACTCATTTGTTTACCTCCCTTATTCTTTTTTGATTACATAAAGTTTTAAGCCGTCAACCCTGGTTATAATCACCTCCTCTTCGGGTTTCACCCAACCCGTCTCTGATATTGCCGTCCAGCGTTCACCCTGAATGAAAACTACTCCTTTGGGTTCCAGGGCTATCTTAACTTCAGCCGTCTTTCCTATCAGGTCTTCTCTACCGGCAGATGCCTGGTGGCGGTGGGCTCGGATTCCCCGATTAATTGCAAAGGCAAGGAAAGCAATAATACAGATTGCCACTATGACAATCAGCCACAGGTCTACTTGAAACCAACTTGGGTCTATTTGAAGCAATGGAGCCCCCCTTTATTCTTTTTTGATTACATAAAGTTTCAAGCCGTCAACCCTGGTTATAATCACCGCCTCCCCTGGTTCTACCCGACCCTTGTCTGATATTGCTGTCCAGCTTTCACCCTTAAAGAAAACCGTTCCTTCAGGTTCCAGGGCTACCCTAACTACAGCCGTCTTTCCTATCAGCTCTTCCCTACCGGTAGATGCCTGACGGCGGTGTGCCCGAATTACTCGGCTAACCACAAAGGCAAAGATGGCAGCGATGATAATTACTACTGTGGCAATAAGCCATGGACTTACTTGAAACAATGGTCCCCCCTTAAATAAGATTAAGGAGCCAATAACTAATGAGGTTATGCCCCCGGCGGTAAATAAACCAAAACTTGCTGTAAACGCTTCAGCGATAAAGAGGCCGAAAGCCAGAACTACAAGCAGAACCCCGGCATAATTTACCGGCAACACTCCCAGGGAGTAGAAGGCTAATAGGCCGCAGATGCCGCCGACTACTCCCGGGAAAATAAGTCCAGGGTTGAAGATTTCAGCCATTATACCGAGCGTAGCTAGGCTTAGAAGGATATAGGCGATGTTTGGGTCAGTAATAGCATAGAGAAAATCTTCAATGGTGTTCATCCTGATATGGTTAATGGTGGCTCCTTGAGTGTGCAGGGTAATCACCATACCACCCAGCATAGTCACCTGCCTGCCATCCAGTTGAGAGACGAGGGAGTCAAGGTCAACAGCAATCATATCAATAACATTAAGCTCCAGAGCCTCTCTCTCCGTAGCTGAGGCGCTTTCCCTGACTGCTTTTTCTGCCCATTCAGCATTGCGACCTTGTAGCTCAGCAATAGTTTTAGCTTTACTGGCGATGATATTGATTGTCTTTTCCTCTTCAGCTTCTGACATCTCTGTTTCACTGTCTATTGTCACTGGATGGGCAGCGCCGATATTAGTCGCCGGTGCCATAGCGGCTACATGAGCAGCCATAGTGATGAAGGTACCGGCTGAGGCAGCCCAGGCTCCTGCTGGGGAGATATATACTACTATTGGAACCCGTGCATTAACAATATCCTCCACGATATCAAGCATAGAAGTAACTAAACCACCGGGTGTATCCAGTTGAATGATGCAAGCTATAGCGTTATCGTCCTCAGCCTGCTCAATGCCACGCTCAATATAATCAACGAGGACAGGGTTGACAACCCCATCGACATGGAGCACATCAATCCTGGAACTGGCCGCCTCAACCTCAATAGCAATAGAGGCAGTAATTATTAAGCCCAATAGTAATAGAATGCGTATAAATTTTGGCATAATCAGCCCTTCAAAGATTATATGATTAAATTATATGGTGTTTATAGTTTTATTGCAAATGAGTCGAGAGAGGTTTATATAAGATGTTTATAGTTGAATAGCTAGGCAAATTAGTATAGAATTTACTAACTATTCATAAAGGGTGGGGTATGAGAGTCCAAAGGTGTAAGGGAACTAGAGATTTATCCCCTGAGCAAATGAGAAGATTTCGTCTAATCGAGGGAGTGTTTAGAGACTGCTGCCTTAAGTGGGGGTATGAGGAGGTTAGAACACCAACGCTTGAGTATCTCCACTTATTTACCTCAACCGGGACGCTTACCCCTGGTAGGCTAAACAAGGTCTATTCCTTCCTTGATTGGGACGGCTGGAGTGGAGAGAGGGTAGTGTTGAGGCCTGATGGCACCATCCCTGTTGCCAGGCTTTATATTGATAGTATGGAAGAGAAGAAGTTGGCTAAGCTCTTTTATGTGGCTAATGTCTTTGCTTTTGAGGAGACGGGGAGGGAGACAAGGGAGAGATGGCAATGCGGGACTGAACTTATCGGCGTGGGTTCATCTGTGGCCGATGCGGGATTGATAGTGTTGGCTTTAGAGGTTCTGAAAAAGCTGGGACTTAATGGCATAGGGTTGAGGTTATCTCATGCCGGCTTAATAAGGGCGTTGCTGGCAAAGCTTGGGCTAAGTCATGGAGAGCAAGCAAGGCTCTTTGACCAGATTTTGGATGGGGATGTAGAAGCGATGGCGAGGGTAAATCTCGGGGAACCTGAGCAAAGAAGGGCCTTGACTTCCTTGCTAGACCTGAAAGGGGAATCATCTGGGTTTCTAAAGAACTTAAAGGCCCTGTTTACCCGGAGTTCACCGGAGCTTGAGTCTCCCCTTGATGATTTCATAAACATTGTTGATCTTCTTGAGGCTCTAAGTTGCGATTGCCAGATTGACCTGGCTTCAGGGAGGGGCTTTGAGTACTATACTGGCGTGATGTTTCAACTCTTTATGGGCGAGGAGAACATAGGTGGTGGCGGGAGATATGATGCTCTTATTCCTTTAATGGGTGGTAAAGATATTCCCGCCTCGGGCTTTGCCCTTTACCTTGACCGCCTGATGCGCCTGGTAAAGCCAGAAACCTTGGCTAAACCTCTGGCTCAAAGAGTCCTGATTAGGGTTGAGCCAGATGCGGCGAAAGAAGGCTTCAGCATGGCTAGTTGCCTCCGTGAAGCTGGGTATGTAGCTGAATTTCACCTGGGTGGTCAGGAGCCAGCTGACATCAGGTGGACACTTGATGTTCAAAGTAAAACGCCTCTATTTGTTTTGACTGACCAGGTTAAATGTAAAAAGTTTGAGACTCAGACTGTTACCAAAGCCTTAGCCATATTGCGAGAAAAAGGGGATTTCCAAAAACAAGGTTAAAATTTGGCAAGGGTAGATTGAAGGGGCTTCGCCCCTTCATAATTCATACCTCCCCCTCTCCTTTGAAGGAATAATACTAGAGGGGAGTTAAAGAGGGGCGAAGCCCCTCTTATATAACCACCTCCCTTTTTTGGAGCATAGAAGTCATTGCGAGGGAGCGATAGAAGATATGTCATTGCGAGGAGCGGAGCGACGAAGCAAACTAAAAGATAAGATTGCTTCGCCTTCGGCTCGCAATGACACATCAGACAGAAGGGGAAGGGGATAAAGGGGATAGGGTTATAAAAATTAAGGGGGTGAGGTGGATAGTCAATTAAAGATAGCCCTGCCTAAGGGTCGCCTTTTG
>JABUBQ010000114.1_pt1 | contig 12005 bp, 10 predicted proteins | sample 7240351 | NCBI WGS metagenome assembly JABUBQ01 (sample SAMN07256348, study PRJNA390944) | subsurface metagenome | isolation source: Methane hydrate marine sediment | place: Pacific Ocean: Eastern North Pacific, ODP site 1244 | collected 2002 | reverse complement strand
CGTTCCCGAGCAGGTGCGCAGCATGGTTGATAGAACTCTGGAGAGGTTCGGTAGGGTGGACGTTTTGGTCAATAACGCCGGGATAGGCGGCCCTACCTTGAGCGTGGCCGATATGGATTTGGAAGCCTGGAAACAGACGCTGGCGATAAATCTTACTGGGGCCATGCTCTGTACCAAGTATATCCTCAAGGATGACATGATTCCCCGTAGGAGCGGCAACATCATCAATATATCATCGGTTTCAGGGAGGAGGGGGCACGCCAACAGAAGCCCCTACAGCGCCTCTAAGTGGGGGCTGATCGGCCTCACCCAGAGCCTAGCTCTGGAGGTGGGGAAATACGGCATTAGGGTAAACTGCATCTCTCCCGGACCAGTAGTGGGCGAGCGAATTGAGTGGGCGATGCGGCAGGTGAGCAAGAACCAAGGCATCAGCTACGAACAGGCGGTGGCCAACGAGGTCGCCCGTACCGCCCTAGGCCGGATGATAGAGCCGGAAGAGGTGGGCTACCTGGCCGTGTTTCTGGCTTCGGATAAGTCGGCCGGCATCACCGGCCAGACCATCAACTGCTCCGCCGGGCTGAGGATGGACTGACCCTATTTGATTGCAACTTCCACTCTCGGTTTATAATTTAAAGAGTGCTGAAATAGTAGGCCTCTGTAGTTATCTCTTGGCTTTGAGTTCAGATATAATGGGTAAAAAGGGTAATGGAGATTACACACTCAAGAAAGTGTCAGTTCATACGGTAACTGTATCTTCGATCGGGGAATCACTGAGGATCACTTCCTCAAGCTAATTGATAAAACGGTCGACTTCTCATTTGTCAATGAGGTTTAGAAAGGCTTGAAAGGAGACTACGAATGAGCAACATTCAGAAGGAGCTGGCTATATTCAAGACGTTTGATTTTGAGATACCCCCGGTGGGGGTTAAATTCCTGGCGGCTGAACCGGAGGGAATCAAAAAGCTGGATCAGATACTGGATTTCTGTGAGATGCTGGCGGAGGCTCAGCAGGGCCTGGTATTTTACGCCGCCAGCGACAATTTCACCTGCGTCGGCCCGCTGCTGCTGGGCATGGTGGAATCCGAGCCGGTTTTTGAGAGCGGTATGGTCGGTCCCGAGTTGGAGATATTTAGAGACGCCCGGGCCAACAAGAGGCTCTACCCCCTTGTTCCCAGATTGGATAAGGGCACCGTCCACTACGTCGCTTTTGCCCCTCTGGATAAGCTCACTTTCGAGCCGGATGTGCTGGTCATTACCGCCGAGGCGAAGCAGGCCGAGATCATACTGAGGGCGCACAGCTATTCCGCAGGCAAAGTCTGGACGGCCAGGGGCTCCACGGTGATGGCCTGCGCTTGGATGTTCATCTATCCTTATTTAACCGGCGAGATAAATTTTACCGTGGCCGGCTTTCCCTTCGGCCCGACCGCCAGGAGGCTGTTTCCGGAGGGGATGATAGTACTTTCCATCCCCTGGGACCAGCTTCCCGCTATCGTGGCCAACCTGGGTGAGATGAATTGGGTGCCTCACTCCTACACCATCGGCAGGGAGGCCCATAAGGTCAAGGCCAAAAAAGTAGCTGATGAGTTGAAGAAAAGGCTTGCTGCTGATAAGTAAACCTTTCCACTTGTCACATTATTGAGTTTGAGTGGCAAAAACGATAAAATCAGGGTGTCGGTTGACCTAGTGTTTTGACACCCTGATTCTTCGAAAATACCTCGGGCAGGATAGGCCTTCTAGCTTTGAAATAGGCCGTGCAGGTCTCGAACCTGCGACACCCTGATTAAAAGTCAGGTGCTCTACCAACTGAGCTAACGGCCCACTACAACGAAGCCAGTTTAGCAAATCCCGCCTCTATGTGCAACTCAGATACTACTAGACTCTTACCTCTATCCACCTTATAATTATAGACATTGAAGCACCAGAGGTGACTATGGAGAACTCAGTCCGAGAAGTGATGGTCGGCAAGGCAAAGCTGGCTATTATCCAGGGAGACATTACCCGACAGGCTACCGATGCCATCGTCAATGCCGCCAACTCGGGACTGATGGGCGGCGGTGGCGTTGACGGCGCCATCCATCGGGCGGGGGGACCAGCCATACGGGAAGAATGTCAGCAAATCGTGGCACAGCAGGGGCGTTTGCCCACCGGCGAAGCAGTCATCACCACGGGCGGGAAGCTGCCGGCAAAGCATGTCATCCACACCGTCGGTCCTGTCTGGCATGGTGGCAATAAGGGTGAAGCGGCTCTCCTGGAGAACGCCTACAGCGAGAGCCTTAAGCTGGCGGCAGCCAATAAGCTAACCAGCGTCTCTTTCCCTTCAATCAGCACCGGTGCCTACGGCTACCCGCTGGCTGAAGCCGCCAGCATAGCGCTCAAGACGGCGGTCTCTTTCCTCGGCGGCCACTCCACCTCGCTTCAGGAAGTGGTCTTCGTTCTCTTTGACACCAGGAGCTACCAGGCTTATGCCGCCGCCCTGGAGGAGGTGGCATGAAGCTAGGGGTGCTCTCGGATAGCCACGCCGACTCACTCGCCCAGCTCAACAAGAAGATATTGCTTGCCCTGGCTGAGGTCGACCTGATAGTCCACGCCGGCGATTTCGTGACTAAAGACGTGCTCGACGGCTTGAAGCAAATGGGAGAGGTAAAGGCGGTACAGGGCAATATGGACTCGGACGAGCTTAAAGAGATTCTCCCCGAAAAGGAGCTGCTGGTAATTGAGGGACGAAGAATCGGCATCATTCACGGCTGGGGCAGCCCTCACGGCATCAATGATAGGGTAGGGAATGCCTTTAGCGAAGTTGACATAATTATTTACGGCCATTCCCACTATCCACAGAACGAGACCAGGAACGGTGTCTTTTTCTTTAATCCGGGGCAGGTAAGAAACTCATTCGGCATATTAACCATCGGCGCCGAGGTCAGCGGGGAAATAATAAAGCTTTGAATAGGGGAGTAAGATAATGACATATCGGAGTCAGGGTTCCAGCCCGATAGCAGCCTGGGCGTTAATAGCCATCAACCTGCTAATGTTTGTGGTCACCATTATTATTCACCGTACTAATCCCAACTTTATGTATTATACCTTTGGCTTAAGTCAAGTGACTTTCCTGGACAGGCCCTGGACTCTAGTTACCTCCATGTTTATTCACGCTGGCGTCTGGCATATTTTAGCCAACATGGTAACCCTCTACTTCTTCGGCAGCTACCTGAACCGGTTGCTGGGGACGGGGAAATTCCTCATAATTTACTTCGCCGGCGGCATACTGGGGAGCATCGTCTATCTCCTCCTGGCGCCATCATACTCCATCGCCATAGGCGCTTCGGGGGCTATCTTCGCCCTGGGCGGAGTCCTGGCGGTAATGAGGCCCCGGCTGCGCGTCATTGTTTTCCCCATACCTGCCCCCCTTCCCCTGTGGATAGCCATCATCGGCATCTTTGTCGTCTTCTCCTTCCTCCCCAATGTCGCCTGGCAGGCTCACGCTGGTGGGCTGGCGTTGGGGCTGGTGGTGGGCTATATCTTCAGGAGAAGAGAGCGCTATCGTTACTATTGACTGAGGGTAATCAAGAGGGGAGTGACTCCAGCGCGGCGTTGGGGCAATTTTCTCAAGCGTCCCTGGAGGGATTTGAACCCGCGACCCGCTGCTTAGAAGCTAAGAGTTCAATTTCCAGAGGATTGCATAAACTTTGGGGCTAACTTAACCCGGAGACTTGAGCAAAATCCGCCTGAGCAGCTGCCCTTTTATATTCTAAAAGTAACGTCTTAATAAGCTCTCTAACGGAGGTTATTGTATTTATCCTGTAGGCATTAGCTCCGGCAAAGGCGAATCCTTTTTCAAGTATCCCCTTTTTGGCATTGGTCAAGGCAGCACAAATGCAGTACGGCGATCTTTTAAAATCACAGGTCTTCAGACACTTCCAAGGGCATTTAACTGGCTTCTTAATTCGCGCTGATATCTTCTCAAGAAACCTGTTCTTTATGGCTCTTCCCGGCAATCCAACGGGGCTGTCAATTATGGTAAGGTCCTCCTTTTTACACTTTACATATGCCTCTTTAAATGCTGTGGAAGCATCGCACTCGTGAGTTGCTACAAACCTGGTTGCCATCTGCACTCCCTGAGCCCCTGATTGAATCAACTTATAAATATCGGCGCCTGTATACACACCCCCGGCGGCGATTACGGGAACGCTTTTATTAAAACTCTCCTCATAGGGCTTCAGCACAGAGATTACTTCCGGCAGTATCTTTTCCAACGCATAGTCAGGATTATTGATCTGCTCTTTCTTAAATCCGAGGTGTCCCCCGGCTAACGGGCCCTCAACAACCACGGCATCAGGTACATGATTGTAGTTCCTCTCCCAATATTTGAATATCAGATTTGCCGCCCTGGCAGAAGATACTATTGGAATAACTTTAACCGCAGCTTTCCTCGAGCTATTCGGTAGTAGTGTTTTCGGGATCTTTAGTGGAAGTCCGGCGCCAAGGAAAACTAAATCTGCGCCTTCGTCCACTGCAATCTGTAGAAGGTCATAGTAATCCGTAAGGGCTACCATTATGTTAACGCCAATGATGCCCGCTGTCATTTCTCTTGCCTTTTTTATTTCTCTCCGCAAGGCTCTTTTGTTGGCTTCCTTGAAGTTTCTGCTAAAATTAGGCTCAAGCATACCGATTGCTGCCGCGGAAATAACACCAATACCGCCCTCGTTAGCAACAGCCGAGGCTAGACCTGATAAAGAAATGCCAACGCCCATCCCTCCTTGAACGATTGGTATTCTTGGCTCCAAATCACCTATTTGCAGTTTTGGTATTTGTATAAGACCCATATATTACATTCCTTCAATCAGGATATTTTGTTTTGCCCATTCTTCAATATCATTGATTTTGCTTTCTCTCGCTCCGTTGGATATCACGAGTCTGGCGAAGGGACTTGACTTCAAAATACAGTGCTACTGCGACAGCGGTCAGAGTGACGCCTGCTGCAATGCCATCCATCAATATTGGAATCTCCGTGCCATATTATACTACATTTACTGAAAGTCGGTAAGCAAAACAAAGGTTCGGCAATTATTTAGAATTGTGTACCTCTGTCGGCCTCATACATATCTTGGGTATGCAACAGACTTGCATTTTGTCACATTTAACATACTCAACATTCTAGTAAATTGTTGGATAACAAGAACTTTGGTTCATTAAGTGACTATTATTATCAGTCAACGTTACGATAAAAACAAAGACATTCCCATGAATATTCAGTGTGCCCTTTATGGGGAAAAGGGAAGCATAACGGCTCTACGGGTCTTTTTCATCGTGCTTTTTTGCCGAAGCAGCGGACCTTTTAAGCAAAAATCCCGGGATTTTTGCCCGGGATCCGAAGGTTAAGAAAGCCTCAATTTATAGCTAGCCTGGCGTCCCTGGCGGGATTCGAACCCACGACCCGCTGCTTAGAAGGCAGCCGCTCTGTCCAACTGAGCTACAGGGACATGCCGTTTATCACTAAAATTTAGCATGAGCGCCAGCAAAGGTCAAGGCGGTTTTTGGCTTGACAATCATCCCGCCACATTGCTAGTATGAAGTCGACCCCCCAATCTGACGGAGCAGGATAGTAACGCTGAGACTATTAGATAAAATAGATAGCCCCGCCGACCTAAAAGGGCTGGCGGAAGAAGAGCTGGCGCAACTGGCCGCCGAGATCAGGCAGGAGCTGGTGGCTGTAGTCAATGCCAACGGAGGTCACCTCGCTTCCAACCTGGGAGCGGTGGAGCTTACCATCGCCCTACATCGTGTTTTCGACAGCCCGCGCGACAAGATTATATGGGATGTGGGGCACCAGAGCTACGTCCACAAGCTGCTCACCGGCCGCAGGAAGCGCTTCAGCTCCATCCGCCAGTACGGCGGGCTATCAGGCTTCACCAACCGCAGCGAAAGCGAACACGACCCCTTTGGCGCCGGCCACGCCAGCACCTCGGTTTCCGCCGCCCTGGGTATGGCTATCGCCCGCGACCTAGCCAAAGATGACTATAATGTGGTGGCTATTATCGGTGACGGGGCTATAACCGGAGGCATGGCTCTCGAGGCGTTAAACCAGGCAGGCCACCTGGGCTCAAGGGTTTGCGTGGTGCTCAATGATAACGGGATGTCGATTTCGCCTTCCGTCGGTTCCATCGCCAAGCTCCTGGGCCGGATACGCTTTGACTACCGTTACCGCTGGGCGGAGGAGGAAAGTCGGAAGGTAATTTCAGCTTTCCCCTCGGGCAGAAAGCTGTGGCAGGCGGGCCAGCGGCTCATCAAAGGCTTCCGGGGCTTGATTATCCCCACCGTGCTCTGGGAAGAGCTCGGCTTCGCCTACATGGGGCCTATTGACGGACACAACATCGCCGAGCTGGAAAAAGCTCTGGCTCGAGCCCGGGACTACCGTACCGAGCCGACCCTCATCCACGTTATCACCACCAAGGGCAAGGGCTATCTTCCCGCCGAGGGCGACGCCGTCTACTTTCACGGCGTGTCGGCTAAAGGCGCCCCCGCCAGGGTAATACCCAGCTACAGCGAGGTGTTTGCCCAAACCGTGCTGCGCCTGGCGAAGGAAAACCCGAAACTGGTGGCAGTCACTCCGGCTATGCCCGAGGGGGATTGTCTGAACATAGTCGAAGCTGAATTCCCCCGGCGTGTCTTCGACGTGGGCATCTGCGAACAGCATGCCGTCACCTTTGCCGCCGGACTGGCGACACAGGGCTTCAAGCCTGTCGTGGCAATATACTCCACCTTCCTGCAGCGCGCTTTCGACCAGGTAATACACGATGTCTGTCTCCAGGACCTGCCTGTTGTTTTCGCCATCGACCGCAGCGGCATTGTCGGCGATGACGGCAAGACCCATCAGGGAGCATTCGATATCTCCTATCTAATGCTCATCCCCAATCTGATAATCGCCGCCCCCAAGGACGAGAACGAACTCCAGCACCTGCTCTACACCGCGGTGAAGACGAAGCACCCCATGGCCATAAGATACCCCCGCGGCTCCGGGGTAGGGGTGGATTTAGAGCCGACGCTTCACAAGCTTCCCATCGGCAAAGGTGAGACACTAAGAGATGGCGAAGATGTCGCCATTCTGGCTATCGGCACTATGGTAACACCAGCGCTGGAAGCAGCCACCGAGCTGGCCAAACAGGGCGTTGAGGCGACGGTGGTTAACGCCCGCTTCGCCAAGCCGCTGGACTCGGAGCTTATCATAGGCATAGCCAGCCGTATCAAGCGACTGGTTACTGTTGAAGAGAATGCCATTAGCGGCGGTTTCGGCAACAGCGTCGTCGGACTGCTGCAGCAATCAGGAATCAGCGATATTCAGGTCAAAAGTATCGGCATCCCCGACGAGTTTGTCGAGCAGGGCAGCCAGGCTGTCCTCCGTGCCAAATACGGGCTTGATGCCGAAGGAATAGCCAAGCAGGTTTTAGAACTACTTCCCAGCTATCAGTACCGGAGATAAAGCTTTGCTTATAAACAAAAGCCAGGCTTCAAAACATCAGGTGCCAGCTTAAACACCTGATGTTTGTTTTTAGATACGGATAGGGAGAAGGCATGAATAAGCTGACCGTCAGGGACATAGATGTTGACCGCAAGCGGGTCCTGGTCAGGGCGGATTTCAACGTACCCCTGGGCGGCGATAACGGGTTCATTACCGATGACAGCCGTATCCAGGCGACGCTGCCCACCATTAGCTATCTTACCGAACGGGGAGCCAGGGTTATCCTCTGCTCTCACCTGGGCCGCCCCAGAGGCAAGGTGGTGGAGAATCTAAGGCTGACTATCGTGGCTCGGCGACTGTCGCAGGTGCTGGGCAAAAATGTAAAAGTGGCTAACGACGGTATCGGCCCCGAAGTCGATAAAGCGGTGGCGGCATTAAAGCCGGGCGACGTCCTGCTCCTGGAGAACATCCGCTTCCACCCCCAGGAAGAAGCCAACGACAACACCTTCGCCCAAACCCTGGCGCGCCTGGCCGATATCTATGTCAATGATGCTTTCGGCGCCTGTCATCGCTCTCATGCCTCCATAGTGGGCATTGCCCGTTACCTGCCCGCGGTAGCCGGGCTGCTCGTGGAGAAGGAAATCTCGGTGCTGGAGGGGCTTTTAGCCCACCCCAGCCACCCCTTCGCCGAGCTTGCCGGTGGCACCAAGGTTAGTGATAAAATAAAAGCTCTGGAAAACACCATGGATAAGGTAGACTGTCTGCTCATTGGCGGTGGCATGGCGGCTACCTTCTTAAAGGCAAAGGGCTATGAGGTCGGACTGTCTCTGGTGGAAAACGACAAGCTGGACCTTGCCGCCAAGCTTATGCAGCGAGCCGCCGAACGGAAACTGCCCCTGCTCCTACCCGTCGACGTAGTGGCCGCCGCTGAAGTAAGCGCCGAAACCGAGTATAATGTAGTAGCGGTGGAGAAGATACCACCGCAGTGGAGAATCGTGGATATCGGTCCTAAGACCATCGATAGTTTTTCCCAGGAATTACGCCGCTGCCGGACAATCTTCTGGAACGGGCCTATGGGCGTCTACGAAATAGCTCAATTCGCCCGGGGCACACAGGCTATGGCTAAGCTTTTAGCCGGACTCGAGGCGACAACCATAATCGGAGGCGGCTCTACCGCCGAGATGGTAACCGAGCTGAAACTGGCTGACAAGATGACCTTCGTCTCCACCGGGGGCGGGGCTTCCCTCCGCTTCTTGAGCGGCGAAAAACTGCCCGGTGTCGAGGCACTACTCAACAGGGAGGGCTGACTGCAATGGATAGTTTAGAGCTAATCAGGGGACTTTCCCGACCCTCTCCCGCCAAGATTGTATTGCTGGTCATTGACGGCCTGGGCGGGCTGCCCCACCCTAGGACGGGCAAGACCGAGTTGGAGACAGCCAAAACCCCCAACCTGGACAAGCTCGCCGCCGCGGGTATCTGCGGCATGATTGACCCCATAAGCCCGGGGATAACTCCGGGCAGCACTCCCGGCCACCTGGCGCTATTCGGCTACGACCCGCTCAAGTTCAACATCGGGCGGGGGGTGGTGGAGGCAACGGGCATTGATTTTGACCTCAAACCGGGCGATATCGCCGCCCGGGGTAACTTTTGCACCGTAGATGAAGATGGATTAATCACTGACCGCAGGGCGGGGCGCATCTCCACCGAGAAATGCGCCGAGCTGTGCCAGTTGCTCAGCGGCCTGGCTATAGACGGAGTCAAGCTCTCCATCCTGCCCGTCAGGGAACACCGCTTTGTCATCGTCTTTCAGGGAAAGGGCCTAGCCCCCGATGTCAGCGACTCCGACCCCCAGCAGGTGGGCGTGGCACCAAAGGCGGTTAGCGCCCTGAATCCAAAGGCTGACCTGATGGCGGTGGTAGCTAATAAATTCGTGGAGCAGGCCAGGGCTGTTTTGGCCAAACACCACCCCGCCAACATGCTACTGCTGCGCGGTTTCTCACAGCGTCCTAACCTCCCCACCATGCCCGAGATTTATATCTTAAAGCCGGCCGCCATCGCCGCCTACCCCATGTATCGCGGGCTGGCCAAGCTGGTCGGCATGCGGGTCCTGAATACAGGCATGACTATCGCTGAGGAAATGACAACCCTGAAAGAGAATTTTAGCGCTTACGACTTCTTCTTCCTGCATATAAAGAAGACCGATTCCGCCGGCGAGGACGGCGATTTCGAGCGCAAGGTCAAACTCATTGAAGAGGCCGATAAGTCAATTCCCGTACTGACCGGCCTCAAACCCGAGGTCATTGTGGTCACCGGCGACCACTCCACGCCCGCCACACTCAAGGGCCACAGCTGGCACCCGCTGCCCATAGTTCTTTGTTCCGAGTGGTGCCGCCGCGATAGGGTAGGCGAGTTCTCCGAATCAGCCTGTATCTCTGGGGGGCTGGGCCGGTTCCCCGCCACTCAGATTATGCCCTTAGCCATGGCTCACGCTCTAAAACTGGCTAAATTCGGCGCTTAAGGAGGTGCGTGATGCGCGTACCGATGATTGCCGGTAACTGGAAAATGCACACCACGGTAGAGGAAGCTATCGAGCTGGTCATCAAGATACGCTTCGGGCTTGACCGCATAGATAATGTGGACAAGGTGATATGCCCGCCCTTTGTTTCCCTGGACGCTATCAAAACGCGGCTTGAGGGGAGTACGATAAAACTGGGGGCGCAGGACATCCACTATGAGGAAAAAGGGGCGTTTACCGGGGAGATTTCGCCACAGATGGTGGCTAATCTCTGCGACTATGTCATTGTCGGCCACTCCGAGCGCCGGCAGCATTTCAACGAGACCATAGACATCGTGGATAAAAAGGTCAAAGCGGCAATGAAGGTGGGGTTGAAACCAATTCTGTGTATCGGCGAAAGCCCGGAGGAAAACAAAGCGGGCAAGACGGAGGAGGTCTTGACCAGGCAGCTAAGCTCGCCCTCGGCTCGTTTGTACCTGATCGGCGGCATAGTTATAGCCTATGAGCCTATCTGGGCTATCGGCACCGGCGTTCCCGCCAGCGGCGAGCAGGCGAATAAGACCATCGGCTTTATCCGTCGCTATATCGCCGAAGAACAGGGCAAGGGGATTGCCCAGGACGTGCGCATCCTCTACGGCGGCAGCGTCACCGCTGAAAATATCGCCGAGTTCGTAAAGCAGCCCGAGATTGACGGCGCCCTGGTCGGCGGAGCCAGCCTCAAAGCCAGCGAATTCTTAAGCATCGTCAAGCAGACCGCGGAGATTAAGGGAGCAAAATGAACCGTCTGCTCGGCATAGTCGGCCCCACCGGTGTCGGCAAGAGCCATCTGGGCATTCAGCTGGCGCAGGCGCTCAACGGGGAAATAGTCAATGCCGATAGCCGCCAGGTCTACCGTTTTATGGATATCGGCACCGCCAAACCCACCCCCCAGGAGCGCGCTACCGTCCCTCACCACGTAATTGATGTCGTCAGCCCCAGCGAAAACTTCAGCCTGGCTCAATACCAGCAGCTGGCCGTCAAGGCTATCGAGGGTATCCAGCAGCGCGACAAGCTGCCCATAGTGGTCGGCGGCAGCGGCCAGTACATCTGGTCGGTGCTGGAAGGGTGGGGCATACCTCAGGTAGCCCCCAACCCCGAATTCCGTCAAAGCCTTGAGGTGAGAGCCGATGTGGGGGAGGGAGGCAAGCTCCACGAAGAGCTTAACGCCGTCGACCCCGAGGCGGCGCAGAGAATTGACCCCCGCAACGTGCGCCGCACCATAAGGGCGCTGGAGGTATTCAATGAGACCGAGACCCCCTATTCCCAGCTCCAGCGCAAAGAGGCGCCGCCGTTCAATATCTTCGTCATCGGCTTGACCACCGACAGGGAAGAGCTCTACCGCCGCATCGACCTGAGGGTGGACAAGATGATAGAGCTGGGGCTGGTCGATGAGGTCAAGCGAATGACGAGTCGGGGTTTTGACTTTAACATGCCGGCCCTGTCGAGCATAGGCTACCGGCAAATCGGTCAGTTCCTCAGGGATGAACTGACCCTGCCCGGCGCCATCCAGCAAATCAAGTTCGAAACCCACCGCCTCGCCCGCCAGCAATACACCTGGTTCCGTCTGGAGGATGACCGAATACACTGGTTCGATATACAGAGAACGACCGATTCCCAGATTATGGCCCCCCTGAACAAGTTCTTGAGAGGCAGCCGCCAATGAATTTCACCAAGCTCCAGGGCGCTGGCAACGACTTTATACTGGTGGAGGCTGACAAAAAGCAGCTCAACTGGTCAAAGCTGGCGATAGCTATGTGCCACCGCCACTTTGGTATCGGCGCCGACGGCTTGCTCTTGCTATATTCGGATAAAACCGCCCTCAAGATGAGAATGTTCAACCCCGACGGCTCCGAGGCTGAGGCTTGCGGCAACGGCTTGAGGTGCCTGGTGAAATACGCCCTGGACAAGAAGCTGGCTGATAGTAAAGCCGCCTCAATATCGGTGACAACGAAAGCGGGCGTAAGAAAGGCCAGATTGCACACCAAAGGCAATAAAACC
>JABUBQ010000112.1_pt1 | contig 12106 bp, 13 predicted proteins | sample 7240351 | NCBI WGS metagenome assembly JABUBQ01 (sample SAMN07256348, study PRJNA390944) | subsurface metagenome | isolation source: Methane hydrate marine sediment | place: Pacific Ocean: Eastern North Pacific, ODP site 1244 | collected 2002 | reverse complement strand
TAAGGTAAAGAGGGGCTACGCCCCTCTTAAACACCCCAGATTTCGGGGGGTTCTCAAGGGGGGCAAAGCCCCCTTTGCAAAACATTTTTGGGCGGGCAGGGTGGGAAGAACAACGAACGCTAGATAAGGTGGGGTGGGGAAAAGAAAGAGCTTTCGACCGCTTATCCCTTGACAACCAGCCCCTAAAGTGGTAATTTAGATATGATTAGCAGTCTAAGGCTTAGACTGCTAATCCAAGAATATGGAGGCCAAGGGTGATATCACCTAGAAGCGAGACCATACTGAAATCAATAGTGGGACAGTATATCACGCGGGCGGTGCCGGTGCCCTCGCAGAGCATCATCAACGACTACGAGCTAGCGGTAAGCCCGGCCACCATCCGCAACGAGATGGCGCACCTGGAGCAGGAGGGCTATATTACCCGCCCCCACCCTTCCGCGGGGAGTATCCCCTCGGACAAGGGCTACCGCTTCTACGTGGAGACCCTAAACGACATCGAGCTGCCGCTGGCCGAGCAGTTTTTGATAAGCCACCTCTTCCACCAGGTAGAAAGGGAGATGGAGGAGTGGCTGAGCATGGCGGCGACGCTAACCGCCCAGCTGGTGCATAATGTCGCCATCGTGGCCATACCCAAGACGACAAAATGCCAGTTCAAGCATCTGGAACTGGTCGCCCTGAGAGAGTCGCTGGCGCTGGTCGTCCTCGTTCTCCAGGGGACCCGGCTCAAGCAGCAACTGATAACCTTCGACAAGGCTATAGCGCAATCGGAGCTGACCAGGATAGCCAACAAGCTTAACAAGGCTTATTCCGGCCTGAGCCGAGCCAAGATTTCGGCCAAGAAGCTGAAGCTTTCCGCCGCCGAAAAACAGGTCACCGACTGCCTGCTCAAGATGATGCAGGCCGAAGACGAGCACGAGTTCGAGCAGTCCCGCCTCGACGGGTTGCACTTTACCCTCAACCAGCCCGAGTTCCGCCAGGGTAAGCGGGTGCTCACCCTGATGGAGCTGGTCGAACGACGCGACCTGCTTAAGAGCGTCGCCCCTGAGGGGCTGGGGGGAGAAGGAGTGCAGGTAATTATCGGCAAGGAGAACAAGGCGGAAGCCATCCAGGATTGCAGCGTGGTCATCAGCCAGTACGGGCTGCCCGAGGAAGCGGTGGGCATTATGGGGGTGGTGGGGCCCACCCGCATGCCCTACGCCCGAACCATCTCCACCGTGGGCTATTTGTCCTCGGTGCTCAACCGGCTGGTCGCCGAGCTCTACGGCAAAGGGTAAAGAATATTAGGGAGTCAAAGAGAAACCCTGCCGCCAGTGGGGTTGAAAGGGGCTTTAGCCCCTTCACATTAAGGGCGGCGGGTGGGAAAAGATATAAAAGGGGGAGGGGTAGATAATTATGATGCCACGAGAGCCCGTGGAAGAAAAGAAAAATAATAGCGAGCTTAAGCCGGAGAAGACGGCTAAAGCCGAGCCTGATTTCAGCGATATCGAGGATATAGAGACATTGAAGAAACTGCTTGGCGAGATGCAAGCCAAAGCCGAAGCCAACCTGGCCGGCTGGCAGCGAGCCCAGGCCGATTTTATCAACTATAAGCGGCGCAGCGAGCAGGAGAAAGAGGAGATGGCCCAGTTCGCCAACTCCGTGATTATGCTCAGCCTGCTGCCGATTCTCGACGATTTTGAGCGCGCCTTTGTTTCCATCCCGCCAAAACTAGCCAAGATGAGCTGGGTGGACGGCATCAAGCTCATCGAGCGCAAGCTCTGGGCGAGCCTGGAGGCGCAGGGGCTTTCCCCGATTAAGGCGCTGGGCGAGTCCTTCGACCCCAACCTCCACGAGGCGATGAGACAGGACAAGGGCAAGGAAGGAATCGTCATCGAGGAAGTGCAGAAGGGGTACAGGCTAAACGAGAGAGTAATCCGGCCCACTATGGTAGTAGTGGGCAACGGAGAAGAGGAGGCATAAACGATGGGTAAGGTTATAGGTATTGATTTAGGCACCACCTTTTCCGCGGTGGCGGTTATGGAGGCGGGGGAGCCCAAGGTCATCCCCAACGCCGAGGGGGGGCGAATAACGCCTTCGGTGGTGGCCATGAGTAAGACCGGCGAGCGCCTGGTGGGACAGGTCGCCAAGCGGCAGGCCATCACCAACCCCGATAATACTATCTCCAGCATCAAGCGGCTGATGGGGCGCAAGTTCGACGAGCCTACCGTGAAGTACGACCGGAAACTGCTGCCCTATAAGATAGCCAAGGCGGCTAACGGCGACGCCTGGGTTAAGATGGGCGACAAGGAATACAGCCCGCCCGAAATATCGGCCATGATTTTGCAGAAGCTCAAGATTGATGCTGAAGCCTATCTCGGTGAGAAGGTCACCGATGCGGTCATCACCGTGCCCGCCTATTTCAACGACAGCCAGCGTCAGGCGACCAAGGACGCGGGTAAGATAGCCGGGCTTAACGTGCTGCGTATAATCAACGAGCCGACGGCGGCCGCCCTGGCCTACGGGCTGGACAAGAAAAAGGATGAGACCATCGCCGTTTACGACCTCGGCGGGGGCACCTTTGATATTTCCATCCTGGAGCTGGGCGAAGGCACCTTCCAGGTCAAGTCGACCAACGGCGATACCCACCTGGGGGGCGACGACTTCGACCAGAGGGTTATGGACTGGCTCTGCAAGGAGTTCAAGAAGGACCAGGGCATAGACCTCAAACAGGACAAGATGGCGCTGCAGAGACTCAAGGAAGCCGCCGAAAAAGCCAAGAGCGAGCTTTCCACCGTGCAGCAGACCGATGTCAACCTGCCCTTCGTTACCGCCGACGCCAGCGGGCCCAAGCACCTTAATATCACCCTGACGCGCGCCAAGCTGGAGCAGTTGGTGGGCGAACTGGTGGAAAAGAGCATCGAGCCCTGCAAGCAGGCGCTGACCGATGCCGAGAAGACCTCCGCCCAGATCGACGAGGTGGTTATGGTGGGCGGACAGACGAGGGCGCCGCTGGTCATCAAGAAGGTCAAGCAATTCTTCGGCAAGGAGCCGCACAAGGGGGTCAACCCCGACGAGGTGGTGGCGGTGGGGGCGGCTATCCAGGCCGGGGTGCTCAAGGGGGATGTTAAAGACGTCCTCCTGCTCGACGTTACCCCGCTGACGCTGGGTATCGAGACCCTGGGCCGGGTTGCCACGCCGCTGATAACGCGTAACACCACCATCCCTACATCAAAGAGCCAGATTTTCAGCACGGCTGCCGACAACCAGCCCAGCGTCGAGATTCACGTCCTGCAGGGGGAGAGGCCGATGGCCGCCGATAACCGGACGCTGGGGAGGTTTATGCTCGACGGCGTCCTGCCCGCGCCCAGAGGCTTGCCCCAGATTGAGGTCAGCTTTGACATCGATGCCAACGGCATTCTCAACGTCAAAGCCCACGACAAGGGCACGGGACGGGAGCAGAAGATAACCATCACCGCCTCGTCCGGGCTTTCCAAGGAAGAAGTGGGAAAGATGCAGAAGGATGCCGAGGCGCATGCCGCCGAGGACAGCAAGCAGCGCCAGGACATCGAAGCCCGCAACATGGCCGATAATCTGGCCTACACGGCCGAGAAAACCTTAAGGGATAACAAGGACAAGATACCCGAAGAGCTGAATACAGAGGTGGAGGAAAAGGTTAAGGCGGTAAAGGACGCCCTGCAGGGAACGGATATAGACGCCATCAACAAGGCGGCGCAGGAGTTGAACGAGGTGATGCAGAAGGTCGGCTCCACCGTCTACGGACAACAACAGCAACCACCTCCCGGTGAGCCGCCGCCCCCGGATAAGGAAGAAGGCGGTGAGGGGGGAGAGGGGGAGGACGAAGGCACCGTGGAGGGTGAGTTTAAAGAAGTATAAACCGAGGAGGAAAGGGAGGTTAAACAATGAGTTACAAGTGCCAGGTATGCGGTAAGGTTACGGCTACCAATCTCGGGATGCGCGGCCATTTGGTCCGTTCACGCTTTCTCTTTGAAGAGCACTGGAAATGGCTGAAGTCACACGGACTAAGCCCTACCCGGAAAATAGCCGCGGGCAAATACCAGCCTCTCATGGAACTGATTGAAAAAGAGTGCAAGATATAGGAGGGCAAAATGCCATCAACGCCAATCTATGAAGAACGGCTGGGGGCGAACACACTGCTCATGGCCGGTATCTCGCTATGGTCGCTAGCCCTCGGGCTGGTGCCGGGTATTATCTTCGGGGGGTGGTGGTGGTTCTTCGCTATCTATATCGCCGTGACCGCGGCTATCATCATCGGCCTCTTCCAGATGAGGGTGCAGCTGTTTAAAGACAAGCTGCTGGTAAGGTTCGGCTTTATCTACCGCAAGGCTATCGACGTCGCCAAGATACAGGACTGCGAGCCTCACAAGATGGCGCACCCCGTAAAGACATACGGGGGGTGGGGCATCAGGAGGGGCACAGACGGCACCTTCGCCCTGACCCAGGCTTTTATCAGAGAGGCGATAAAGCTGGAGACCACCGACCAGACCTTCGTCATCTCGTCGCGAAAAGCCGAAGCCCTGTGCCAGGCAATTAAGAAAGCCCGGGGCTAAGACCCCGAATAGAGGGCGCCCCAGAAGCACGGAGAGCCAAAAATAGAGGGGTTGGGGGGCAAAGCCCCCCCTGTAATATAGGGCAGGAGATTGCTTCGTCGCTACGCTCCTCGCAATGACAATAAAGTTTAACGGGGGTTACGAAATCCCTCTCTATCTCCCTTTACTAAAGGGAGAAGCACTGTGCCGGGGGGTGGAGAGAGACTGGATTCCCGCCTTCGCGGGAATGACGGAGGAAAGCAGTGACGGGGTGGGGAAAGAAACTTAAAGGGGGATATAAAAGGGGCACCACCCTTATAGGGTGGGTATTGGGTGGGAAGAAAGACTTGGGGTGGGGTGAATTGAAGAGGAGAAAGTAGAAATTATATGCCGACCAAACGAGATTACTACAAAGTCCTCGGCATCGACCACGACGCCACCGACGAAGAGATAAAGAAGGCTTTTCGCCAGCTTGCCTTCAAGTATCACCCCGACCACAACCACGAAGACATGGCCGGGGAGAAGTTCAAGGAGGTCAACGAAGCCTACCAGGTGCTCTGCGACCCCGATAAGCGTGCCGCCTACGACCGCTACGGGCACAGTGGCGCCGAGGGGCTCTTCGGGCAGGGCTTCGAGGGCTTTGATTTCGGCGGCTTCGGCGACATCTTTAACGCCTTTTTCGGCGGGGGAGCCGCCGCCCGGCGCCAGACCGCACAGCGGGGCGCCGACCTGCGCTACGGAATAACCATCACCTTCGAGGAAGCCGCCCTGGGCTGCGAGAAAAAAGCATCCATTGCGCGCACCGAGAACTGCCAAACGTGCCAGGGCACGGGCAGCCAGCCGGGCAGCCAGCCCAGCCGATGCCCCAACTGCAACGGCAGCGGACAGGTGCGCCGCGTCCACCAGAGCATCTTCGGGCGTTTCGCCCAGACCGCCACCTGCCCTCAGTGCCGCGGCCAGGGCCAGATTATCACCGACCCCTGCCCCCGCTGCCGGGGCAGCGGCAAGGAGAGGCACAAGCGCAAGATTACGGTGAAAATACCGCCCGGCGTGGATAGCGGCTCCCAGATACGGCTCAAGGGCGAGGGGGAGGCGGGGACAAGGGGCGGGGCGGCGGGCGACCTTTATATCGCCCTAGCGGTTAAGGAGCACGAGTTCTTCAGCCGCTACCGCGATGACCTGCTCTACGAGCTGCCCGTTAATTTCGCCCAGGCGGCCCTGGGCACCGAGGTTGAGGTGCCCACGCTGGACGGCAACGCCAGGCTCAAGATTCCCGCGGGCAGCCAGACGGGGGAGGTCTTTAAGCTTAAAGGACGGGGTGTCGCCCACCTGCGGGGCGGGGGGCACGGCGACCTGCTGGTGGCGCTTTTCGTAGCCACGCCCGATTCGCTTAACGCCAAGCAGAAGAAGCTGCTCAGAGAGCTGGACGAGAACTTAAGCCCGAACAACATGCCCAAGCCCAAAAAGTGGCGGGGATTTTCCAAGCCGGAATACTAGAGAGCCTTAGTGCCTGAACAGGGAGAACAGCCGCCAGCGCCGACCCATCAGCTCGTGCCTGGCCTCGGCTTCCATCAGCTCCAGCGACGCCTTTTTGGGGTCAAGCCCCTCGTAGAGCACCTTGTAGATCTTCTCGGTGACGGGCATCTCCAGCTCTAACTGCTTGGCCAGCTTATGGGCGACGACGGTGGTGCTCACCCCCTCAGCCACGCCGCTCATCGATTTGATTATTTCCTCCAGCGAGTGTCCCTTGGTCAGCTCCACGCCGACGTAATGGTTGCGGCTTAAGGGGCTGGAGCAGGTGGTGATGAGGTCGCCGAGGCCGGTCAGCCCGGAAAAGGTGAGGGGATTGGCGCCCAGGGCAACGCCCAGCGCCGTCATCTCGGTAAGCCCGCGGGTAATTAAAGCCGCCTTGGCGTTGTCGCCGAAACCCAGCCCGTCGGCGATGCCCGCGCCCAAAGCGATGATATTCTTGAGGGCACCACCCAGCTCGACGCCGATGACATCGCTGTTGGTGTAGAGACAGATGCTGGGGGTGTTGAGCAGTTTTTGCACCTTCCTGGCGATAAGCTCGTTCCAAGCCGCCACCACCGCCACCGCGGGTAAGCCCTGAAGAATCTCGGCGGAAAGATTGGGGCCGGAGTGAACGCAGATATTGGGCCAGAAGCTGGGGCTTATCTCGTCGGCGATGACCTGGGACATCCGCTTGTTGCTGTCAATCTCCAGGCCCTTAGCCGCGCTCACCACCAGCATTGAGCCCTTGAGGTAGCCGGAGACGGCTTTGATGTTGTCGCGCATCCTCTGGGAGGGGACGGCCATAATGACGGCGTCGGCGTCGTTTAGGACTTCGGGCATCGAGGTGGTAATCGAGAGCTTGGGGGGAAGGGTGATAGCGGAGAGGGCGTCGGCGTGATGCTGGGCGTTTTTTAGCTGGGTGCATTCTCGCTCGGTGCGCGCCCAGAGCCTGACGTCTTTCCCGTTACGCGCCAGCACCACCCCCAGGGTCACCCCCCAGGTGGTGGTACCTATTATGGCAACCCCGGCCATGTCCTATTTTGCCCCCTTGGTGACGCGGGGGGGAGGCAAATTCACCTCCCCCGCCTTCTCGCCGAACTTGCGCTCCTTGCCCGATAACAAGCGACGGATATTATCGCGGTGCATGACAAAAATTATCACCACGCCCACCAGGGAGTAGAAAAGATATTCTACGGGGAAGTTGTTGAGAATGGTCAGCGGGACTAATATGGCGTAGCTGCCCACCGCCCCGGCAATGGAGCCCAGCGAGACGAAGCGGGTCAAGCCGGTGCCGATAATCAAGATCTCGCCGCCGAACAAAGCCGCCACCGGACAGAGGGCGACCAAGCCGCCGAAGAATGTGGCCACGCCCCGGCCTCCCTTGAATTTAAGGAACGGTGACCAGATGTGGCCGGCTACTGCCGCCAGCGCCGCCAGGACCTGGGCGCTGGCCAGTAACCACCAGAGCCCGGAGTCGCCGACGAGGAGGTATTCGCTGCCGACGATTAAGCCGGCAATAACCACCGCCAGCGCTCCCTTGCTTATATCCAGGGCAGCCACCAGAAGTCCCCACTTACGGCCCGCCGTGCGGAAGACGTTGGCTGCCCCCGTCTTGCCGCTGCCGTGAGCCCTGACATCCACCTTGGCATGCCGCCGGCTCAAGAGGTAGCCGACGGGAATGGAGCCCAGCAGGTAACCGATGACCACTACCGCTACGAGCTTGACGATTATAATTGTCACTGCTCACCTCGGGTCTTGAAGACGAAGCGTAAGGGCGTGCCGTCGAAGCCGAAGGACTGGCGCAGCTTGTTTTCCAGGTAGTGCCGGTAGGAGAAGTGAATGAGCCCGGGGTCGTTGACGAAGAAGACGAAGGTGGGGGGATTGACTTCAGCCTGGGTGGCGTAGAGAATCTTGAGCTGCTTTTTGCCCTTTCGGGGCAGGTTATGCGCCGCCACCGCCCGCTGCACCACGCTGTTGACCTCGGTGGTGGCTATTCGTTTCTGCCTCTCCTGATAGACCTCAAACGCCTCAGGCATAACCCTATCCACACCCTGGCCGAACTTGGCCGAGGTGTAGACCACGGGCGCATAGCTCATGAACTTGAGCTTTTTTCTTATATATCGATTGCTTTCAACCATATCTTGGTTCACCGCCAGGTCCCACTTATTGACGACTAGTATAACCCCCTTAACCGCCTGCTGAATATAACCAGCAATATGCTCGTCCTGAGAGGTCAGTAACTCGGTGGCGTCAAGGACGAGTAGCGCTACATCGGCTTCCTCAATAGCCCTTAAGGCCCTGATTACGCTGTAACGTTCTACTCCCTTGCCCCACCGACCCCGTCGCCGAATTCCAGCGGTATCAATAACTATCACATTTTGACCACCAAAGTCAAGTAGGGTATTGATGGCATCGTGGGTGGTTCCGGGCGTTTTATCGACGATAGCCCGCTCTTCGCCGAGCAGGCTGTTGAGCAGCGTCGATTTGCCCACGTTAGGCCGTCCCACGATAGCCAGCTTCATAATCTCGGCGCCCGCTTCGGGCTCCTGGGGGGTGGGGAGGAGGGCGCCGACCCTGTCCAAGAGCTCGACGGTGCCCCGCCCGTGATAGGCGGAAATAGCCAGCGGCTCGCCCAGGCCCATCTCGTAGAACTCGACGGCTTCGCTTTCCCGCTTGGGGTTATCCGATTTATTTGCCGCCAGTATTATGGGCTTGCTGGAGCGGCGCAGCATCTGAGCAATCTCCAGGTCGGAGGGCAATATACCCGCCTCGCTGTCGACGAGGAAGATAATGGCGTCGGCTTCGGCGATGGCGGCTTGCACCTGCTCCTTGACGCCTAAAGAGATGGCGGAGCTGGGTTGCACCTCCAGCCCTCCGGTATCGACCAGGGTGAAGCTGGTATCCTGCCAGGAGACATCGGCGAAGACACGGTCGCGGGTGGTGCCGGGCATATCGGCCACGATGGCTATTCTCTTGCCCGCCAGGCGGTTCAAGAGCGTGGACTTGCCCACGTTCTGCCGCCCGACGATGGCTACAATCGGTTTGCTCATAGTCTTCTGTCGACCTTCACCGAGGCGGCTATTTGGTATATCAGTTCTTCGGTGATGGGGCCGGTAATCGTCCCGGTCAGTGAGAAATGCATACCGTCAATTTCCCACTTCAATATCGCTAAAAGGGGAGGGGCGGACTCACTCCCCACATAATCTATCGTGGCGGGATAGCCGCCGACCTCGGTGGGCACGTCACCCGTCCCGATATTGCCTGACGACTGGACGAGCATTAAAAAGGCGCGCTGGCCAGGTTCGAGGGCCTCGTCCTCAAGCCACCCCCAAAACTGGGTAACCTGTATGGGGAGGCCGCAATCAAAATCTTCGGGAAGCCCGGCGCAGTGGTCGCTCACATCGATGTACAGGCCGCGACAGAAGTCTTCGGGGATGAACCCGGGGCTAACCACGGCAAAGTCGGCCACCTCCGACGCCTCCTCCAGGGTGGTGGCGTACCAGATTCCCCTCTCCTCCCAGAGCGCCTCGTTTTCTGCCCGGGTGGGTGGCTCTTCCCCTTCCGAATCACAGATGGGTACTCCTCCGCCGCACGACGCCAGGGCGATGGACAACATCAGGACAATGGCCAGGAAACAAGAGATTTTCGCTTTCATATCTGACTCTCTTTGAGGGGGTACTACGAGCTATTCAGTGGGTTGTGGGGTGGGCTTCGTCCCGGGAATTGCTTTAGCAAACTTGACGCTGGGGGGCTCGATCTCGGTCCTAGCCACCCGCCTCAGCTCAGCGATATTATCCCGGAACTGCTGGATGAAGGCGTTATATTCTTCCACCAGCCGGTTGTACTGGTCGATAAGCTCCGAAGGCAGTTCCATGCTCTGCGCCACCTCGCAAAACTGCTCCATGAATTCGTAGTAATGGCTGTTTATCATCCAGAGCTCGCTCTGGTAGGTGCGCAGGTAGAGGATAAAGCGCCGCGTCCTGATATCGCTTTCCACCCGGTCGGTGAAGCTGTCGCACCAGGTATTGAAGATGCGCTGCGCCACCTCGGTTTCCCGCGCCCAGCCCCAGACCCGGGCGTTATCGCTGGTGAGCAGGCTGCGGATAATAGCGAATATAGACAGCGAGGAATCGCCGGTGAAGCGGCGGTTAAAGTACCCCACCAGCTGCTTGAGCCGCATTGAGGCGCGTTCCACCGCCCTTTCCCGGGCCGTGCTGATAGCCACGACTAAGCCGATAATAAGGATTACCACCAGTACCGCCGCCAGGAGCCAGAGCGGCCATTCGTAGTGACGGCCGATAATGGCCAGGGCGGTAATGAGAGTCGGGCACCAGCCCCATCTTATTATTGTCGATAGTACGTACATAGCTGCCCCCTTTTACCCCTAACGATAATAGCCCGCCAGCGGAATCTCCAGACCGCCTAGTATCGCCGCCAGCAGCGCTTTCTGGGCGTGCAACCGGTTTTCCGCCTGCTCAAAGACCACCGAGCGCGCGTCGTCGATAACCTCGTCGGTTACTTCCTCACCGCGGTGAGCGGGCAGGTCGTGCATGAATATGGCATCTGGTTTAGCTAAAGAGAATAAGGCAGCATCCACCTGGTATCCGGCGAACGCCTTGCTCCTCTTCTTAGCCTCGTCCTCCTGGCCCATGCTGGCCCAGACATCGGTATAGACGATATCAGCCCCTTCCACTGCCAGCCGCGGTTCGTCGGTGCACAGTATGCTGCCGTCGGCGGCGTTGCTCCGAGCCAGGGTCAATGTCCCTTCGTCGATAGTATAGTCGGCGGGAGAGGCAATCCGGAAGTTCATCCCGGTGAGCGAAGCCGCCAGCATCAGGCTGCGCGCCACGTTGTTACCGTCGCCGACAAAAGCCAGCGTCAGGCCCTGTAGTTCGCCCTTTTTCTCGGTGATGGTGAGCAGGTCGGCCAGAGCCTGGCAGGGGTGTTCCCAGTCGGAGAGGGCGTTTATCACCGGCACCGCCGAGTATTCCGCCAGCACCTCCAGTGTCCGGTGAGAAAAGGTGCGGGCGGCGACGGCATCCACATAGCGGCTGAGCACTTTCGCCACATCGGGCACCGATTCCCTGCCCCCCAGCCCAACCTCAGCCGGAGAGAGGTAAATCGCCTCCCCGCCCAACTGGCGCATGGCCAGCTCGAAGCTGACCCGCGTCCTGAGCGAGGGCTTTTCGAACATTATCGCCAGCGACTTGCCGCTGAGCATGTCGAGCCAGCCCTGAGCCTTGAGGCTGATGGCGTCCGCTATCAGCAGGCGGATGTCTTCACCGCCGAGGTCAGTTATGGATAGCAGGTCTTTGCCCTTCATGACCTAAAGTATAGCACGAAACAGGAAATATTCAATATAGATTGTCGGCGCGAAATGGGGGCTTCGCCCCTGAAAGCATCTTCCGCCCCACACCGATTTTATCTTTTCCCACCCGCCACCCTTTTATGGTAAAGAGGGGGTTTTCACCCCCTCTTAAACACCCCCTACAATGGGGTGGGGTCAACGTGCCCCCAGGTTAAGGAGTTTAACTCATTAGGGCGGGCTGGGTTGGGATAATAAACGCACGCTGTATAAGGTGGGGTGGGGAGAGAAGTCTATAGAGGTTACACCCCTATAGGGTGGGTATTGGGTGGGAAGAAAAACCTGGGGGTGGGGAGGCTTGACACTCAATCTCTCACCGCCTAATATGCCCTCAGGAGGTCAAAACTATGGCCAAAACGGAAAAATTCACCATCGACGGGGACAAAGTAGTCGAGAAGGTCAAGGAGCTCATCCACGAGGGCAACATCAGGAGAGTGCGCATTATTCACGAGGGAAAGACGGTGCTCGAGATTCCGCTATCGGTGGGGGCGCCGGCGGCGGCAGTAACTATTCTGGTGGCGCCCCTGCTGGCGGCGCTAGGAGCTTTCGCCGCCCTGGTGACCAAGTGCACCATCGAGGTGGAGAAGATAGAGGAGTCATAAGAGCCAGCTTTTTCCCTCCCCCTCTGTTATAATTAGGCTATGGAAAAGCCGCTGCTGGTTCTATTCGACGGCAATGCCTT
>JABUBQ010000111.1_pt1 | contig 12109 bp, 8 predicted proteins | sample 7240351 | NCBI WGS metagenome assembly JABUBQ01 (sample SAMN07256348, study PRJNA390944) | subsurface metagenome | isolation source: Methane hydrate marine sediment | place: Pacific Ocean: Eastern North Pacific, ODP site 1244 | collected 2002 | reverse complement strand
GGAACGGCTGTTCAACCTGAGAGCAGGGTTTACCGTGGCTGACGATACCCTGCCTGAGCGGATACTCAAGCAGCCCTTGCTCAAGGGTGATGCTGAAGGGAAGCTTCCCGGACTTGATGTTTTATTACCTGAATATTATGAGCTTCGAGGGTGGGATAAAAATGGTATTCCCACTCCTGAAAAATTAGCCCAGCTAGGATTAACTGAGGAAGGGGGGGTATATTGCCAAGAATTAAAATAGACCATGACAAGTGTGGTGGATGTCATCTTTGTGAGCTGGTTTGTTCATTACAGCATAATGAAGGTTCCGTTAATCCTAAAAGGTCTAGAATAAGGGTATTTCGGGAAGGGAATTCCTACTTCCCGGTAATAGCCGGACCATACACCGATGCAGAGTGTAATGCCAAAGGCATTGTTCTGCTCGATGGGATAGAGATTGACGAATGTGTGTTGTGTCGGGCTTCTTGCCCGGTCAAGCCTGTTTTTAAGGAACCCGATGTTGATATCCCCTTGAAGTGTGATTTCTGCGGAGAACCACCAGACCCCCAATGCGTCAAAGTGTGTGTTAGCGGTGCTTTAACTTTAGTAGAAGACGAGACGGTGGAATAGTTTGATGGAATCAGTAACTATATTTAAAGAGGGTGCCGATGCTATAAAGGAGGCGGGTGGCGAGACTTTTAAATTATGTTTCCAGTGCGGTCTTTGTGCTGCCACTTGCCCGTGGAATGTAGTCAGAAATTTTATTATTCCCAGGATGCTCCGCCAGGCGCAATTTGGCTTGGCGGACTTTGAAAGTGAAGAGTGGTGGCTGTGCACTACCTGTAATGCCTGTGTCAGGCGCTGTCCTCGCGGGGTTGAAATAGCCGACATTATGAAGTCTGTGCGCAAAATAGTGGGGGAGTGGGGTACAACTCCAGCCAGCCTCCGTAGTGTGGCAGCCAGTCTGGGTAGTGTTGGTCATCCCTGGCAGGAAGCACGGGAGAAGAGGGCAGACTGGGCTAAAGACCTTAATGTAAAAGATTTCACCCAGGATACCGAGTATTTGTATTTTCCCTGCTGCACTCCTGCGTACGACCCGATGGTTACCGATGTGGCTAAAGCTACCGCACGTGTCCTGCAACAAACTGGCACGGATTTTGGTATTTTGGGCGTTAAGGAAGATTGCTGCGGTGAGAGTATCCGTAAAGCAGGTAACGAGAGCCTGTTCCAGCGTTTGGCCAGGAGCAATATTGTTACCTTTGTTGAAAACGGGGTGAGGAAAATAATTGTCACTTCTCCTCATTGCTATGAGACATTCAAGAATGAATACCCTGACCTGGGGGGTAATTTTGAAGTGATTCACTTGACCCAGTATTTAGCCAGGCTTCTGGAAGAAGGCAAGCTAAATTTCACCAAGGAACTGCCGAAAAAGGTTGTCTATCACGACCCCTGTTACCTCGGACGGCACAACGACATATATGATGAACCACGAGAAATTCTAAGGGGCATTCCCGGTTTGGAGTTAATGGATGAGATTGACTCTCATGAAAACAGCCTTTGTTGTGGTGGGGGAGGGGGAAGAATCTTTATGGAAACCAAAAAGGGTGAGCGATTTTCTGATACCTTGGTAGAGCAGGCAATCGAACTAGGTGCGGATGTACTGGTTACTGCTTGCCCGTATTGTATCCTGAACTTTAAGGACAGCGTGTTGACTATGGACAAGAGTGATGTTCTTGAAATTAGGGATGTTTCCGAGCTTGTTTTGTTAGCTATTTAAAATGGTTAGGGATTAAGTTCAATACGGAGGCATATTGCCATTAAGGAAGAGAGTGATATTCAAGATTTAGTCTCTACTGACGGTAAGGTGGGTGCAGTTATGGTGGTTGGGGCTGGAGTTAGCGGGATACAGGCTGCTCTGGACCTGGCTAATTCCGGCTTCAAAGTTTATCTGGTAGACGAGGCACCAGCCATTGGTGGCAAGATGGCGCAACTGGATAAAACCTTTCCCACTAATGACTGTTCTATGTGTATACTGTCGCCTAAATTTATAGAGTGCGCCCGAAATCCAAATATATCAATAATAACCTATGCCCAGGTTGATAGGGTTGATGGCGAAGCGGGTGACTTCAAAGTAACCCTGTTGAAGAAACCTCGGTATGTTGATGAGGAAAAGTGTCTTGGCTGCCCAATTTGTGTTGAGTATTGCCCGGTAAAAATCTCTGATGATTATAATGAAGGCTTAGCCTCTAATAAATGTATTTATATTCCATTTCCCCAGGCGGTGCCGGCTGTGGCGGTAGTAGACCCGGAGAATTGTCTGTTTCTGCGTGAAAGAAAGTGCAAAATCTGTGCTCCAACTTGCAAGGTTAATGCTATAGACCTTTATCAAAAAGAGGAAAAGCTAGAAGTTGAGGTTGGCAGTATAGTGCTGGCTCTGGGTTATGAAACATTTAATCCCCAACTGCAGAGTGAGTATGGTTACAAAAGATTCAGCAATGTGGTCACCAGTTTAGAATTCGAACGGACAATGAGTGCTTCTGGTCCCTATCGTGGAGAAGTACAACGTCCCTCAGATAAGAAATCACCGAAGAGGATAGCCTGGATTCAGTGTGTTGGTTCTCGTGATGTTGCTGCGGGTAATACATATTGCTCGGCAGTGTGTTGTATGTATGCTACCAAGCAGGTGATTCTATCCAAAGACCATGATAGTGAACTTGAGGCTACTATATTTCATAATGATATTCGTGCCTATGGTAAAGGATTCGAACAGTACTATGAGCGGGCGAAGAGTATCCCCGGGGTTCGTTATATATGGAGCAAAGTGTCCGTTGTGAAGGAAGTGCCGGAGACAAAAAATGTGGTGGTCAGGTACCGGGTTAATGGTAACGAAACCAAGGAGGAAGAATTTGACCTGGTTGTTCTATCGGTAGGGCTAGTTCCGTCTCCAGGGGTGAAAGAGCTGGCGAATAAACTATCGGTAGAACTTAATTCACACGGATTTTGTGAGAGTCATCCCTTTGTGCCTGTTGAGACCTCCCGTGAGGGAATTTATGTATCTGGAGTATTTCATGCCCCTATGGATATACCCGACTCGGTAACCATGGCTAGTGGTGCGGCAGCGCTGTCGGCACAGCTTCTTTCCCAGGAGCGGGGTACGCTGGTTGAGGAGAAGAAATACCCGCCAGAACGAGATATCTCCTCAGAGTCACCGAGAATAGGTGTTTTTGTTTGTCACTGCGGTACTAACATCGCCAGAGTAGTGAGTATAGCTAAACTGGTCAAGTATGCTGAAGGCCTGGAGAATGTTGTCCATGTTGAGGAGAGTATCTTTGCTTGCTCCATTGATGCTACCAATCATATACGGGAGGTTGTTAAGGAAAAGGAGTTAAACAGGGTTGTGGTGGCGGCTTGTACTCCAAGGACGCATGAACCTGTGTTTCAAGAAGTCCTCAGTGAAGCCGGGATAAACCGCTACCTGTTTGAATTCGCTAACATTCGGGAGCATTGTTCCTGGGTGCATGCGAAGGAGAAGAGGGAAGTGGCTACCGGCAAGGCACAGGAGATAGTGAAGATGGCGGTAGCCAAGGCCAGGCTGCTTGAGCCGCTGGAGCGGATGCCTATGGAGGTCAATCATGCTGCTCTGGTTATAGGTGGCGGTATTGCCGGCATGGCCAGTGCTTTGAGTTTGGCGGAGCAGGGCCTTGAGGTTCACTTAGTAGAACGAAGAGGGACTCTCGGGGGAATGGCCAAGAAAATTTCTTACACCCTGGAGGGTGGAGATGTTCAAACCTACCTTCGGGAGCTTATTGGAAAGGTTTACAAAAATCCTTTAGTCCATGTGTATACCAATGCCAATATTGTGGAAACCGCTGGTTATGTGGGTAATTTTGCCACCAAGATAACCGCAGGACCCAGGAAAATAGCCAGTGAAATAGCCCACGGTGCAACTATTGTTGCCACTGGAGCCGAGGAATTCAAACCTGCAGAATATCTTTGCGGAGATGACTCCAGGGTATTAACCCTGCTGGAATTAGAAGCGGAGATAGCTAAGGATAGCCAAAAGATTAGCCAGTGCAATACTGTGGTTATGATTCTATGCGTTGGTTCCAGAGAGAAAGGGCGCCCCTATTGTAGCAGGGTATGTTGTAGCCAGGCGATAAAGGTTGCCTTGAAGCTAAAAGAAGTAAACCCGGGTATGGAAATATATGTGCTTTATCGGGACATGAGAACCTATGGATTTAAGGAAGACTACTATAAACTAGCCGCAGAAAAGGAAATAAAATTTATACGATATGACCTGGATGATAAGCCTCAGGTGGAAGTGCTCAAGGAGGGAGAGCAAAATCTCTTGCGAGTTAGCGTAGTCGACCCTATGATGGCACAACGTGTCATCATAGATACGGATGTGTTGGCTTTAGGAGTAGCTGCAGTTCCATCAGTTGGCAACAAAGAATTATCCCAGTCATTCAAACTACCTTTGAATGAAGATGGCTTCTTCATGGAAGCCCATATGAAGCTTCGCCCCGTGGATTTTGCTAGTGAAGGTATCTTCATGTGTGGTTTGGCTCATGGCCCCAAATTTATTGATGAATGTATTGCTCAAGCTCAGGCAGCAGCTTCGCGGGCGGCTACCATACTCGCCAAAGATGTTATCTATGGCGAAGGAGTGATTGCTTCTATTAATAAGGAAACCTGTTCCGGGTGTCAGATATGTATAGGTGTTTGTCCCTATAATGCTATAACCTTTAACGAAGAGGAGCGAGTAGCCGAAGTCCGAGCGCTACTATGCAAAGGCTGTGGAAACTGTGCTGCTGCCTGTCCCTCTGGAGCTTGTTCCATCAAAAACCTGGCTAATGAACATATTCTTGCTGAAATAGAAGCCCTGGTTTAGGAGAGGTGATGAAAGTCGAGAAAGAAATAAAATCTGGATTTGAACCTAAGATACTTGGCTTTCTGTGCAATTGGTGTAGCTATGCCGGTGCTGACCTGGCGGGGGTTAGCAGGATTCAATATTCCCCCAATATTCGGGTGATAAGGACGATGTGTTCGGCGAGAGTTAACCCTATCTTCATATTGAAAGCTCTAACCAATGGGATTGATGGCGTGCTGGTGTTGGGCTGTCATCCCGGAGAGTGTCATTATATGAAAGGGAACTATTATACCAGGCGGCGAGTCACTGCGGTGAAGCATCTGCTTGGAAGCGTCGGGCTTGAGCCGGAGAGGGTTCGGCTGGAATGGGTTTCTGCTTCCGAGGGTAAAAGGTTCGCCGATACGGTAGATGAGTTTACCAAAACTATAAAGGGGCTTGGCCGCAATCCATTGAGGGTTGCTTAAATGAAAGAAAAGACTTACGGAGGTGGCATGGTTCAGTCCATTGTTGCGGCTATGTTGAAAGCGGGGTTGGTGGATGAGGTGTTGGCTTTTGTCATCGGCCTGGATGGGCAAGATATTGTACCCGCTTTTATAAGCAGTGAGGGCGATGCTTCCGGGGTAACTACTGTTTCCTATAACCCGTATAGTCTGGCTAAACTGCTCCATAAATATGGAGACCAGCAAAAAAAGGTGGGGGTCGTAGCGCGCTCTTGCGATGCCAGAGCTATTATCGAACTGGCAAAGAGAAAGCAGATTAACATTGATAATATTTATATTGTGGGCATTGAATGTTGCGGAGTAGCTGATGTCAGTAAGAATATGGGCGAGGAGTTATATATTTTCCCTGACCGAATTGAGATGGATGGGAAAGAGCAAGAATGGGATGAGAAGATACTTCGCCCCAATTGCCTGCGCTGTGAATATCCCATTCCGACGATGGCTGATGTGAGTATCAGCATCGACAACAGCGGTGTTAAAGCCTTTACGGAAAAGGGGAAGCAGCTCCTGGCGGCAGCCAGCATAGCTGAGAAGGAAGGGAGTAGCGGGGATTTAACTTCTCTTAAGGAACGAGCCAGGCAGTTTCAGGAAAAGGACTTTGGTGAGTTAGCCCAGATGGAGCTTGAGGAAAGACTAAGCTACTGGTTTTCCCACTTTGATAAGTGTAATAAGTGTTACGGTTGCCGTGATGCCTGTCCTATTTGTTATTGTAAGGATTGCACGCTGGAGCCTGAACACATGCTGGTTAAAGGGGCAGCCCTTCCTCCTGAGAATGTATTTCACCTCACCAGGCTCATTCATGTGGCGCCTGGTTGTGTGAACTGTGGACAGTGCGAAGCTGCCTGCCCGGTTGGCATCCCTATCTCAAAGCTATATCACCAGCTTTATAAGGAACTGAGTTCGGTCTTCCAGTATGAATCTGGGTTTGATGTGAATGTTCCTCCGCCTTTAGATACAATTAGTGAAGAGGAATTGACCTCGAAAGGGGTGAGCATTGGTTAAGTTTGTACCAACCACCTGTCCTTATTGTGGGGCTGGGTGTGGGATGTTACTGGTAGTCAAAGATGGGTCAGTAATTGATACACAGCCCTGGTCACGACACCCGATAAGCCGGGGTGAGCTGTGTATCAAAGGTTGGAATGCCCATCAATTCATTCATCATCGTGACCGACTTCAGAAGCCTCAGATAAAAGAGAATAATCGCTTTAGAGAAGCAACCTGGGAAGAGGCTCTACAGCTTGTGGCAAACAGGTTTAAGCAGATTAAGAAAGAGATGGGGCCCGACTCGCTGGCTGTTCTCGCCAGCGCCAAGGGTACCAATGAGGAAAACTATGTAGCTCAGAAATTTACCCGAGCTGTTTTAGGCACTAACAATATCGACCACTGTGCTCGTCTGTGCCATGCCTCTACTGTAGCTGGTCTGGCTCAGGCTTTTGGTAGCGGTGCCATGACCAACTCTGTACCCGATATAGAGGAAGCCAACTGCATCTTCATCATCGGGTCAAATACCTCCAGCCAGCATCCCTTGATTGCCACCCGAATCTGGGCAGCGAAGGAAAAGGGAGCCAGGATAATAGTGGCTGACCCCAGAAAGATACAACTTTGCGAAATTGCCGATATCTACCTACCCATGAAATCGGGAACCGATGTTGCCCTGCTAAATGGTATGATGAAGGTAATCATTGACCAGGGGCTTGAGGATAAAGAGTTTATCAAGGAGAGGACAGAGGGCTTTGATGAGTTGCTTAAAATTCTGGAGCAAGTCTCTCTTGCTGAGATAGCTGAAATCACTCAGGTGCCAGCGGAAGATATTGAAAAGGCTGCCAGAATTTATGCCCAGGCTGAACGGGCTTCTCTTATCTACTCTATGGGTATAACCCAGCATACTACGGGCACGGATAATGTCATGTCAACCGCGAATCTGGCAATGCTCACCGGTAATTTGGGTAAGCCGGGCACCGGCGTTAACCCGCTGCGAGGTCAGAACAATGTTCAGGGTGCCTGCGATATGGGGAGTCTCCCCAATGTATTTTCGGGCTACCAGGCAGTAATAAATGATGAACTAAGGGCTAAAATGGCTAAAGCCTGGGGTGTGGCTGAGCTACCGGCAAAGGTTGGTTTGACTCTTATCGAGATGATGAATGCAGCGGCATCAGGTGAGCTTAAGGCAATGTACATCATTGGTGAAAACCCGCTCCTATCCGACCCTGATATTAACCATGTGAGGCAGGCACTGGAGAAGCTTGATTTCCTCGTGGTTCAGGATATCTTCCCTACCGAGGTTACTGCTGTTGCTGATGTCATTCTGCCTGCTGCCTGCTGGGCAGAGCAGGACGGAACCTTTACCAATACCGATAGGCGGGTGCAACGGGTAAGGAAGGCAGTAGACCCGCCGGGCGAAGCCAGACCAGACTGGCAGATTACATGCCAGCTCGCCGGGTTGATGGGAGCATCTGACCTCTTTGCCTTTACCTCGGCTGAAGAGATATTTGCCGAAGCGTGTCAGGTGACGCCTCTGTACCATGGTATGAGCTACAAAGCTCTGGAGCAACCCGACGGTTTGCAGTGGCCTTGCCCCAGCGAGGGTCATCCCGGTACCACTGTCCTGCACCAGCAGCAGTTTAGTCGGGGGAAGGGAAAATTTCACCCGGTGGCTTACCGAGAACCGGCTGAAGTTCCTGACAAAAGTTATCCCTATCTCCTCACCACGGGTAGAGTTATATCTCAATGGCACACCGGGAGTATGACCCGAAGGTCGCCGGCCCTTGAGAGTGAGTTCCCTGAAGCCTTTATTGAAATCAATCCCGGGGATGCCAGAGAGCTGGGGATAAAAGATAGTGAACAGGTTGAGGTGAGTTCGAGGAGAGGGAAAATACAGCTTAAAGCTCTGGTTACTGATAAAATTAAGCAGGGGATTGTCTTCATACCCTTTCACTATGCTGAATCAGCAGCTAATGTGCTCACCAATCCTGCGCTTGACCCTGTAGCCAAGATCCCTGAGCTTAAGGTTTGTGCCGTTAAGATTCAGAAGGGAGGCTAAACTTAGCCTCCCTTTAAAAGTACTCTCTTCTGGTATATAAGCGGGTATTTTATTTTCCTACCAGTTTACGTCGAATAATCTTTCCACCAGGCGATTTGGGCATTTCCTCTATGAATGCTATGCTCTTGGGACATTTGAAGGCGGCCAGACGCTCGCCGCAGTATTTCAGGAGCTCTTCCTCTGAGCATTTCTCTCCCGGTCTCAGTACCACAAAGGATTTAACCTCTTCACCCCAGAGCGGGTCGGGAATACCTACCGTAGCCGCATCTTGAATTTTAGGATGGCTATAGAGGACTTCATCGATTTCCCGAGGCTGGATATTCTCGCCTCCGCGGATGATGAGTTCCTTTATGCGCCCGGTAATGAAGACAAAACCGTCTTTGTCTAGGGAGCCCAGGTCTCCACTGTGAAACCATCCGTCAGGAGTTATAGCCTCGACAGTTGCCTCCTGGTTCTTGTAATAGCCCTTCATAACATTCTCACCCTTGACCATAATCTCTCCCTCTTGCCCCGATGGCAACTCCTGCCCTTCCTGGTTAATAATTTTAACCTTGCAACCCTGGGCTTTACCTGCCGATCCTGCTTTTTGCTTGCTTGTCTCCTTGGGGTTGGTAGTTACCTGACTTGCTGTCTCCGAGATACCGTAGGTTTCAATAATGCCTGTATTGAATATTTCCCTGAAGGTAGTTAGCACCGATACCGGGAGGGCAGCTGAAGCTGAGCGCCCGAAGCGAAGCCGGGATAAGTCAAGGTTCTCTGCTTCTTCCTTTGGTCTATTCAGCAGGATGGAGTAAATAGTGGGTACGGCGTTGAACCAGGTTGCCTCATATTTGGCCAAAGTAGGCCAGAAAGAGCTGGCGCTAAAGCGGTGGGGCAAGATAATACTGCTTCCCGCCAGTAGTCCGGAGACAAGGTTAACTACCTGAGCGTTAATATGGAAAAAGGGCAATAGGCATAGGCATCGGTCGTTTTCGGTGAGGCTATGACCGTCAATAATGAATTGGGCTTCATACAAAAGGTTGCTGTGGGTAAGAAGCACACCCTTGGGTCGTCCCGTAGTCCCGGTGGTATAAAGAAGCTCAGCTTCATCATCAGGCGAGACCTGGGCTGGGGATGAGGGAGTGCCTGGTTTAGCTTGCTGAAGATGCAGGTCTTCATCGCCTTCATTTAATATGGCAACGGGCAATGTTTTCCCCCGCAATTGCCATACCTCTTCCAGGAGAGGCATAAAATCGGGTGTGGTAACCACTATTTTGCTCTCAGCATGCTCCAGAATATACTGCAGTTCCGGGGCTTGCAGATGATTATTGATGGGGTTAGCTACTGCCCCCATCTTCATCGCACCAAAGAAGATGTAGGCATACTCAGGGATATTGGGCATAACGATTGATACTTTGTCGCCCTTGCCGATACCCTGCTGGCGCAGGGAGTCCGCTATCCGGTTGATGCATTCCCCCACTTGTCGGAAGGTAACCAGTCTGCCTGTTTCGGGGACGATGAAAAAAGGCTTATCCTCGTACTTCTTAGATTGAAAGTCTGCCAGTTCGCCGATGGTTTTGCACTTCTCTAACAGGCTAGCCATTAGCATACTCCTCATAATGTAATTTCAGTGAACTAAATACAGCTATTGATATTAACAAAAACCGCTGGGCGAAGCAAAAACCAACAGCACAAGGGATAGTTACGTTTGAATTTGAAACAAACTAGCGTAACTATCCCCGCTATGTCCTTCAGTCTGTAGCTTGCTATTAAAATGATTATTTTAGCATCATACTGGTTTCTTAATCATCTTGCCAGGAAGCCACGTGCCTATCTGGGGAAATATTATGCATAAGGTCAGACCAATTATTTGCATTACAGTGTAAGGCCAGATAGAGCGGTAAATATCACCCATAGTAACCTCTGGAGGTGTGATACCCTTCAGCCAGAACAGGACAAAGCCAAAGGGAGGCGACAGGTAAGCAATCTGTATATTGACGATGAAACAGATGCCAAACCATAGCTTGCTAACGCCAAGCTCCGTAATTATAGGTATAAATAAGGGGGTGCAAAGCATTATTATCGCCCAGTCATCCATAACACACCCGAGTAGCATGATGATGACCATCATCATAATCAGAATGCCCCACTTGCCCCCGGGCATTCCCAGTACTAGTGAGGTTATCAGGTCCTGGCAGCCTAAAGCACTAAAAACATTGACGAAGAGGTTGGCTCCAATAAGAATCCACACACCCATAGCGGTTAGCTGAATGGTGGTAGCCAGCGAGTCTTTTAAGACCTTCCGGGTGAGTCGGCGGTATGCGGCATTAATGATAAAGGCACCGGCAGCGCCAAAACAGGCTGCCTCTGTCGGTGTAGCCACCCCCAGCCAGATTACCCCGAGAACGACGAAGATAAGGACGAGGAACGGCCAAATGGCGTAAACGGATTTGGCTCTCTCAACCCACGGGGCCCTCTCTTCTGGTGGTACCGGCGGACCCATACTCGGTTGCAGTTTGCACCTTATACCAATATAGGTTATGTACATGGCGGACAGCATCAACCCGGGAAAGATACCACCCATAAACAGTGCTCCAATGGATTCCTTGGCGATAACACCATAGAAAATAAACGGAACGCTGGGGGGGATAAGGGCACCCAGTGCTCCCCCGGCTCCTACACAGCCGATGGCTATTGTCTTGTGGTACTTGCGCTTTAACATAGATGGGATGGCTATCAGTCCCATGGTAATGGTAGCTGGAGGGGTTATCCCGGTAATAGCGGCAAAGAATGTGCAGATGACAACTGTTCCCATTGCCAGCCCGCCCCCCAGGCCACCAATCAATTTGTATCCCATATCATAGGCAGCGTCGGCGATACCTGAGTATCGCACCAGGTTCCCCATGAAAATAAACATAGGGACGGTTACCAGGACAGCCTGCCACGGAGTATAAAAAAAGGTCATAGCCGCTGCTAAGAGAGTCCGGGGACTCATCAGGACGGCGAATAGAATTGCAGTGCCACCCAGTCCCAAGGCAACGGGTAATCCCATAAACAGGGAGCCAAAGAGACATATAAACATTAATGCGGTAATAAGTTCAACGCTCAATCTTCTGCTCCGAGGGTACTAAAATTCATAAACATAACCTTTCTTCAAGCCCTTGCCTTAAGTAAGGCAAGGGCTTGAAGTCCTTCTTTGTCTTATGCTACCCCTGTCTCTATGCGCCACCTTGAGGAGAGAGGAAACCAGAGGGTTTACTTACGCCATGCGTTTTACCGAGTAATATCCTGACATCCAGGACAAGTTTTCGTATTGCTACGAGCATGACCAATAACCCCCCCAGAGGTATCAGAGACTTTAGGTGGTAGAGAGGTAGCCGAATCGCAGTTGACGTCATCTGGTGAATAGACCAGGAAGTGTTAGCTGCCTCTATCCCCTTCCATACCAATACGAAAGAATACAGCAATGTGAAGGAAAAGGTAATTATATCGAGAATTGCCTTGGTACGAGTAGAAAGACGGCCGTAGATGAGGTCTAACTTGACGAATGCGCCTTTTTGGAGGGCGTATCCCCCACCAAGACAGGCAAGTATAACCATGGCATATTGTAGCGTTAGCCAGATCCATAGAGAGGGCTTGTTGAACAGGTATCTCATCAATACATCATATACACCCATGCACATCAAGTAGAAGATAGCAATCCAGCACGCTCTGCCTAACCATTCATTGGTGGACTCAAGC
>JABUBQ010000110.1_pt1 | contig 12162 bp, 7 predicted proteins | sample 7240351 | NCBI WGS metagenome assembly JABUBQ01 (sample SAMN07256348, study PRJNA390944) | subsurface metagenome | isolation source: Methane hydrate marine sediment | place: Pacific Ocean: Eastern North Pacific, ODP site 1244 | collected 2002 | reverse complement strand
CCTGTTTATCCGTGAATTACCCCGGTTGTCTGTTGATCTGGATTTAACTTATCTTCCGTTTGATACGAGGGAGTTTGCCTTTCAGAATATCCATGATGCCCTTGGAAGGATTAAAAAAGCTATAGAATCGGCAATAAAAGGATTAAAAGTAATAACAGTTCCATTTAATGGGGGAACTTATGTGAAGTTGAATTGTCAATACCAAAATGCTCAAATTAAGATTGAAGTTAATACAACTACTCGCGGGCATTTTTTACCTACCAGGTTTATGCAAGTAGCAGATAAAGTTCAGGATGAATTCGGGAAATTTGTAGCAATAAATATTGTTTCCCATGCTGAGTTATATGGAGGAAAAATTTGTGCTGCTTTAGACAGGCAACATCCACGTGACTTATTTGATGTAAGACTTTTACTTGATAATGAAGGATTTTCAAAGGAAGTCCGTTATGGTTTTATTGTTGGCTTATTGAGCCACAAAAAACCAATTCATGAGTTAATAAGTCCAATACTTAAAGATCAAAAATCAGCGTATGATTCACAATTCTCAGGAATGACTGCTATTGAATTTAGTTATGATGATTATGAGAATACCCGGAATCAACTTATTGAAAAGATTAATGAAAGCCTGACAGAAGAAGACAAAAAACTGATATATAGTTTTGAAAAAGGTAATCCAGACTGGGAAATGTTTCCTTATAAAGTAATAAATGACCTGCCGGCTGTGCAATGGAAACTTCTAAATATTAATAAACTAATAAAAACAAATCCTCACAAACATGAACAATTGTTAAGAGTTTTAAAAGATGTGCTTTTCTAAGGTGTTTTATATGCAATTTTTAATAAAGTTTAGTATGAGAGACCAAACTTTGCTAACTACTTCAGAAAAGTATAGTTTAAACAGAGAAAATCTAACGAGGAATTTACTGCTTACTAATTTCTACCTATTTCATCCACCGAAGCCCAAAGGGTATAGATGATCAAATTTGATTTATTCCTTTATAGCCGAATGATATTCCTGCAAGGATTTCACCTTATAGGCTCCATTCCTTCTGTCTTTGATACCCTTGGTGGCAGCCAGAGCGGCTGAAGTAGTTGTGATATATGGCACTTTATACTTAATGGCGCTCTTCCGAATATAGGAATCATCATACTCGCTTTGTTTCCCGGCAGGTGTATTTATGACCAGGTTAATTACCCCGTTTTTTATGGCATCAACGATATTTGGCCTGCCTTCATGGACTTTTTTGACAAATTCACATTCGATACCTTGCTCTTCCAGGAAGTCTTTTGTGCCCCCGGTAGCCATAATGTTAAACTTCATATCCCGGAAGTTTCCGGCAAACTCTAATATTTTATCCTTATCCCTGTCGGCAATGGTAATTAATACTGTGCCATCAAGAGGCAAACTGGTCATGGTTGCTTCCTGGGATTTGAAAAATGCCAGTCCATATGAGTCAGCCAGTCCCAGGACTTCTCCTGTTGAACGCATTTCCGGGCTGAGCAAAGGATCGACATCAGGAAACATATTAAATGGGAATACAGCTTCCTTAACACCAAAATGATCAATCTTCCTGTCTTTGAAGTTAAAATCGGAAATCTTTTGTCCAAGCAATATCTGGGTGGCAATTTTGGCCATAGATATATTACATACTTTCGAAACCAGTGGGACGGTACGGGATGCCCTGGGATTAGCTTCCAGTATATAGACGATATCATCATAAATGGCATACTGAATATTCATTAAGCCAACCACGTTTAATTCAATGGCAATCTTTTTCGTATACTCTTTGATTGTTTCCTGGTGCTTCTCAGTGATAATTACAGGTGGTATCACGCAAGCTGAATCTCCTGAATGTATACCGGCATATTCAATATGCTGCATTACTGCTGGAACAAATACATCGGTACCATCAGCTATCGCATCAGCTTCTGCCTCAATTGCATCCTCCAGGAACATATCAATAAGCAGGGGTCTGTCAGGGGAAACATCGACTGCTTCCGTAACATATTGCTCGAGCATTTCTTCATCAAGGATAATCTTCATTGCCCTGCCACCCAGAACGTACGAAGGCCTCACCATCAGGGGGTACCCGATTCTTTCCGCAATTTCTTTGGCTTCTTCCAGTGTACTTGCCATGCCCGATTCCGGTTGAGGGATCCCCAGTTTCTTCATGATCTGACGAAAGCGGTCACGATCTTCTGCCAGATCAATTGTATCCGGTGTGGTGCCCAGTATCTTAACACCGGCTTCAGCCAGCTCATTTGCCAGATTCAAAGGTGTTTGCCCTCCAAACTGAACAATAACTCCTTCAGGGTTTTCCTTATCATAAATACTTAACACATCCTCAGCAGTCAGCGGTTCAAAGTACAGTTTATCGGAAGTATCATAATCTGTTGAAACTGTTTCCGGGTTACAATTTACCATGATTGATTCGTATCCTGCTTTGCGAATGGCAAATGCAGCATGTACACAGCAATAATCAAATTCAATACCCTGTCCAATCCTGTTCGGTCCACCTCCAAGCACCATTATTTTCTTCTTGTCACTGACCTCAACTTTATCGGGCGCATTATAAGTGGAGAAATAATATGCGGCATTTTCAACCCCGCTTACCGGTACAGGTTCCCATGCTTGTGTTTTGCCCATGGAAATGCGTTTTTCTCTTATCTCCTTTTCAGTAACATTCAATAGCAGGGATAAATATTTATCAGCAAACCCGTCATTTTTGGCCTGTATAAAAACCTCTTCAGGCAGTGATTTCCATGTAAATTTCAGTATTTGTTCTTCCAGTTCCACCAGTTCCTTCATCTGGGAAATAAACCAGGTCTTTATATAAGTCTTATTGAAAAGTTCCTCTATGTCTGCCCCTTTGCGCAACGCTTCATACATGATAAACTGCCGTTCGCTCGAAGGATGTATAAGCATTGTCATAAGCTCATCCAGGGATTTTTGATTAAAGTCCTTGGCAAATCCAAGTCCATATCGCCCGATCTCCAATGAACGAATGGCTTTCTGCAGGGCTTCTTTGTAGTTTTTCCCAATACTCATTACTTCACCAACAGCCTGCATTTGTGTACCAAGTTTGTCTTCCAGGTTGTCAAATTTTTCAAAAGCCCACCGCGCAAATTTTACGACCACATAATCTCCGGAAGGAGTATATTTCTCGAGGGTTCCGTAGCGCCAATAAGGTATCTCATCCATGGTTAATCCACCTGCAAGCAGCGATGACACAAACGCAATCGGGAATCCTGTTGCCTTGGAAGCAAGAGCAGATGAACGCGATGTACGCGGATTGATCTCTATCACAACAATCTTCCCTGTTTTGGGATCATGGGCAAATTGCACATTTGTGCCTCCTATAACCTCGATCGCTTCAACGATATCATATGAGTATTTCTGTAAGCGTTTTTGAAGTTCCGGATCAATGGTTAGCATGGGGGCTGTGCAAAATGAATCACCGGTATGCACGCCCATGGCATCCACATTTTCGATAAAGCATACTGTAATCATCTGGTTTTTTGAATCCCTGACCACCTCCAGTTCAAGCTCTTCCCAACCCAGGACAGATTCCTCAACCAGTACCTGGTTCACAATGCTTGCCGATAAGCCTCTGCTGACAATAGTCCTCAATTCCTCAATATTGTAAACCAATCCTCCACCGGTACCACCCATGGTATATGCAGGCCGTATTACCACCGGATATCCCAGTTCCCCGGCAACTTTTTCAGCATCTTCAAGGGTATTCACCGCCTTGCTTTTGGGCATTTCAATACCCAGGCGATCCATGGTTTCCTTAAAAGCCGTACGGTCTTCACCTCTTTCTATTGCATCGATATTTACGCCAATAATTTTAACACCATAATATTCCAGGATGCCTTTTTTTGCCAGTAAAGAAGATAGATTCAAACCTGTCTGTCCACCTAAGTTTGGAAGGAGCGCATCAGGCCTTTCTTTTTTAATGATTTCAGTTAAGGCATATTCATTTAGTGGTTCAATATAGGTTGCGTCTGCCATTTCCGGGTCTGTCATGATTGTAGCCGGATTAGAATTGACCAATACAATTTTATAACCTAATGAACGCAATGCTTTGCATGCTTGTGTTCCCGAGTAATCAAATTCACAAGCCTGCCCGATGATAATTGGTCCAGAACCAATGATTAATACTTTGTCAATGTCTTTTCGTTTTGCCATGTTGTTTTTTCAGTTCGCTTAACAATATTTTATTTTGTCTTAATATTCCGGTGGTGCTATTTAAAATCACTTTTTTCAGTGAAAAAATAAATCAATTTTTGATAAAGATGTGCATTAAATCCATATCTTTCTTCCTATCTGCCCTCTGGAATATCAAGAATTTATTAACAATACGGAATTCAGTGTAACCGAAATTTCCGGATCCCGCATATGGGATAACTCAAAATCGTTTTCGCCCATTAGCCAATGTTGCAACTTGTGTGTCCTGGATAGTAAGGCAATCCTTGTAGGGAGGTGGGTATATTTTACCCCCTTGTGGAGCTGGAGGGAGTCGAACCCTCGTCCACACCGGGAGACCATATGTTTTCTACATGCTTAGTTTTGCTTGATTGTCGGGAAAAACACGGTGCAAAACACCCAAGCTTTACCTTAGCTCCTTAAGTTTCGCCGGCAGACCAGAGCATCCTGCCAACTAACCTTGAATTGCCTGCGCCTCATAACCGGGTTGGAACAAAGTAAAACCGCCCGTGAGACGTCTCGTCCCAATATCTAATACCGGGATTATGCAACTAACCTACTAAACTTCGGTCAGGCAGCGAGAGCGTATTTGTTTTCGCCATTTACGATTTGCGATTGAGTTTAACGAGCATAATCACCAAGCTCGGCATGCTTGCATAACATCTTGCCCGGATGTCAAAACCAGTCAGCCCCTATGTTATGTTTGTTTGGGAATACAAAGGTACAAAAATTAAGCCAGAAATGGAAGAGTGGAATGAAGAAATGATAGAATGAAGAAATGATAGAATGAAGAAATGATAGAATGAAGAAATGATAGAATGATAGAATGATAGAATGATAGAATGATAGAATGATAGAATGATAGAATGATAGAATGATAGAATGATAGAATGATAGAATGATGGAACGATGAAGAAAATTAAAAATTAGAAATTAAAAGTTATAAAGTGAAGAAAGAAGAGAAGAGGGAAGAACGAAAGAATGATAAATTGATAAAATGATAGAATGATAAAATGATAGAATGAAGAGGGTTATGAAACAACCAGTGACCAGCAACCAGTAACAAGTTCCTTAAACTTTCTTGAGGAATGAAAGAAAAATTCCTAGATTTAATGACTTTTTCAGGTTAAAGAATATTTTTATATTGATCATTATGAAAGAAAAAGTTGGAATACTCAGGGAAACAAAAACACCTCCCGACTGCAGGGTGGCAGTTACACCTTTACTGGCAGTTGAGATGAAGAAAAAGTTCCCTGGTGTTGAATTAAAAGTTCAGGAGAGCGATATACGCTGTTTCAACGATAATGAATATTTGGATTCGGGCATACATTTGTACGAGGATATTTCTGATTGCGATATACTTATTGGAGTAAAGGAGGTTAATATTCCAGATCTGATAGAGGGAAAAACTTACTTGTTTTTTTCACATACAGCTAAAAAACAACCTTATAACAGGGAACTGTTACAGGAGATAATCAGGAAGTGGATCACACTTATTGATTATGAGTTCCTGACAGATGAGAATAACCTTCGCCTTGTGGCATTTGGTCACTGGGCAGGTATTGTAGGGGCTTATAACGGACTGCGAGCCTGGGGAAAAAGATATAATTCCTACGATCTTAAGCCTGCTCATAAGTGTTATGATATGAGTGAGATGCTGAATGAGCTAAAAAAAACGGATCTCCCTGCAATAAAAATTTTAGTTACCGGTGGGGGCAGGGTTACATATGGGGCATTGGAAACATTAGCCCCTTTAAATTTACGTGATGTTTCACCGGAAGAGTTTCTTACTGAGACTTATGATGAACCGGTATTCTGCAGGATCGATCCCGACCATTATGTTCGCAGGAAAGATGGCAGAACATTTGATCTTCAGCATTTCTTTGACCATCCTGCTGAGTATAAATCTACATTCCGGCCTTTCATAAAAGTTACCGACCTGTTAATACTTTGCCATTTCTGGGATCCTGCATCCCCTGTGTTTATGACAAAAGAGGATATGCGGTCTGATGATTTCAACATCAAAGTAATTGCTGATGTAAGCTGTGATATTGATGGTCCTGTTCCGTCAACAATCAGAGTTTCGACAATTGCTGAGCCGTTTTATGGTTATAATCCATTAACAAATGAGGAATCAGAGCCATTTGATAAAGAAAGTATTACAGTAATGGCAGTGGATAATTTGCCGGGTGAGCTGCCAAGGGATGCTTCAGAGGAGTTTGGAAAAACATTAATGGATAAAATCTTACCATCATTATTAGAAAATGATAAAAAAGGAATTATTGAAAGAGCAACCATAACTAAAGATGGAAAGTTGACAAAGAAATTTGCTTATCTTCAAAGTTATCTGGAAGGTAAAGAATAGGGTTAAGGTTTAGATAAATATTTCTATTATAAACTAATAAATTTTTAAAAAAATGAGTATTTCAAGAAGGCGTTTTGTTAAAGTATTGGCAGGTTCGACTGCCGGTGTTACTCTATTTGGAAGCAACATAAATTTGCTTGCAAAAAGCTATTCGCAAATTGTAGGCGCAAATGAAAAAATTAAAATTGGTGTCATTGGATGCGGTGGCATGGCTACTTCCCATATGAATGCTCTGTTGAAAATGCAAGACACAGACAATTTAGAAATTGCTGCGGTATGTGATGTATATACAAACCGACTAGAAAAAGCGAAAGAGTTAACTAAAGCACAGGGCTTTAAAGATTATCGGAAATTGTTGGAGTTAAAAGATCTTGATTATGTGCTTATTGCCACGCCAGAGCACTGGCATTACCAGATGACCCTGGATGCTATTGATGCAGGGAAGCATATTTATGTTGAAAAACCAATGACCCACACTATAAAACAGGCTAAAATAATTACTGAAAAAATTGCAAAGTCAAAACTTAAATTACAGGTTGGTGTACAAGGTATGTCAGACGATTCTTATGAAACTGCTCATAAAATGATTCAGGAGGATGCCCTTGGTAAAGTGGTTATGGCTCATATTGATTATTCCAGGAATTATGTTGATGATTTCTGGGCATACGAAATTGATCACGATGCCAAACCCGGTGTGAATCTCGACTGGGAAGCATGGCTGGGACCAGCACCAAAACGACCCTGGGATCCAAGAAGATATTTCCAGTGGAGAAGGTATTGGGATTATTCAGGGGGGATTGCGACGGATCTGTTTATACACCGGGTAACAAGGATCATCAAATCGGTTGGACTAAAATTTCCGGATTATGTAACTGCTTCCGGTGGTACGTGGAACTATGTTAATAGTGTTGCTGAAATACCGGATACTTTTAATATAATGGCGGATTATCCGGAGAAATTAACCGTACTCCTTGTTTCATCCATGGCAAATGATATGCCAATCAGACATGTAATCAGAGGGCACAAGGCAACGCTGGAATTTACAAAAGACGGGTTCATAATAACACCACAGAAAGCCACTAACAAATCAGTGATAAGCGGTACAGGTGAAAAAGCAAAAGGTGATAATGTTTTTGTATATAAAAAAACCGGTGCTGAAGATGTTACTTTACATCACCGGAATTTGCAGGCTGCTATCAGAAAAAGTGAAGTCCTCAAATGCGATCAGACACTTGGATATTATGGTGTTGTGGCTTGTATGATGGGCGTTGAATCATTCCGTCAAAGGAAATATCTTAAATGGGACAATGTAAACAAAACAGTTATTGAAAGCTAAAATTATTGCAACCGGTTAATAATTTTTTCTTGCTTTTTCCTTTGTTCTTCGATCATTGTCTTTTTAATGGTGCCCATAAGTTATAAGTTTTGTCAGAAACATCAATTTCGTTGTGGCCTCTATGTCAAAGATACAAATTGAAAGCTATTCACAACTTCAGATTCTTTTCAGTACACGGATTGTTTCGGAGGGATTATCTGAACTGAAAACGGTATTTCCTGCTACCAGAACATCAACACCTGCTTCAACCAGTTTTTTTGCATTTGATAAATTCACACCACCGTCAACTTCAATGAGGGCTTTTGATCCGGTTTTTTCACGTAGTTTAACAAGTCTGCCTATTTTTTCATATGAACTTTCAATAAATTTCTGTCCACCATACCCTGGATTAACTGTCATTATCAAAACCAGATCAAGTTCGGGTAGAATTTCTTCAAGCAGATCAACCGGGGTGTGTGGATTAAGGGAAACTCCCGGTTTCATCCCCATTTTTTTTATTACCTGTACTGTTCTGTGCAAATGTTTACATGCTTCATAATGGACAGTAAGAACATCGGCACCTGCTTCAAAAAATTCATTCAGAAATTTGTGTGGTTCTACAATCATCAAATGTACATCAAGCGGTTTTGATGAAAGTTTCTTAATAGTTTTAATCAAATGAAATCCAAAAGAGATATTTGGCACAAAAACCCCGTCCATAACGTCAATATGAACCCAATCAGCTTCGCTATTATTTATCTTATATATCTCATTTTTCAAACAGCTAAAATCAGCAGTTAGTATAGATGGTGCTACCAGATGATTCATGTGGATTAGTTTTTATCTCTCACCCCAGGTATGTTTTCAGTATTCTACTGCGGGTTGTATGCTTAAGTCTTTTTATTGCTCTTTCTTTGATTTGTCGTACTCTCTCCCTTGTAAGTTTAAATACCTCACCAATTTCTTCCAGTGAATGCTGGTGTCGTCCTGCCAGTCCAAAATAGAGATTTATTATATCTGCTTCCCTGCTAGTAAGAGTTTTCAGAGTTCGCGCAATTTCTTTTCTAAGAGAGTCAGTAAGTAATTCTTTTTCAGGACTATGAGAGTCTTTGCTAAGATAAACATCATACATATTCCCGTCGTCGTCATATCCAAGTGGGGCATCCATAGATATATGTCTTCCTGAGTGACGTATAACATCTTTTATATCTTCAGATGCAAGTTCAAGCACGTGACCTATCTCACGGGCGGTAGGTTCTCTTTCATATTTTTGCTCAAGTTTGGCAAAGGTTTTATTAATTCTGTTTATCGAACCAATTTTGTTTAAAGGCAGTCTGACAATTCTTGCTTGTTCAGCCAGTGCTTGCAGGATTGACTGCCTGATCCACCAGACAGCATACGAAATAAATTTAAAACCCCTTGTTTCATCAAATCGCTGAGCAGCTTTAATAAGTCCTAAATTTCCCTCGTTGATCATATCCGGGAGACTCAAGCCCTGGTTCTGATATTGCTTTGATACGGAAACAACAAATCTAAGATTTGCTTTTACCAGAATAGTAAGTGCATCAATATCATCCTTGTGAATTCTTCTGGCGAGTTTAACTTCCTCATCTGCAGTTATAAGGTCAACTTTGCCAATCTCATGAAGATACTTATCAAGTGAAGCAGTTTCACGGTTTGTAACTTGTTTTATGATCTTTAATTGACGCATAGATAAACTTACTGGCAAAAGTGCATACGTAGGAAATATTAAAAGGTTACGTTTTGGATAAAAAAAAACATTTTTTAATATTTTTTTTGTTAATTATTTTGAATTGTTTATACTTGCACAATATTTCCATTTACCGTATTACATTCCTTATAAGTTTTAATCCATTACATATTATCTCAAAGCTATCTGAGAATTTCGCAGAATTATTTTTATAAACCCATTTTTATACTAGATGTACGATATACTTGAATTGAATAATAAGAAAGTTGCTGAATTAAGGGATATTGGTAAAGCCCTTAAAATTAAGCGGGTCGATTCGTTACGTAAACAGGATCTGATTTACAAAATCCTTGACGAACAGGCAATAACGGCTACTGATAAGACAAAGCCTGAAGTAAAAAAGCCCGTTAGAAATGAAAGGGCAGATGTAAATAAGCCAAAAAGAGAAAGAATCCCCTTGCAGAAACCAGGGAAAAAGCAATTTGATAAAAAAACATTCATCCCCAGGGATGACTATAAGCAAAGACCTGCTAAACAAAATATTACGGAATCTCCCGGGGAAAAGCAAGAATTTGATAAAGAAGCCGGTAAATCCAAGTCACCTGAGAAAACAGAAAAAAGGATTGATTTCAAAAAGTCTGATATAAGAGACCATACAGCACCACCTCAGCAAAGAAAAATGCCTGAAAGCAGGAAAGATTTTAATAAATCTGATACTCAGGTCCCTGACCATAAACATCAAGCACGGGAAATGTTAAACGGTAATAAGGATTTTAAGAAATCAGGACCGGTAGATCGTTTTCCCCAGCAAAAGAATAGAGCAGAAAAAGCCCAGGAAAGATATGATTTTGAGGGACTTATATTAAATGCCGGAGTGCTGGAGATAATGCCTGATGGATATGGATTTTTGCGCTCAGCCGACTATAATTATCTTAATTCGCCCGATGATATTTATGTGTCACAATCACAGATCAAATTATTTGGACTGAAAACAGGCGATCTGGTTAATGGTAGTATTCGTCCTCCAAAAGATGGTGAAAAATATTTTCCGCTTATTAAGGTTGAAGAGATTAATGGCAGGAGTCCGGACTATATCCGTGACAGGGAGCCATTTGATTATCTCACACCACTTTTTCCTGATGAGAAATTTATTCTTACCGGATCAGATGGGGACAATTTATCGGTAAGGATTGTAGATATGTTTTCTCCTATCGGAAAAGGACAACGCGGACTGATAGTAGCCCAGCCAAAGACAGGGAAAACAGTGCTCCTTCAGGAGATTGCCAATGCCATTGCCAAGTATCAACCAGAGGTTTATCTTATGGTTCTTTTAATTGACGAGCGTCCTGAGGAGGTAACTGATATGGCAAGAAATGTGAATGGTGAAGTGATTGCCTCAACGTTTGACGAACCTGCTGAACGACATGTAAAGGTTGCCAATATTGTAATTGAAAAAGCCAAAAGAATGGTGGAATGTGGTCATGATGTTGTTATATTGCTTGATTCAATTACTCGCCTTGCAAGGGCTTTTAATACAATTGCTCCTACTTCAGGGAAAGTTCTGTCGGGTGGTGTAGATGCTAATGCATTGCATAAACCCAAGAGATTTTTTGGTGCTGCCAGAAATATAGAAAATGGTGGTTCGCTTACTATTCTGGCAACGGCCCTTACTGATACAGGTTCAAAGATGGATGATGTGATTTTTGAAGAATTTAAGGGTACAGGAAATATGGAACTTCAGCTTGACAGGAAACTTTCAAACAAACGGATATATCCATCTATTGATATTCCTGCTTCAAGTACAAGAAGAGAAGATCTGTTGCTGGAAAAGGATATGATGAATAAGATATGGATTCTCAGGAACTATCTTACTGATATGAACTCTGTTGAAGCTATGCAATTTCTCCGCGACCGTATTTCTCAAACTAAATCGAACGAAGAATTCCTGATATCTATGAACAGTGGGTAAACCTATTGTATCATTCTAAAAAAAATTTATTATAAAATATTTCAAGAGATTTAAAATGACAAAAAAGAAAAGTTTTATCACATGTGATGGAAATACTGCGGCTTCGCATATAGCATATATGTTCAGTGAGGTTGCATGTATATATCCGATTACTCCATCCTCCACTATGGCAGAAAACGTTGATGAGTGGGCTGCTAATGGCAGGAAGAATATTTTTGGAGAGGAAGTTGAAGTGTCTGAATTGCAGTCAGAAGGAGGTGCATCCGGTGCGGTTCATGGTTCACTGCAAGCAGGTGCTCTTACTTCAACTTATACGGCATCTCAGGGACTGCTTTTAATGATTCCCAATATGTATAAGATAGCTGCAGAGCTTTTACCAGCCGTGTTTCACGTAAGCGCCCGTAGTGTGGCTGCTCATGCTCTCTCTATTTTTGGTGATCATAGCGATATTTATGCAACCCGCCAGACAGGGTTTGCCCTGTTAGCAAGTGGTAGTGTTCAGGAAGTTTATTCTTTGTCTCCTCCCCATCCCAAATACTGTTAAGAAGGAAAGTTCCATCTTTCTTAATACCTTTCAAAATATTAAATTTAT
>JABUBQ010000109.1_pt1 | contig 12165 bp, 18 predicted proteins | sample 7240351 | NCBI WGS metagenome assembly JABUBQ01 (sample SAMN07256348, study PRJNA390944) | subsurface metagenome | isolation source: Methane hydrate marine sediment | place: Pacific Ocean: Eastern North Pacific, ODP site 1244 | collected 2002 | reverse complement strand
TGTCTTCTGAAACCATCTCATATCCCTCCTTTTCACAAGTCAAGGTGTAGGGGCCGGTATCCAAATTGATAAAGGCGTAATAGCCGTCACTATCAGTGTAGGTCTCCAGGCTAACCAGCGTAACCCTTACACCAGGTAAAGGGTTGCCAGTCGTGGCATCGGTTATCAATCCGTAGAGGGTAGCCTTACCTGGCACTGCCTCGGCCCTGGTAGCAAGGTAGATAGCCGTGCCTATGCCAGCACCTACCCCCAATACTACCGCTGCTTTCTTCCCATCTTTCATTGGTGAGGGTCTCCTTTCATCAAACTACCCTTATTGTTACCGTCATGGAGTCACAATATTCCCTGTATTCCTTACCTTGATACCCGGTTAGTGGAACATCATTGCCGAATAGATACCAGGTAAAACTGAAGGGAGGCTTGGCGTATCCTGAGCTGAAAACATCCTCTACATAGCCTTCTTCATTCGGGCCAAGCTGAATAGGGTGATTGGTATAGTACCACCCCTCTCCATAACCGGTCTTATATTGACCGATATTAAAGTAAAAGGCGCCACTCCCGGTATTCTTTACTCTCCAACGATGATATACTTCGGTTTTTTCAGGTATAGGGGCAGAGATAGGATGCCACACATCGGTCCCGTAATACCGCTTCCAGGTAATTTCCAGTATCTCGCCACTGGGAGGTCCGACGGCAGCAATGCTTATATCCAGGCTGCCATCGGCAAGTTTATTCCCATCCGGGTCAAGAACATCAGCTGCTACCGCTCCTGCCTTACCCCCAGCCCCCATTGGTACCGCCATCGTGAACTCGAAGGTCTGGGTTTCCCCAGCAGCAAATCCATAGACTGCTGAATCATCCAGAATAGTCAGTGAGTCTACCACCGCAGCGATGTTTACCGTCAGCATAGCTGCTACCGGAACTCCAGCCTTGGTAGACATATTGGTAGTCGTCGCCTTAACCGTATAGATTTCACCTTCGATTAGCTCAACAGTCATTTTATACCTCCAATCAGCAGCCTTATACTCCTATTACGATACCAGCACCGTAGTCAATGGGGATTTCCTCTATAGTTAGTGGCTCGGTGGCTGAATCAAGGGTCACACCGGTGGGGTCTTTAACTAGCGCCACCGCGCTGCCGCTGAACCCTCCGTAGCCCATCGGCACAACCAGCGCAAAGTTGAAATTCCTTGTTTGGCCTGCGGTGAAGAACTCATCTTTTGCGGATGGAGCCATAATAGCTTCACCCCCAACGACGGCACTGACAGCTATGGTAAGCGTCGCCTCCCAGGGGGTCCCAGCCTTGGTGGACATGTTGGTTACGGTAACCACCATCGTGTAGCTCCCGCCCTCTGTCAGGATAGAAGGTGAGCCACTTGGCACAGGGTTGCCCCATTCATCATAAATCACTATGGTGACACCTCCTTCCTCCGGTGCTGCCTTAGCCCTAGTGGCGAAGTAGATACCTGCGCCCAGAGCTGCGGCCACTCCTAATCCTACTGCTGCCTTCTTTCCATCCTTAGCCATGATTTACCTCCTTATTTATTCTTCTAGGAACTGGGTTCTCTTGTCCCATCTTCTGTCTCCACTGGCTTCAGCTCCAATTTAACTGAATGCCCGCTTGGACAACTGAGGCTCATTTTCACCGATGAGGAGCGGCTAATGTTCAGCACCGCCCTCCTCCCTTTAATAACCTTTACCATATCCTCAGTTTCCTCAATTCTGTATGCCTCCTTATGGCATTTTGGGCAATACTTAACCTCGTTCACTGCTTAATTCCTTAATCCCAAGGACTCTTTATATAAGCATCAATAGTATCATCGACAACGCCACAAACTTTCAATGCCCTGGCGAAGATTGGGTCCGTAGCAGCAGCAGCCTTTCTCGCTCTAACCCCGGCTTCAGTTATCAGACTATCCCCAATGGCAATATTACCACCACCAGCATTAGTCGCTTTGAGAGCAGCAGTACCACCCTTGACTAATACAAGCCCAGACTCGCCATCAACTATAATTTCTGCAACCATCCCATAGACCTGACGCTCACCAATTGCTGTTGGGGGTGTAATTTCATTACCTGCTGCGACTGCTTTCAGTGAAGTCACATCACCTATGGCCAAGTCCCCACCAGAGGTATTTGTTACTTTCCTGTAGTGTCTAATCTGGGTAATTTCAATACCTCTGTTATTATCCTCGACATGGGTTAGTGTACCAACATCATTAAAGTTGGCGGTCTTGCCTGCGTTGTGGAGGTCGTTGCCCTGAACTATATTCTTCTCGGGGGTAGCACCGTTGATATTGATACCGTATTGGGCTTCTGGCACATCTATACTTTCTCCAACAGCCTGGACGTTGGTCAGCCCTGCATCAATGGTAATTACTCCAACAGCTACCGCAACTATACGATGATATTCTGTACCACCACCCAGATTATCCAAATCTATCACTACACCCATGCCGACTTCAAAGCCAGTGCTAGCAGTTACACGAATATCTGTTGCCCCAGCTGCCTCACCTACTGAGAGAGTAGTTCCAATAGTGGGAGCACGGCAGAGATTACCTACTATGAGGTTGTAATCAGAACCATTGAGGAGGATATTATCATAGGTATTGTCGTTCTCCCAAGAGTTCTCTTGGGAGTTATTACCTGATACAATGCTGTTTATTGAGAGCTCTAGCTCAATGCCTATACGACTCCACTGGCAGGTATTACCCGAAATAGTTTCGCCTGATGAGCTCTTTATGTAAATGCCTATACGATTCCCTTGGCAGGTATTACCCGAAATAGTATCGCCTGATGATAAATTTGCTTGAATGCCGTCTAGACCATTCCCTTGGCAGGTATTGCCTGAGACAGTATGTGATGATGACCCGCTTATGTAAATGCCGTTTCCGGTGTTCTCCTTGCAGGTATTGCCTGAGACAGTATTGCTTAATGATGAGCTTATGTAAATGCCGTGTAGACCATTCCCTTGGCAGGTATTACCCAAGACATTATTATTATTTGATGTGGTTAGATACATGCCGCTTTCATCATTCTCTTGGAAGGTATTACCCAAGAAATGGTTGCTTGAGGAGCCCTCTGTATATATGCCCCAATAATTATTATTGCTGGTATTGCCTATTATCTTATTAAAGTCGGATGTAGTCAGCCATATACCGACCAACGAGGGGCAGCCATAAACCCAAATGCCCCAAATCTTGCTATAATCAACATAAGTCCACCATATTCCCGATTCGGCAGTGCCATTACCATCAATGCAAAGGTCAGCTATTAGTATCCCCACCTTCTCGTTTCCATCAACTCCAGTGGCGGTGATAATATCAAGGTTGGCCGTCGTGGTGATGAGAATCGTGTTCCTGCCGCAGCCCCTCAATGTCTGGTAGCTATCCATGACAAGAGCTACCTCAACAGCATAGGCTCCTTCCACGAGGCGGACTTCACCACCAGTATCTGGCAAGGCATTAAGGGCTGCCTGAATGTTTATGTTGTCAGTGACTCCACTGGGTAGAACCATCATTAGGCTGGATGTTTTATACCATAAAGTTACCCCAGTAGCATTACCATATGTTAGGACAATCCCTCCATAAACTGAGATAACACCAACAGCAGCAGTGTTTGATATAGTCGCAAGTTCGGAATTATCAATAAGCCAGCCGGTTGTTCCGTTCTTGACAAATGCTCCACCAACATGGCAGCGGCAGATATGTCCATTAACTGCTCCGGCACCTAAGCTGGCGTCAGTTATCGCTCCCATATCATTGTTGCTGTGGAAATCATAGACACAAGCACCGGTTGCTGCCAAATTCCAAGCTTGAGCATTGCAGTCACAATGCCTCACCTCAACATTCATTACCACGTTAATACCGGTGCCATTGATAACATTCAGTGGACCATTGATACGGCAGCTATGTGCAGTAAAGGTGCAAGTAGCATCTCTAAGGTCTATAGTTCCAACATCAGTTTGGCAATCGTCCAGAACAAGCACTCCAGCAACCTGCTCAATAACATTACCTCCCACACCACCTACCTGTTCAAAGGTGCAGCGCTTGCAATCACAAGTGCCTCCTTCTACCCTGAGGGCTGGTGTAAAGAGGTTAGGATTCATCACTTCTACACCATCTAGTGCCATTATAGATCCAGATATGATAACAGCGACTGCGGGAGCAACTGTTGGGGAAATCGCCACCCTACCAAGTCCCATAGCTTTGATAGTGATATTAGCAGCCCCAACATGGGTTAGGTCACCTTCCCTATACACTCCAGTATATAATAGGATGGTTTGCTCGCCTCCCCACAGGTTGGCATTGACTATAGCCTGAGCTATGGTCAAGCCTGGGGTTACTTCTTGGGTATTTCGAGGTATAATCCTTGACCCTTGTGGGGCTTCCGACAGCATTACCATGAATTCACCTCATTAAATCGCACTTGGTATCTCCACAACTCTAAGCGTTTGGATGGTGGCATTCACACTGTATCTATAGTTGATAGTATCCCCTGCATGCACTAGGTGGGTAAACCCATACAGGGAGTCAATGTTCAGGGCTACTCCACCCTGGAATTGCTGGACCACAGTTCCTCCACCTCCTGCCGCATTAGTTATCGTAACACTCAAAATACCCGCCGCGCTAAAACCAGCCATAATCTTGAATAGGGTTGGAGTATTGGTAGGAGCTATAGCAGCTACAAATATATCTGCGTCTGCGATGTAGCCGACAACATTGTGTATCAGCCCCTTGGCTATTGGGCTCAGGGGGTTAACCAGTCTCCTTATTGAGTAGGTATCTCCGGCGACTACCGCTGCCGCTGCCGGCAAAGGGTGAGTGGTGAAATCCAGGGTATCAGCGGTGTTAGAATCAATCTCCCTGGTGTAAGATATACCAGTAGAAATATCTACTATCTCCACGATAGCGTCTGCCCAGATATCGACCTGCCAGCCCCTGGTAGTATCGATAACAGTGTTAATGGTTCCACCGGTAGCTATTCCAGTGTCCAGGGCAGTTTCACTGGTTACAGGCAGCGGGTTAGCGGCACTTATTGCCACCCCGCCACCCAGGGCATCCTGTATTCTCTGCCTAAGTATGGCCCATTCGTTTTCCGATAATGGCATTTCTCTATTCCACCTTCTCAAGTTTTGACAGGTCTATGCGATCAACTGCTTTGGCCAGCTCGCAGGGATGGGTCGGGAAAGCCCGGGTTTCCGAGGTCAGAAACACGGTGACTTTTTTGTTCTCTTTGTCTATATCCGCGACAACCTCACAGATAGGACACTTGTATTTACTCATTCGCCACCTCCGTCGGGGGAGCCATACTCAGCCAGTGCATAGGACAGCGGCTTGATGGCAGACTTTATTCTGTTAAATGTCATGGCCTCTATATCCCAGCCGCCGAAATAGGCGTGAAGGTTTACATCGACAGCAGAGGTGTTGGTTAATACGACCAGCCATTGTGATGCTGCTTCCTGCCAATTTTTCCAACGATAGGAAACGGGGCATATGCCGGTGTCCAAATACCACAAATGGCCGTCCATCAGAACGGTAGCAGTTACGGCGAAAGGAATATCAGTAAAAAAGTCGACCGTTGTAAAGACGTGGGCGAACCCAGCAGTAATCGATGTGGTCAGGGTAATCGTTGCGCCTGGAGCCAGTGCTACATTGGCTGCAAGGGGAGCCCCCCGAACCAGGTTGGGCTGGTGGCTGTTTATAAGAGAACAGACAGCATCCGGGTCAGTCAGAAACTGTGCCTTGAGTATAGCGCGTATACTCTCAGCGAGTGTAGCGTTTATTATCTCACGGGGAGTAGGATACGGTGGCATAGACATCAAACCACCCCCGCTTGTACCTTGTCGAATAAGTCCGAGGGGACTTCATTTCTGGATACCTGACCGAAACGCACTCTCAGGATATTAGTCCATTTCACTCGTAAGAAGGTCAACCGGAAGGGGAAAGGAACGAACGGAGCAACAGGAACAACGCCGGCTGTGGTCTGCAGGCTAAGCTCGCGTACAGCGGGAATAAAACACCTAACCTCGCCACCTACTATTGGGCTTAACGGGAATGTGGCGACTTCTGCTAATTCGCTGTCGCCATCCCTGCTAATCAGGATCCGCACATTATCACCTGCTAGGCCCGGTGCTGCGGCAATTCTGGTTAGCACCAGGAACTCATTGGGACGAGGATACAGGTTCTCTATGGTGTAAAGGGTGTTGGGAGCCGCAATCGTGACTGCGGCGGTATGAGTTTCCTCGCCCAGTATATGGTACTCCCGCTCAATCTGCTGGGATATGGGTAAGGGTAATAATCCCTTCTCAACTGTGTCGCTGATGCCGAGTTTCTTGTTGAGTTCTTGCTCCTCTACGGTAAGCTTTATTCCGTAGAGGAGTTTATGAGCGACTGTAGGCTTCACTACCCAGAGGGCATAGTGAGTGGGGAAGTTCGCAAGACCAGGAGCTAGACCAAAAAGTGTGTAATTGAGTAGATCCTTGGCCAGGAACTTCCAGGCCCCTGGTAGCGGTCCTGCTCCGACCATAAGGCTGAGCAAGGCACCGGTATTTGTCTGTACCCGATTGTCATCATATCTGGCCCTTAATTCTACGGTAGCATTGGCAAGAAGCTGGATATCGGTGAGGGTAAGAACAAAAGGCGAGAATCGTTTCAGGTCGACAATTGCCGGTGCAACCTCACCCAGGTTGGGGACCGTGCCATACCAACTATCGGGTAGTTTCTCAGGATGATACTTGGTGGCTTTTACTCGAGCTTCCGTAATAGGCATATTAACCTCCTAAAACAATATTGCTTACCCTTTGCGGCCGGTACCCCTACCTTGTCCCCCGCCCTGACCACCACCTGGGCCACCTTTTGAACATCCGCCGGTGTTTTGACTTCCACGTCCACCACCTGGCATACCTTTTCCACCACCGCGGCCATCTTTAGGTCCTCCGTTAGACATTGCTATCCTCCTTTTCCCTAAAAACATTGCCTCCCATCGGAGACTTGCCTATGGGAGGCAATATTAGTTTGCTTCTCACCGGCAAGGCTCCGGCGATAATATTCAGTTGTACTAGCTGACCTTAACTCGCGCCCCTTTTGGCCTCATTACGACCAGAAGCAGGCTCCCATCATCGGGTGGAACGGTAGACTTAATCTTAAACTGCCTGGCACCCGCATTGAACATGACGTGCTCGACGGCAGGCTTGGCTCCATCAGCCCAGTCGGTGGCATTGTAGGGGTCAACAGTATAGTCCACCGTCTCTGGGGGCGGTGCACCCGTTAAGCCAGACACATGCGTTACCAGGAGAATATCGGCTTCCTCAAAATCAGGCACTCCGGCAGCATAGGCGGTCTGAGCGAAGTCAGCTATGGCATCTCTGCCAACAATTATTAGCATGTTACCCTCCTTCTCCTATGTTGCCTTTATGTTACCTTAACTCGCTTACCCTTTGACCTGATAGTCGCCACCAGCAAATCACCAGCGGCTAGAGCGGTTTTGGCCTTGAACTGCTTGACACCCGCGGTATGGCCAAACATGATGTGGGAGGCTACGGTCGGTTCGGCAACATCAGCCCAAAGTGCATCGGTATACGCATCCACAGTCCAAGCTGTGGTAGCGGTAGCCGTTACTCCCGACACATGAACAACCTCCAGGATGTCGGACTCGTCAAATTCCGGAGCACCGACAGCGAGGTCTGTTTTCGTCAGCGTGACAACAACATCTTTAGCAAGAAGCACTAATTCCGCCATTTTAACTTACCCCCTCATCTCTATTCTTATTCCAGTGAGCGCCAGGATAGCAGTATTGAGGGCAACCGCAGCGACGCCATCGTCCCTGATTACCGGGTAGCCTATCTCATTCCAGATAAGGTAAGGCTGCGGGAGTTTGGGGATAGCGGCATAGTAGGGATGCGCTATCGGGGCGAATGGAGCCAAGTGCCCATAGTTAAGCTCGTTGATGCCGACTGTGGTAGGGAACATGGATGTCCTGGTTGTCGGACCCTTGGGGTGGTAGTCACCATCAATCCTCAAGCCTGTTCTGGCCAGGTTTGCAGGGACAGGCATTGCCACCGTAGGAACCAACTTTACCCCCAGGCCCTCGATGAACAGGGCATCCAGCTCGTCAAACTCCCAGTACATGTTCTCCTGCTCTTCCAGGACACCGAAGGTAGATAGGCGGAACTGGTAGTCACCTTGCATTGCATCGGTGGCCAGAAGGTTATAGGCGTACCTGGCAAAGGGGTTAATTTTGGGGATTGACTGGTCCTTGCCGCCGGGCAGGGTTAGCCATGTATCTACATTGATTGGTATAGCCTTTTTAAGTAGCGGGATGGTGCGGTCCCTTGTCCTTTCAGTTAAGTAGGCCCAAGGGGGAGCTGCACTTCCCATCCCACCAAACCTGGGCAGCTCGTCCTTCTTATAGACCTTGCCCCAAAGCCTGATGCGGTAGGTCTGGGTGATTTGAGTGACGGCGCCTACAAGAGCAGCTACAGTGACATTCTGCTTGTACTTGAGGGTGGTATTAAGCAGGGGATTCTGCACACGTTGGGTAACATCGAGTGGAGTACCAAAGCTGTACAGTTTACTTCCCCAGATGCGGTCTTTGGGCGGAGCCATGACGGTGGCTCTAATACCCGCTAGTGAGACATACCTCCCGTATTCCTCACCATCAAGCACAATGGTAACCTTCCTGAGTTCCTCCTCGACACCTGGTAGGGTTACCGGAGACCAAATCTCAGCAAAGACTATCTCGGCACGCTCGTCAGCCTCTAATTCCCCGGAGACCGCCGCCGGCGTTGGCCGCCACCAAGTATTGACCGCCTGGTTGCCGATAGGGGCGGCGGCAGGGGCGGCGGGATCGCGAAAAGCATCACAAAGACACCTTAATTCAAAATGTTCCATTTCCTCCTCCGTTCCATTTGAGATTTTATGGTTTTTGTTTTTTAGGCTAAAATTCTATCCCGACTCCAGCAGGTACTGGAGCTCCGCCGCCGCCTCCCATTGCTCGCCTACGAGCTTCTGCGGCAGCTGCTGCTTTAGCCGCAGCATTGCTCTGCCAGCTTGAGTAGGCAGCTGGCGCTTTCTTGGTAACCTGTTTGGTTACCTTCCTGCCAGCTAGTTGAGAGCCAGCAACAACTGCCCTGGTTGCCCAGTCTCCCCTGAGGAAGCCGAAGGCTACCCCCAAAACGGAGAGAAGAGGGACGCCGTAGTTGTAGTAGGTCCCATACTGCTTCAGGACGCTCAACTTTCCATTTGGTGCGGCAGCTGCCCTTTTGTCATCCTGGTTCTGGAGCAACTGGTCAACGGCACCTACACCACCACCAACCACTACATCTGTTCCGACCTTTACCCAATCTGTCATAATTACACCTCCTTAGTGTAGGTAGCACCCTGGATAAAGAGGAAGGGGGCGTAGCCTTCCAACTCTTTCCAGAGTGCTACGCCCCCTTCGTATTTAATTTATGCTTCTAAATAACATTATATCTTATATCCTATTTTGTCAAGCATCACCTCCTTTTCTTGGAAACTACCGCCAATAATCCGATTGAGGCAGCCCCGATTGCTCCGATAGCAAGCCATTTAGTTACGGAGGGGGCTGCCTCAATTGCCTTATTAATATCAACCTTTATTGCCAGGAGGAGAAAGCCGAGTGTTGCCGTTATGCCAATGGCGGCCAGGGATAAACCCAGCCAGTGTGCAACCAGAAAGGCAGGTATTGCTGCCAGCCGTACGGGGTCAGCTTCACCCTCAATTACCACCGTTGTCCAACCCTCGCCGTGGATATCTATCAGGTCAAGCCCTTCAGGCATAATCCCTCCGAATAGCCACTCAGCTCCCGCCAGGTCAAAGGCAGGGGCCACTGGTTGGTTCAGCTCCATAATGATGCGGATTCTACCCCCTTTGGGAACTTCAAGGTCAGGCATAATCCCCTCCAGTTCCTCAAAAGAGCCAGCCTCGGCAACGGTCCAGTACTCAGAGGGAGAGACCGTGATGGTCTTGGTATCTAACTTGACCCACATTATCGTGCCCCCTTCGCCGCGATAGCGATAAGCCCTACACCAAAGCCGGCAAAGACAACCCACGCCCAGGCAGGGACTCCCTCTTTCTCTGGCGGGGGTGCCACTCCTCCAGGGGTTAGGGTAATCATCCTGGTATCAAGTTTAACCCATCCCTCTGGTGGTGGAGTGGGTCCCTCCCCTGGTGTCAGCGTTATAGTTTGGGTATCCAATTTTGTCCACATCGTCGGGGTCTCCTCAAGAGATAGAGTAACGGCATAGGTATCCAGCTTCTGCCAACTCATATTCTGACGTTGGTGGCTTAATAGCTCCCGAGCTGATGGTTCGCTGATTTGATAATATACCCTTGCCCCCTCTAGCTGGCTTCCCGATGAAAGCTGTCTAGGTATTTCTACCCCTTCTAGCTCCCTAGCATAATCTTCCTCCGGCACGTATTCAATAGGTGGTCCAAAGATTGTGTGATTCCAGACCCATTGCCAAAATGTTAGATGTGTCCTGCCTCCACTCCTGAAAACTGGTATAGTGAAACTGGCGACTATAGCTGTGCCTATAGCTAGTTTCTCCCACTTTTCCAAAATCACTCCTCATTATGATGACTTTTCCCAGTATGCCTGTTGAGCACGGCGGCTTGCTTCCTCATATGGTAGATGTGGATGTCCAAATGGGCTATCCGGGGTCAGGTGTGTCGAATCGTGAAGTAGCCTCCGCAGGTTTACTCCATCGTGCCTTGAATGTCCTGCACCACGCCACACAGGAGCAAACGATAGGGCTAAGCCTATTAATGCAATTTTGCCCCACATGCTATTTTGCCTCTATTAAACCTTTCTATTCTTGCTATAAGAAGTTATTCCTTTAAGGGTCTTCCAGCGGAAGCTCCTGCCAGGCGTCTGGGTTGCCCCAGAGTGTTACCTCAAAGGTAACTGCCCTATCCGGCATAATAGGATATTCAGGAGCATTGAGGTAAGGGTGACTGGAAACCGGCCCTTCGGTCATGTGGGTGGTGTCGTTCTTGCAGGCAAGGCTATCACCTATTGCCTTAACCGATACTGTCCAGGCTGGAGCAAGAAAGGGCTGGCCCGGGCAGTGAGCTTCATAGTGAGCACGCAGTCTAATTTCTTCCCCTACCGGCACCACATTGTCGGGGTGCCCGATTACCTCAATATAGGGGTCAACAAACTCACCTTCTGGCACACCCTGGTATACAACTGATGGGGATGGCCTCTGCAGAGTAGCAACTCCACCTCGTTCTCCTTCTGGATTATAGTCATACATCGCTTACCTCCTCGCCTTATACTTTTTAACCTCACCAGAGGCCGCTCTCAATACCATATACATTCCAAAAGCAAACAGGCTAACTGGCACGATCCAGGGCATGTCTTTTGCTGCCTTGTAGAGGACATAGCCCAGGGATGCCGCTGTCAGAACCGCTACTCCTGCCATTGCCGCCCCGATAATCACCGGCCAGTTTACTCCCTGGGTAAATTCTATCCGGATAAAGGGGACTTCATCCACGCCGTAGAAGAACCTGGGCGGGGCTTCGCCGTAGCCATAAAACTGGTCCTTCAGTGCGTATAGCTCGTCCATAGCCAGCGGCCGGTTAAAGGTTATCTCCACCGCCCCCTTCTCGCCTTCCTCAAAGAGGGCTCCCAGGCTCGGTAGCTTCTCAAGGCGGGTACCCGCGTAGAGGAGTGCTCTACCCTTCTCATGTGCCTTTCTAAAGCTCTCGGCATAGACCTCAGAGAGGTCATCGCGGTAATACTGCCCATGCCGGTGCCCGAGCTCATGAAGCAAGGCGCTATCAGTGGCGTCCGGGGGAAGAATTATAGTTGCACTATCCGGGTAAAATAAACCTAGAGGGCACCCATTAAAGCAGGGAATTTCTTCAACAAGAAAGTGGAGGCTATTAAAGGCGGGGTCACCAGAGAGTCCCTTGGCGGCCATAATAGATTCTATCTCTTGGAAGTCCATCTTGCCTCCTTAAAAGAGAACGGGCACAGCTTTTATGCTACGCCCCTTTTCTCCATTATCAATTGAGGGAGGTATGATGTCAAGCTACCCTTTTCACTCCAAGCCGAGTTTTCTCTTCATGTTAGCTATCTGGTTGTCGAGCCACGGCCTTCCCTTGAGGTCGTTTAATATAACCCCCAGAAGGTCGGGGC
>JABUBQ010000108.1_pt1 | contig 12170 bp, 11 predicted proteins | sample 7240351 | NCBI WGS metagenome assembly JABUBQ01 (sample SAMN07256348, study PRJNA390944) | subsurface metagenome | isolation source: Methane hydrate marine sediment | place: Pacific Ocean: Eastern North Pacific, ODP site 1244 | collected 2002 | reverse complement strand
GCGACCTCCCACCGGGCATGGATATCCGCGGCGTAGCCACCACCGGCAGCGCCCGCTACCTGGCCGGGGTTATCGTCGGCGCCGACCTGGTCAAGAACGAGATTACCAGCCATGCCTTAGGCGCCCTGCACTATTTCCCCCAGAGCCAGACCGTCATCGAAATCGGAGGGCAGGACAGCAAGATTATCATTATCCGTGATGGTATAGTAACCGACTTCGGCATGAACACGGTTTGCGCGGCCGGCACCGGTAGCTTCCTCGACCACCAGGCAACGCGCCTTAATATGAGCATTGAGCAGTTCAGCCAGCTAGCGCTGGTGAGCGCGACGCCGGTGCACATCTCCGGGCGGTGCACCGTTTTCGCCGAATCGGACATGATACACAAACAGCAAACCGGGCATTGCACCGAGGACATTGTCTATGGCCTTTGCCAGGCACTGGTGCGTAACTACCTCAACAATGTCGGCTTAGGCAAGGATATTCAACCCCCGATAATATTTCAGGGTGGCGTTGCCTTCAACCAGGGTATAGTGAAGGCGCTCCAGGAAGAGCTCGGCCCCGAGGTTATTGTCCCCCCCCACCATGAGGTGATGGGGGCAATAGGCGCCGCCTTACTGGTGCACGAAGAGATGACAAGCGGTCAGAATGAAAGCAGGTTTAAGGGATTTGGGGTCAGCGAGATAAATTATCGCACTTCCTCGTTTGACTGTCAGTCCTGCCCTACTCTATGTGAGATATCCCAGCTTTCTGTCGATGGACGGATTCTTGCCCAGTGGGGAGGTCGCTGCGACCTATGGCAGACAAGCCCGACTACTTAACAATGCTGGTGAGAAAGATATGCTAATTGCCGTTGATGCCGCTGGCGGAGAAAACGCCCCGCGGGAGATAGTGAAAGGGGCCATAAAAGCCGCCCAGGAATACAAGGTTGATATCGCCCTGGTGGGCGATAAAGCCGTCTTACACGTGCTGGCCGGGCGCGATATAAAAAAACTGAACCTCCAGATCTTTGAAGCCACCGAGGTCATCGCCCCCAACGAGCACCCGATGAGAGCCGTGAAAAATAAGCCCAACTCCTCAATAGTAATCGGCACCAACCTGGTCAGAGACGGCGTCGCCTCCGCCTTTGTCTCGGCGGGCAACACCGGGGCGGTGTTAGGCGCCGGGCTGCTCAAGCTAGGCAAGATAAAGGGTATCGAGCGCCCCGCCCTGGGCAGCTTTCTTGATATCACCCCCGCCACCCCGACCCTGCTCATTGATGCTGGTGCCAACGCGGAATGCCGGCCCAGCCACCTGGTCCAATTTGCTCATCTGGGCTCAACCTACGTTAAACACCTGCTGGATATAGACTCGCCGCATGTTCGCCTGCTCAGCACCGGCGAAGAAGAAACCAAGGGCAACCGCCTGACTCAGGAAAGCTATAATCTGCTCAAGAAGAGCCGGCTAAACTTCGTCGGTAGTATAGAAGGGCAGGACATAGCCAAGGCAACCGCCGACGTCATCGTTACCGATGGCTTCACCGGCAATATAGTGCTCAAGACGATAGAAGGGATGGGTGACACCTTCCTGAGAGCGGCGCGCCAGGTAGGGTATGTCGTTGCCACTGCCTATCATCTTCGAGGGCGAGCTCTTCTCCAAGAGATTGGACTGGGTTCCTGGGCTAAGAAGGCAGACTATAGAGAATACGGCGGCGCCTGTCTCCTGGGGGTAAACGGAACTATCATCGTCGCCCACGGGCGTAGCCAGGCCAAGGCGATAAAAAATGCCATAGGTCAAGCCAAACAGACAGTAGAACGGGACATCTGCCGAATAATTAGGGAGGGAAACTATGAGCAAACCGATAGCAGTAACTGACGCCGACTTTGAGCAAAAGGTATTAAAGGCAAAAACGCCGGTGCTGGTGGACTTCTGGGCAGCTTGGTGCCGACCCTGTCTCATGACCGCCCCGGTGCTGGAAGAGCTGGCTAAGGATTATGCCAGCAAGTTAACCATCGCCAAGCTGGATGTCGACCAGAACGCTAAAACCGCCGCCCAGTACGGCATAATGGCTATACCCAACCTCATTATCTTCAAGGATGGCAAGCCGGTATCACAAATCGTAGGCTATAAACCCAAGGAAGAATTGAAGCGCAGCCTGGACACGATTCTGGACTAACAAAATAACGGTTATGGGGGTGGTTACCAGTCACCGGTATCTGAAAATTAGTCTCTTCATCACCTTCCCCTGCGCCGATAAGTGAAGTATAATTATAAAACAAGGGAGAAATTTATGAAGGTTGTCTTCCTCCAGGATGTGCCCAATGTGGCTAAAGCCGGCGAGATAAAAGAGGTAGCCGCCGGCTACGGCCGGAACTTTCTCATTCCCCGAAAACTGGCCGCCCTGGTCAGTCCCCAGGCGATGAGCCAGGCGGAGACCAGCATCAAAACCCAGGCCGGGACAAACGAAGAACTGGTCGAGCTGGCCGGTCAGCTGGAAGGGAAAGAGGTCAGCCTCAAGGCCCACGCCGGCGCTAAAGAACGGCTTTACGGCTCAATCACCAGTGCCGACATCGCCGCCGAGCTGGAGAGCGCCACCGGGCTGGTCGTCGACAAGAGAAAAATAGAGCTGGACGAGCCTATCCGCCAGCTCGGCAGCTACGAGCTGACCATCAGGCTGGGCAAAGACATTACGCCCAAAATAAAGGTTAGCGTTATCGAAGAGGAGGCGCCCAAGGAAGAGGAGAAGGCGCCCAAGAAGGCAAAGAAGGCGGCTAAGAAAACTCCGAAGGCGGCAAAGAAGCCCGCCGAGGAAGAGAAGCCCGAGAAAGAAACTAAAGCTAAGAAAGCCAAGACGACCAAGAAGAAGGAAACCAAGGCGACCAAGGAAAAGAAGACCGCCAAGAAAGAAGAAAAGGCTCCCAAGAAAACGAAGAAGACCACGACGAAAGCCAAGACGACCAAGAAGAAAGAGGAGACGGCTTAAGCCATGACCAGCGAGAAACTGCCGCCGCACGATGTTGACGCCGAGGAAGCGGTAATCGGCTCACTGCTGATAGACGGGTCGGCGATATTCAAGGTTGCCCCCATACTGGTGCCGCTGGATAACAAATCGGCTTTCTACACCGAGCGCAACGCCTGGATATACGATGCCTGCCTGTCGCTCTACGAACGCGACGAAGCCATAAACCAGATAACGGTGGCTCAGGAGCTCGACCGTCAGGGGAAGCTGGAGGCTTGCGGCGGTGCCGCCTATCTGAGCCGGCTGATATCCATATGCCCCACCTCCCTCGATATCGAAGATTACGCTCAAATTGTCTATCGCCTGGCGGTAATGCGCCGCCTGATTGATGCCGCCGGGCAGATTAATAATATCGGCTATCAGGCCGACCCGGATGTCGACAGTAGCCTCAATCGGGCGGAAGACATCCTCTTCCAGCTGCGCCACGGCCGAAGCCGAAGGGACCTCACCCATATCCGACAGGTGCTGGACACATACTTCGAGACCACCGCCCTTGAGGAAGAAGGCGCCCCCAGAGAACGATTGCCCTATGTGCTCTCTGGTTTCGCCGGACTGGATGAATTCCTGGGCGGATTCCAGCACTCCGACCTGATTATTATCGGGGGCAGGCCGAGCATGGGTAAGACCAGCTTGGCCTTGAGCCTGGCCCGAAACGCCGCTGTAGAGCAGGGGGCTTGCGTGGCTCTGTTCAGCCTGGAGATGGCGCGAGAGCCGCTGGTATGGCGCATACTGGCCAGCGAATCTGAGGTGGACTCCAGGCGCATCCGCCTCGGGCTCCATACCGAAGAGCAGGAAAAACGGATAATGGATGCCATCGGCCAGCTCTCCGAAGCCAAGATATATATTGATGATACCCCCCAGCTGCGGGTGGCAGAGATGAGGAGTAAAGCCCGCCGCCTGCACTTCGAGCAGGGCATTGACATGATCATCGTTGACTACATGCAGCTGATGCAGGGGGGCAGAAGGTTTGATAACCGGGTTCAGGAGGTCAGTGAGATCTCCCGCGACCTCAAAGGGCTGGCCCGCGAGCTCAATGTGCCGCTTCTGGCAGTATCGCAGCTCAGCCGTGCCCCGGAGGGACGGGCATCGCACGAACCGCAGCTGTCCGACCTGCGTGAGAGCGGTAGCATCGAGCAGGACGCTGATGTCGTTGTCTTCGTTTACCGCGACGAATACTACTACCCCAGCAAAGAGGACTGGGAACGAGAACACCCCGGAGAAAGCTTCCCGCCGCCAGCCAGTATCATTATCGCCAAGCACCGCAACGGCCCCACCGGTGAGGTCAAGCTGCTTTTCAAACCCAAGATGGCTAAGTTTGACAATATTACCAACGAAGAACTGAGCTTATTATAAGACTCGTATCGGTTTAGGTGACTATGGAGCAATTTAAAGGTTTCCCGGCTAAGTCGCAGTTTACCGCCGTGCCCAACGCTTTCTTCAGCGCGCTGCTGCCCCAGATTAGTGATATCGCTGAGCTGAAAACAACCCTCCATATTTTTCAGGCGCTCTACCAGAAGCGGGGCTATCCCCGCTTTACCAGCTACCAGGAGCTTTTGGCTAACAAGAGCCTGATGAGCAGCCTTAAAGAAGTGAAAGGACCGCCAGCTGAGGCACTGCGTAACGCTCTGGAAATGGCTACCCGGCGGGGGACTATCCTTCACCTGGCGCTGGACAGGGACGGCGAGACCGAGGACATCTACCTGGTCAACGACGAGCGAGGCAGGCAGGCCATGGCTAAGATTCAAGCTGGTGAGCTTAAGTTGAGCGGACTTAAACTAAAAGAGCCCGCCCTGATTGACGCCGAGGAGCCGCCCGATATTTTCACCCTTTACGAACAGAACATCGGCATGCTCACCCCGATGATTGCTGAAGAGCTGCGTGATGCCCTCAAAGTCTATCCCGAAAGCTGGATTAGAGATGCAATCAAGGAAGCTGTTAACCAAAACATACGTAAAAAGAGCTACATTTTAGCCATTTTAGAACGCTGGATAACCGAAGGTAGGGACGATGGAACATATCGGGGAGATTCTAAAAAAACAGACCCAGACAAATACATCAAGGGCAAATACGGACACATTGTCCAACGCTGAAAAAAGCGAGGAGGCTTCGCCAGCTTCAGCCTGCCCTATCTGTAAAGGGGCGGGGTTCGTGCACCCCCTGCTACCGTCGGGCAAGACGGACTACAGCCGGGTGGTCGCCTGCCACTGCACCCAGAAAGAGCTGGATAAAGAGCACCAGAGCCGCCTGCGGAAATACAGTGGCCTCGAAGCCAGGCTGCTCAAAAACATGACCTTAGACAGTTTTGACCGGGAAGGGCATAATCCGCTGCCAGAGCAACGCGAGAATCTGAAAGAGGCATTTCGCCTTGCCTTCGAATTCTCTAAATCGCCCGAAGGCTGGCTGGTTTTTGCGGGCGTTAACGGCTGTGGCAAGACACACCTGGCGGCGGCTATCGCCAACCACCGCCTCAAAGAGGGCAAACCGGTCAAATTCGTGGTTGTGCCCGACCTGCTCGACCACCTGCGCTCCACCTTCAGCCCGCAAAGCCCTGTGACCTACGACCAGGTGTTCGAAGAAGTAGAGAATGCCCCACTGCTCATACTGGACGACTTGGGCAAGCAGTCAACCACCCCCTGGGCCGAGGAGAAGCTCTACCAGATTATCAATCACCGCTATAACCACCAGCTGCCCACAGTGTTTACCACTAACTGCTCACTGGATGAAATCAATAGCCCTATCAGCTCAAGGTTCGCCGACCCTAAAATAAGCGTAGTGTGGAATATTAACGCTCCCGACTATCGGACCGATGCCACCAAGAACCGAAAGAGAGCAAGCCGCAAGAAGAAGCCCAGCTAAACCCATAATTTGCACTGCCCGCAGTTTTTGGCTACAATGGGTATGTTTTATATAGAAAAGCCTTAGACATGATAAATTTCCCCGTTTTGGTGCTCAATCAGAACTACGAGCCACTCAACGTATGTCGGGTGCGGCGAGCGGTGGTGCTACTGGACCATGGTAAGGCGGAGATGCTGGAGAACGGCACCGGCTTCATCCACTCCACCAGCCTCGACTTCCCCGTTCCTTCGGTAATCCGTCTGGGCTATATGATTAAGCGCCCCCGCCCCCAGAGAAAGCTGACCCGCCTTGAGATTTTCCACCGCGACCACTTTACCTGCCAGTACTGCAGCAAGCAGACCAATCAGCTTACCTTAGACCATGTTACTCCGCGCTACCGGGGTGGTGAACACCTCTGGGAAAATGTGGTTAGCGCCTGCATACCCTGCAATCGGCGTAAGGCGGGCAGGACGCCCAGTGAAGCGGGAATGAAATTGCTATCTTCGCCAGTCCCACCCCGCGGCGACCGCTTTTTCTACATACCCTACCGCTACCGCCAGAGCCAGACCCGCTGGCAAAAATACCTGCCCCAGTGAGAGTTATTTTTTCCGGGGTGGCTGTCTCGGCTGTCTTGGCTGTCTTTCGAAGGTAATATCACTGAGCGGCAGTTCCACCGTTGCCTGGCTCTCCAGTTCCACCAGCACCGTCTCCTTGAGGGGATTACCCCCCACCACGTTAGCCTCCCCCATAGGCGTGGACACCCTCTGTCCCGGCTTGGGCAGCTTATCCTTCATGGCGTGGTACTGCTCGGTCTCATAGGCCAGGCAGCAAAGTAAGCGGCCGCAAACACCCGATATCTTTTGCGGGTTAAGCGGCAGGTTCTGCTCCTTAGCCATCTTGATAGAAACCGGTGAGAACTCGGTTAAGAAACTCATGCAGCACAGGGGACGCCCACACCGCCCGAAGCCGCCCACAAGCTTGGCCTCATCTCTGGGGCCTAACTGGCGCAGCTCAACCCTTACCTTGAAACGCCTGTTTAACTCCCTGACCAACTGCCGGAAATCAACCCTCTCCGTAGCACTAAAGAAGAAAGTGAGTCGGCTGCCATCAAGATTGTATTCCGCGCCGAGCAGCTTCATCGACAGCCCCAGCTTCTCTATCAATCGGCCGCACTCAGTCAGAGCCTCGGCTTCCCTGGCTTCGAACTCCTTAGCCCGCCCAATGTCTTCGGGCTCCGCCTTGCGCACTACCGGTTTTAACGGCTCGGTCACCTCATTGGCCAAGACCTGTGCCGGGGCAATGACCACCTGCCCCAGCTCCAGACCGCGAGCCGTCTTGACCACCACATAGTCATCTACCTCCATCTCAATGCCCGCGGGGTCAAAGTAATAAACCCGGCCGGCTCTTTTGAAACGTATGCCTACAATCTCAGCCATAATTTATACAGCGCTCCTTCCCGGAATACCGAGCATCAGCACTTCCAGCACCAGCCGCGGATTAGCATTCTGCCTGAGCTGTTCCCCAGCCGCCTGAATACTATTGATAAAAGCCCTTATCTGGACCAGGCTGTAACCCCGCTCCATATCAACCAACTCCGCTTCATGGTCGACATTGGTGATGGTATCAGTGGCGCCGAGCTTGACCAGAAGCAGGTCGCGCCACCAGTCGAGCCACAAGTCCAGCACCTCCTGAACCGAAGCCCGGTTCTGGCTGAACTGAGCCGCCAGCTGTGCCGCATAATCGAAACGCAGCTCGTTATCGCCCCGGATAACCTCCACTAGCTTTTCCATCAACTGGTCGCGCCGCTGCAGCAGACCATCGTCATCCGCCGCCGTTAATGCCCAGCCCAGACGGCCGTGACAGAGCCGGGATAGAAGCTCGGTCTTGGTCGACTCCAGGCTGCGGCGTTCACTGAGGGCAGTCTCCACCTGGGAGGTGGGGAGGGGGCGTAGTTCCAATCGCTGGCAGCGAGAAACCACGGTGTCGGGCAGAACCGAGTCGTTGGCCGTCAGCAGGATAAAGATTACCCCCTCCGACGGCTCTTCCAGTGTCTTGAGCAGGCAGTTAGCCGCTTCGTTTGACATCAACTCGGCGCCGTCTATAATAAAAACCTTATGCCTGCCCTCAAAGGGCGGCAGGCTGGATGAATGCTGCATCTCCCTGACCTGGTCGATACTGATTTCCGCCCGCGGTTTATCGTTGGAATTGCCGTTGGAGCTCAAGCCGATAACCTGGACATCGGCATGCTTGCCCGAAGCCACTTTCCGGCAGGGGTCGCATTCACCGCAGGGGGGCTCCGCCGCCTCACAGTTCAGTGCCTGAGCCAGCTCCAACGCCAGCGTCATCTTGCCGACATGAGGGGGACCGACCAGAAGATAGGCATGAGCCACCGACCCTCGCTCCAGGTTACGCTGGAGCAGGGTGACCGCCCTATCCTGCCCGACTACCTGCCACATAAAATCTCCTTAAACTAAATCACAGCGGGTCAGGTCGTCCAAGGTCTCACGGCGCCGAATGAGCCGTGCCTTGCCTTCCTTAACCATAACCACGGCCGGCTTGAGCGAGGCGTTATAGTTGCTCGCCAGCGGCAGGCAATAGGCACCACAATCGGCTACCGCCAGAATATCGCCGGCGGCAAGCGGGGGCAGCATGATATCCTTGATAATTATATCCCCCGATTCACAGAACTTGCCGGCAACGGTAACCTTGTCCGTCTCTTTCTCCGCCATCTTATTAATCGCCACCGCCTCGTGCTCGGCCCCGTAAAGGGCGGGACGGATGTTATCGCCCATGCCGCCGTCTACGGAGACATAGCGCCTGACGCCGGGAATGTCCTTGACCACCCCCACCGTGTATAACGCCACCCCCGACTGCCCCAGCACCGACCTCCCCGGCTCGATAATAAGCCGCGGCTGCGCCAGCCCCAACCTCTGACATCCCTTAATGAGACTGGAGGTCATCGCCTCGGCATAGTCGGCAACGGGTGGGGCGGGCGAATCCAGAGTATATTGAACGGCGAAGCCGCCGCCGATACTTAGCTCCTCCATCTCAAAGCCATGCTTTTGCTTCATCTCAGCGGCAAAGCTGAGGATAATGTCTGTCGCCTGCTGATAAGGCTCGAGCTCGGCAATCTGCGAGCCGATATGAAAATGCAGCCCCCGCAGCTTAAGCTGGGGCATAGCCAGGACAGCAGCTAGTGCCTCCTCACCATGGGCCATAGGCACGCCGAACTTGCTGTCGAGATTACCAGTGATGATATAGCGGTGGGTATGAGGGTCCACGCCGGGAGAAAGTCTTAAAAGTATATCGGGCTTGTTACTCTGCTCCCTGGCGAGCTTACCCAGCAGCTCAAGCTCGTGGAAATTGTCCACCACGATGCGCCCCACCCCCCACTCCAGAGCTAGCTTTAACTCCTCGGCCGACTTATTATTGCCGGGGAAATAGACCCTCTCCATGGGAAAACCGGCGGAACGGGCAATGCTCATTTCGCCGGCGGAGACCACATCCAGCCCTAACCCCTCCTCATTAAAGAGCTGAGCCAGAGCCTTGTTGATAAATGCCTTGGCCGAATAGAAAACAGCAGAATCGGTATAGCGTTGGCTGAACTCCTGCTTGAATTCGGCACAACGACGGCGTATGCCGAGCTCGTCGAAGACATATAGCGGCGTGCCGAACTCGGCGGCCAACTCCACGGTATCGCAACCGCCGATAAGCAGGTGTCCCTTATTATTAACCTCAGCCGTTGAGGGAAATAGAACAAGTTTGGACATCATTTCCTCAATGTTAGCAGTGCCAGCTAGCTAAGTCAATTGAAGAAAGCTCCCACCCCGATTTTATCTATTCCCACCCACCCCCCAAGTTATTCGTCCCACACCAACCCACCCTATAAAGGTCTTTTAAAAGGGGGCTTCGCCCCCTCTTAGACACCCCCATAGAGTGGGGAAATGGGGCAGAGACCCCCCAAATAAGGGGCTAATAGGGGTCTAACCCCTGTAGGGCGGGCTGGGTTGGGAAGAAAGACCAACGTTCGCCAAGGTGGAGTGGGGGAAGCTAAATCAAAAGGGGGGCGTATACCCCCCTTTACGCCTAATCTTCCCTCAGCTTATAGCGCTGTATCTTACCGGTGCTGGTCTTGGGCAGTTTCTTGGTGAACTCTATCCACCGCGGGTATTTATAAGGCGCTATGCTCTTCTTGACAAAGAGTTGAATATCCTTGACCAGTTTGTCCGACGGGCGGCGGCCCTTCTTGAGTGCTACGTATGCCTTGGGCTTAACCAAGCCATGTTCATCTTTTTTAGCCACCACCGCCGCCTCTAGCACCGCCGGGTGGGAGACCAGGGCGTCTTCGACCTCAATAGGCGAAACCCATATACCGCCCACCTTAAGCATATCATCGCTGCGGCCACGGTAATAGTAGTAACCTCGGGCATCACGGTAGTACCTGTCTCCGGTGTTAAACCACTCTCCCAGCATGGAGGTCTTGGTCTTCTCAGAATGGCGATAGTAATAAAGTGCCGTTGATTCTCCTTTTACCTGCAGAGTACCCACCTCACCAACAGGCACCTCTTCACCTTCGTCATCGATAATCTTAGCCTGATAGCCGGGGACAAGTTTGCCTGAGCTGCCCGGTTTGACGTCACCGGGGCGGTTGGAAATAAAAATGTGCAATAGCTCGGTGGAACCGATACCGTCCAGGATTTCCAGCCCAAACCTCTCTTTCCATTCATTGAAGATTTCTGTGGGCAGAGCTTCACCGGCCGAGGTACAGATGCGCAAGGAGGACAAATCGTATTTTTTCTCGGCGCCTTCTACCTCAAGCATATTGGCATAAAGCGTTGGTACACCGAAGAATACCGTCGGGTGATAGCGGTCTATGGTGGCGAATATGGTCTCGGGGCGGGGTCTATCGGGGAGCAGAACCACCGAAGCGCCAATAGCCAGGGGATAGAAGAAGCTGTTACCCAGCCCGTAGGCAAAGAAAAACTTGGATGCCGAAAAGACTAAATCGCCCTGAGTAATACCCAAGACAGCTTTAGCATAGCTATCAATACAACTGAAGACATCGTTCTGCAGGTGAACCGCCGCCTTGGGAACGCCGGTGCTGCCCGAGGTATAATTCCAGAAAGCGGCATCTTCAAAGGTAGTATAAGCCACATCCAGTTTATCGGAGCAACGGCTAACGATGTCATTAAACGAGATATGATAAGCCCTGGTTTTCTCGCCGACGATGATAGTATTTTCCAGGTAGAGAAACTTATCCCTGAAGCCTTCAATCGCCTCAATAAAATCGCTGTCGGCGATAAGGGTGCGGGCACGGCTGTTATTCAGCAGGTAACGGTAGTCGTGCATAGTGTACATATAGTTGACCGGAGTCGGAATAGCGCCGATTTTTATGGCGCCATAGAAGCAGGCCATCGCCTCGGGGGAATCGTACATGACCATCATCACCCGCTCTTCCATATGCACGCCCAGTATCTTAAGCGCATTGCCCACCCGGTTTATCATACTCTGCATTTCGGCGTAGCTATAGGTCTTGTCCTTGTAGTACACCGCCACCTTATCCCCCAACCCCTTTTCCACCATCTCGTCAATCAGCTTGGTGGTCACATTGTAGTACTGGGGAATATCGCTCTGGTATTTATATTTTTCCATATCAACTCCCGGCTCACATCAGGCAAAGATTAGCTATGTATTTAGTTTACAATAAATTCTGCCTTTTGACAAAATTGACACCCTATAAAGCATACCGTTAGAATATCATCTACTCTTTAACCAAAAAGGGGGGAAATGCATCAGAAGACTACTCTGGATAACGGCCTGCGGGTTATTACCACCCCCATGCCCCAAACCCGCTCGGTATCCATCTGCATTTTTATCGGGGTCGGCTCCAGGTACGAGACCGAGCCGCAGGCGGGCGTCTCCCATTTCATCGAGCACCTGTGCTTCCGGGGCACACCCAAGCGCACCACCGCTAGGGAAATCTCCGAGGCAATCGAGGGGGTGGGGGGAATCATCAACGCCGGCACCGATAAAGAACTGACCGTTTTTTGGTGCAAGGTAGCCCAACCCCACTTCCCCCTGGCGCTGGACGTGCTGGCCGACATATTGCGTAATTCCCGGTTCGACCCGCCCGACATCGAGCGCGAGCGCCAGGTTATCACTGAAGAGATTAACATGAGCAAGGATTCCCCCTCCCAGCTGGTCAACATGCTCATCGACGAGCTGCTCTGGCCCCGACACCCGCTGGGGAGAGACATCGCCGGCAGCAAGGAATCGGTAGCCGCCATCACCCGCGAGACGATAGTCGAATACCTGGGGCATCAATACCTGCCCGTTAACA
>JABUBQ010000107.1_pt1 | contig 12201 bp, 12 predicted proteins | sample 7240351 | NCBI WGS metagenome assembly JABUBQ01 (sample SAMN07256348, study PRJNA390944) | subsurface metagenome | isolation source: Methane hydrate marine sediment | place: Pacific Ocean: Eastern North Pacific, ODP site 1244 | collected 2002 | reverse complement strand
AAGAAACCCATCATAATAGCATTACGACCACCTGCTGCCGGTGAGCCAACTCCACCCACATTAAGAGCAAAACAAAGGGTAAGAAGAAGTAGTTTGGCCAGCTGAGGATCTTCTTTTATCTGTAATCCTTTATCATTTGCCCCTTTTAGAGCCCCGGCATAGATAATAACCATAACCGGAGTCATAAAGGCGGCAATAGCATGAGCAGATACAAATGAACCTAAGACGGACATAGAGATAGCAATTACAAAAAGGGGAAATTTAAATCCCTTCACCCATCCTAAAATCCAGCTGGCTAAACGTTTGTGTAAACCAACTTCGGTTACTACCACCCCCATAGCCAAAACACCTAAAAGAAAAAGAGGGGCATCTCCACAGAAGGTTTTACCTATCTCTGCCTTGGGAAGTAAGTAAAAAAAGTAAGCCAGAAAAGGCATAAGGATACCGACTAATCCTATAGGTATAGCTTCGGTACAAAAAAATATGGTAACCATAGGAATTATCCCTAAAACCAATTTTGCCTTCCAGGCGGCTTGAGAAATACTGCTGGCTACTCCTGTTTTTATCATATTATCGGCAAAACCATATTCTTGCACAACTTTTTTTAGACTTTCAGGAACAGGAAGAAAAAAAGCGATAAAGGCAAAGATGGCAACTCCTATGAATAACCAGAGCATCTTACTATCCATACAAAGTGTATTGTAATTTTTAATAGGTAATTCTTGATTCATTTATTATTCTCGAATAATTGTTGTTTTTATAATTTTTTAAATTTCCATTAAAATAGATATCTATTATTTGAATCAATAAAGTTTATTGCTATGCTAATTTTCTTTAATTTTGTAATTTATTTTTAAATTAACTGAATTAATTCAAATTGTTATTGCCCAATATTTTTATTTTAATTCACTATACTATTTAAAAATTCATCTATAACTTCTATAGTCTTCTTTTCAATTACTAAATCAAACATTTTATCCTTTGCTTTAGGAGGAAGCAATTCAATACTTTTAGTAGTAGCGCTATCGTATTTTGCTGTAGGATAACGCTTCAATATTTTATCTTTCTGTTCTTCGGTGCAATATAATTGTAATACTTTCATCCCGGCTAATGCTTCTTTTGCTAAATGGGATAAGCCTGCCTGTCGAAGCATCTCATCTCTCTCTTCATTAATCCAAATATTAATAGAACTTTTATCTCCCATTTTACCCTCCTTTAAATTTAGTTAAATATATTTAATTATCATTTTTTTAATAATTAGGATAGTTCAAAGACTGGTTGCCTTTTGGCTAAGTATTCTTCGGTACAGAATGGAGAACCAAAACCATATTTATCTGCATTTTCCATTACCGAATCAAAGACTTCCGGTCTCATAATAAGTTTGGTGGGTTTTACTTTATCTTGTATCATGCTTCTGATCATAGTGCCGCTAAAGGGTTGTCTTTCTTTGGTGTGTCCACATAAACCGGAATAGGTTACTTCTCCACATATCGGGCAGTACCACCACTCTAATATACGAACTGGTTTAATATTTAAGCTACCTTTAGGAATCTGATCAAATATACGATGGGCATCATAAGGGTCATAATAAGAACCTACTCCGGCATGGTCTCTGCCAAACATATGGTGAGTGCATCCTAAATTAGTTCTAATAATAGCATGGAGAATGGCTTCCTTTGGTCCAGCATAACGCATATCCCACAGTACAAAAGATACTATATGAATACTATCTCTAAAATATTTAGCATCATATAATTTTTGATGACCTAAAATGATAGCTTCATCTATATAATCGCCAATGCGTTTTGGCCCAATTATACAACTAACCAATATCCCAGTTGTTAACTTTTCTACCGGAAGATCTCCATTAGTAGAAAACCAGGCACCTTTCATTAGCCATTCATGACCAGTATGAGGCACATTTCTGGTTTGATGGGCAACTATTCTTTCCCAGCCCTTATTGGCAAATTTTTCTCTCAATTGGAGTGGGGGATACCAAAATTTATCAAAGGGAGGATTAAATTTAGGAATATTTATCATAGTAATTTTTCCACCGATAAAAGTATCTTTTAACTCATTATACATTTTTACTCCCGGATGTTCTAAATCAGTTGTGCCTAAGACAACCTGTTCAATTTTCAACTTATCGTATTTAAATATCTCTTCTATTTCTAATATCGCTAGAATATGACCATTGTAAGCAAGAAGGATAGTATCTTTTTCTTTTATCTCCTTTTGTTTAATGTCCTCTTCGGCAATATCAAATACAATAGGGATAGGCCAAAGCGTGCCATCTGTTAAGGTCATTTTCTCGCAGACCGATCCTACATCTGCTTTTCCCATAAAACCCTGTAAGGGTGTAAAGAAGCCATAAGCTAGATCAATGCATTCTCTAGCTACCCGATCAGTAACTTCTATTTGTTTTAATCCTCTAATTCGTTCCTTTGCTTCTATGGGCGGTAATACCCTCTCTACGATTTCTTTACCACCATGTCCTATATTTCTCATTTTTAGTCCCTCCCTTAATAAAGATTCAAAATTTATATAGTCCCTTTTTTTCTTTTCAATTTTTTCCTAAAAGAAAAAATGAGCGAAACTACACCTAAACTTAATAGGACCATTGCAATTGGACTTTTTAAGAATATAAGTAGACTACCTTGGGAGATAAGAAGTGCAGTCCTCAGATTACGCTCGAGGAAAGGTCCTAAAATAAAAGCTAATAAAAATACAGGGACGGTAAACCCAGTCTTCCTCATTATATATCCCAGTACCCCTAAAAATAATGTAACTTTAATATCAAATATACTAAAGTTTATCCCGTATGTCCCTATACCACAAAGTACTATAACAATTGGGAAAAGTATAGTATAATCTACCCTCCTAAGTAAACGTGTAGATACACGTATAAATGGGTATGCCACAAAAGCCCCTCCTAATATATCAGTAAGTATCATTAAAAAGAATAAGCCATAGAGTACTTCAGGGTGTGTCCGCATAAGCATGGGTCCAGGCATCATCCCTTGTATCATAAAAGCACCAAATAAAGCGGCAGCTACTATACTCCCCGGGATACCCAATGTGACTAAAGGGATTAAACTAGCTGCACACACGGCATTATTGCCTGCTTCAGGGGCAGCCACTCCCCTTATCTCCCCCTTACCAAAAGTCTCTGGGTGCTTAGAAGCCCTCTTTGCTTCACCATAACTCATAAAAGAAGCAGTTGTAGCGCCAAGGCCTGGGAGGGCTCCTATAAATGATCCCACAAGTGATGACCTCAAAATATCTATGGCACATATTTTAATATCGCTTATCCTGGTCCTCCATGTAAGTTTCTCAGATGACTGTATCTCATCTTTAAAATTATACGATTTTAAATTTGCTATTTTCTCAGTCTGGATTAATACTTCAGATAAAGCTAATAAGCCAACTATGGCTGTAACGAAATTTATCCCACCATCTAATTCAACTATTCCAAACCCATATCTCCTCGTAGTAGTCATCATATCCAATCCAATCATAGCAAGAGATAGTCCTCCTCCTAATGAAACTAAACCTTTCCATATTTCTAAAGGGGTATTCCCCATAAGACTAGCAACCACTGTTAGTGAAAAAAATATTAAAGCTGCAACTTCGGCAGGACCAAATTTCAAAGCTATACGGGCTAAAGGTGGTGCTGTAAATAGTAATAAAAAATTACTAAAAGTCCCTCCTATAACTGATGCAAAAAGGGCCATTTCTAAAGCCCTCAACCCTTTCCCTTGTAATTTCATGGGGTGGCCATCTAAAGCCGTTGCCGCTGCCATGGGGGTCCCAGGGATATTAAATAATATTGCAGTGATAGAACCACCATAAACTCCTCCTTTATAACAACCCATTAAGCTCGCTATTGCAAATAGAGGACTTAAAGTATAAGTAAAAGGGAGTAATAAAACAATGGCCATCACTGAAGTAAGTCCTGGTGTAGCACCAACAATTACCCCTATAAGATACCCACCTAAAATCCCTAAAATATTTGTAAAATTGAAAGCATAATTGATCCCACCAATTAAATTAGTTATAAAATCAGCCATTATAGAATCTCCTAAATATTAACCAAAGATTATCCTTTCTAATATACCCTCTAAAAGACCTTCCGGTAAAGTCGTTTTTAACACACCCCTAAAAAGGAAATACACAAATATGGGGAATATAATTGATATTATAATTGTTTTAGTATAATTGCGTGAGCCAAATAAAATAATACTTCCTATTAAAAGTACTACTGTTGATAATAGAAAACCAAGGTAATCAAGTGCTGATACCCAAATACCTATAAAAATTATTAAAACAACAGCCCTCCATACGGGTTTCATTACTGTTTTAAAACCCTTATTTTTTTGACCATCTCCATCTTTAATAATTTTTTGGAATATACTTTGGAAAAAATATCCTACTGAAAAAAATAAAATTAAAGTATTCACGATAAGTGGATACGTTGGGATTGATCCCTGATTGATAACCTGAGAAGGTATCAAGTAAAAATAATTGAATAAACAAAAAACTATTAAACCAGAGGCGATTTTTGTTTCCCTTCTAATTTTCATTTATATTACCCCATTTACTTATATTTTTATTTAATGGGCCTCCGGCCTCCGCTCTATCAAAAATAAGACAAATTCCTAAAACCCCCAAATAAAAACTATTGTTGGAGGAGCAATACTATAACAGAAGTACCACTTCTCCAACAAATTTAAGATATTGCCGTCTCTACTTCTTCAACATCCCTACTTGTTCTAAGACATCACCCCAAACCTTATAATACTGCTCTGCTAATTCTCGATATTCAGCTCCATTTTTAAAGGCGATGGTTACAAATAGGCTTTTTTCGGCCTTTTCTTTAACTTCTTGTTTACTACAGGCATATCCAATTGCTTCTTCAAGTTTAGTCCTTATATGTTTTGGTGTACCAGGTGGAAATATTGCCCCCATACAAGAATATTGGTAAAAATCGTACCCTTTCTCTAAAATTGTTGGTGTATCTGGACATAGGTTCAACCTATTATTACTCATCACTATCAATGGTCTAACCTCTCCTGATTGGAGTGCTGAAACTGCTGCTGTAGTAGAAGTATTGCAAGCATCGATATGTCCTCCAAGTAATGCTGCAATCGATTCTGGATTCCCCTTAAACGGTATAGCATTCCACTCAATATCTTCTTTCATAGCTACATACACAAAGGATAAATGATTGGTCGAGCCTAGACCTGGGGTGCCATATACTATCATCCGTGGATGCTCTTTGGCATATTTAATAAAATCTTCCCAAGTTTTCCAAGGGGCATCATCCCTAACGAGGACCATGTATTCATAAGGCATTGGAGAAGCTACATATTCAAGTTCTTTCGCATCATAAGGTAGGTCTCTCAACTGACTATGGATTACCAGTGTAGGTAGATTACACCATCCAAAGATATAGCCATCGGGTTCCCTTTTTGCAACATCTGCAACCGCAAGTGTCCCATTTGCTCCAGGCATATTTATTAAGACTAAAGGCTGTCCTAGGTACTCTTCCATATAAGGGGCGAGTGTCCGAGCAACAATATCTGTCGTCCCTCCAGCTGATAAAGAAATTATACCCCTTATCGGTTTAGTGGGGTACTCCTCCTCAGCCCCAATTACCAAACTTCCTATTGATAAAACAAAACAAACCACTATCAACACTACTATAAATTTTTTCATTTTCTTTCCTCCTAATAATATTAAGATTTAGCTAATATCCTGTACCTTTAAATATTTAGCACCACCTCCTCTATTTGATCTAGGAACAGTCTTATTCTATATATCCTAGTGCCCTTAACCTCTGATTAACACTTTCTTTTTCTTTTTGAGAAAACTCTTTGCTAGATGTAACCCTTGTCCTAAGAAAAGTGTTTAATTTCTTTCTTATATGGATTAGCACTTCCTTATCAATTCCTCTTACGATGTTATCCTGCTCCTGAGTATCACTATTTAAATTATAATATTCTTCAGTGCCTAAAGTTAAATTCCTCATAAACTTGAAATCTTTAGTCCTAATAGATTGTAAGGCTCCTTTACCTCGAGGTTCGAATAAATCTTCTGAGTAAACTTCTTCCCTTGCCCCATCTTCCTCAATTAGTGGTAATAGGCTCAGGCCATCGAACAAATATCTATCAACAGGAATCCCGACTAAATCTAATAAAGTAGGGACTAAATCAATAGAACGTACCATACCTTTAATAGCTATTCCCTGAGGAAGGTCTCTCCCTTTTATAATCATAGCTACTTTTAGGTCGTGATCATACATAGTAGTATGTTGAGGATATCTGGTCCCTTTTTTTCGCCAAGGGATATCTTTTGCCGGATGTTCACCTAAATTAGTCCCATGGTCACTCATTACTACTAGGGTTGTATTATCAGCTAAAGATAACTTATTTAAAGTGTCTAATAGTCTACCTATTAATTTCCCGTCAGCCATTTTTATCTTAGCGTCGTAATAACCAAATCGAGATAATTCCCCTTCTTTGATTAACCCTTTTTTTAATAATGAGTGTTCAGAGCCTTCGTGGGTCTCATAAAGGTGCCCCCAGATGAAGATATCCTCTTTGTAATTATCCTTTAACCATCTAAAGAATTCCTCTACCCAGTAATTCCCTTCATAGAACATCTCATCACTCTTAGCACCAGGGTATTGTATTTCTAACCAGCTTGTTTCTTTAGATGTCTCATTAAAAAAATCAAACCCTTCAGAGAAGCCATGTTTTTTTGATAATAAACCGTTACCAACAAATCCCGCCGTCTTATAACCATTCTCCTTTAATATTCCAGCAATAGAAGGACCTGTTAAATAACAATAAGGATCTCTCATTCCATGTTTATTAGGGTATTTACCAGTAATTACTGAACCCATAGCAATGGGAGTAAAATCAGCAGAAGTAATACATGTTTCAAATCTTACTCCTTCTTTAGCTAACTGATCAATGGCTGGAGTATTCATCCTTTGGTAGCCATAACAACTCAAATGATCGGGACGAACTTCGTCCAGACTGATGACTATAATATTTCTCTTTGTCATATTTATTCCTCCTTTATGTTGTGCTTTAAGTTTACATGTACCCCAACTTTCTTAATCTTTCCATTGCTTTTTCTTTATCTTGTCTTCTACCAGCTCTTTCGGGTATATTTTCCAAATCCTGTTCCCAGGCAGGGATACCGACTTCTCCCGGATTAGAACTACTCCTTGCTCCTAAAGAACGATAGCCTATCTTATAGAGGGGACAGTAAGGAAGATTATGTAAATGGGTGTTATCCCAGGTATCTCTTTCGGTAAAATGTAGGATAGGAGAAACCCTGGTATGTTCCGGCATCAGATGCCCAGCTTCATGATGGGTAAAGTATTCATCTTCTTTCCTTGCTGCTTGCTCATCTCTTCGTAAGGCCATAAATAACAATTCAGTTTTACTCTGTTCGATAAATTTATTCAGTACTACTGTCTTCATCAGGTGGTTGCCAGCATAGGATTCTGCTTCAAAGGGAAATGATTTAAATTCAAATTCGATACGTTTTAACTCAGCTTGATTACGTTCATCCAAATCCTTTACCTGAATATCATTTCCTAAATGACTTTGGCAACATTTAAGCATATCAAAATTACACAACCATTTTAGGTCTATATGCCACTTTTTAGAAATACTGATTAAAAAATCAGTTATCTCCGGGAAGGCATCACCTTCATCGATAGTAATAACCTGGGGGAGATCAATGTTTTCCTCCATGCATACTTGGCGAACAATCCATAAATCAGTGGTGCTATCTTTTCCACCGGTCCAGGTAATAGCACATTTTGCAGGATTGTATTTTTCAAAAGTTTCGCGCACCACTTGCTTTGATTTTTCTATTAATTCTGCATTTTTTCCTTTTGTTTCTTTGTTCATTTTAATCCTCCTTTATTACTTTTTTTCCCATCTTTTTATTCGGGGTTTTAATTTACTTTTCATAACTTCTACTTGAGGCAAAATATCGACGATATTATTCGTCTCTTGCGGGTCATCTACAAGATTATACATTTCCCATATATCTTCCCCCCTCTCCCCCTCTTGGTATATTATTTTAAAATTTTCCTCCCAGTAAAGATATATTGGTTTATCACTTTCTTTTTCTTGGTTACCATGTTTGCCGATTGCTTCTCCAAAAACACCTTTAAATGGGTAATCATTTAAAGGAAGAAGAGATTGTCCTTCAAAAGACTTTAATGGGTTGAGGCTAAAAAGGTGGATTATGGTCGGCGGGATATCAATATTACTTACCAAAGTATCACAAAACTCGTTCTTAGTTTTAGAATAATTATAAATCATTAAAGGTATATCTATAAGCTCAGAATACATCTTTCCATCATGGGAAAGACCTCCGTGTTCACCGAACTCATCACCATGATCGGCAGTAATAATAATCACAGAATCTTCTAAAAGGTGATTTTTATCTAATATTGCAAAAAATTCCTTAACATAATCGTCAGTTTCTCGTACCCCCGCATCATATAAAGTTCTTAAGAGTTTTACGGTCTTTTTATCAACAATTTTCCTTTTTAAAACAATATTTGTAAAAAGATCATACATTTCATCTTCAGTTAATTTAATAGAAGAATCGATCATATCAATATATTTTCTTGCGGGAATATATGGTTCATGAACATCCATATAATGAGTCCACAAAAAGAATGGTTTATATTCACCTGTTTTGCTATAGGAGGATAACCATCCATCTACTTTGTGGTTAATTCCTTCACCTTTGATATAAGGCATCTTATCACTTACTTCATCTTGCATAGAATCATAAAAAATATCCCAACCTCGATTCCAGCCAAAATAATTGCAAAGATAAGGATTAGAATGAAAAGCAGCGGTAGTAATTCCGGATTTTTTAAGTACTTCTGAAATTAAAGTTCTTTTTGGGGAAAGCTTCTTTTGTTTTCCATATTCTAAATAATAAGAAGAAGTTAGGATTCCTGGAAAAGAAGCTTGGGTATAGGGACCAATAGATTGGGCTTTTGTAAATTTTATACATTTATCTTGCAAAGAATCAATAAAGGGAGTTAAACTACTCATACTCCCGTAGCATCCTAAAACATCTTTTCTTAAAGTATCTATAGTTAATAAAATTACGTTTTTCAAATATTACTCCTTCCTTTAAAATTTTATTAAATTCCATTCTTTTTTTTATTTTTTCTCCATATTTTTCAGAAGTGCCTTTCAGAAAACTCCGAACCCCTTTGTCTTACAAGGCTTTTAGAATACCTCAATTTTATTCTTCACCCCACCCTTTGAAACCCTTATCTACTGCAGGGTTTAGGAAAGTTATTTTTTAATTTTTGCTCATTTTACCAACTTTTTATCGGGTTTGGGGGTGAATTTTTTAACTATATTTAATCTCCTTTAGGTTTTCTGAAACTCTGCAAGAATATTCATATCCTTTTTACAGTGGTATCTCGGCATTATCTTAACCCTCCTCTATCTTCTTCTCCAACTCTTTCTTTCTGGCTTCATAGAATTGATGCAGTTCTTTATTTAAAGTTTCTGGACTGATGCCCAGAATCTCGGTAATCTTTTTAACATTGCTTTCGGAAGGGACAAGTCCCCCGGTCTCAAAGTGAGAAATATACATCTGAGAAATTCCTACCATGAGGGCCAAATCCACCTGGGTTAATCCCTTTTCTTTTCTCCTCTTTTTAATCGGATTAATTATCATTTTTTCTCTTGCCTCCTAATAAATAAGGCCTGACTCCTTAACAGAAGCCAAGCCCCCTATTGTTTCTCCTCTATTTGTGTTATAATAAATTAAGAGCTCAAGGAAAACAAGGACTTAGGCTCTGTTTCGGGTCCGCTTATCTCGGTCTAGTGATGATAGCGGGCTCGTTCCTTCTTATTTTTATTATACTTATTTTTAGATGGATGTCAAGTTTATTTATCTTTCTAAAATATTCCTCTGGGTTAAACCCTTTTAAGCATCTCTTTATTTACCTTTTTTTTAAAAAATTTTATATAGATTATCACCGCCACGATGATTATAATTCAGAATCCCCTTTCTTCACTTAGTTATTTTGACTGATAGATTCCTATATCCGGCTCCTGATATTGTTATGATTAACTAAACACTATCCCTCATCATAGTGCAAGTGTGTAGCAAATAGATAGACCATATCCGGTTTAAGTGGCAAGCCATCTTTACCGGTCAATTCAAGTTTACTCCTATCGGCAGGATAGGAAGCCTTTAATTTTAAAATCATATCGAGATACTTAACGATTGCGGTATGATCCGCTATCTCTTTCTTATCTTTGCCCGTTCCTGTCTCTCTGGTAGCCTTTAACCCATCTATTAGCTTTTGACTAATAACCGGGTCCGTAATTCCCATCTTATCTAATACCTCAACGATTGAGAGGCCAACTTTGGCCACCATTCGTTTACCCAATTCTTTGGCCGAATCCCTTTTAACATTAGGATTTATAACTGAATATGCCTCTGTCGCATTACCGCAATTCTCAATATAGGCCTCTATAAACTTTCTTTCCCTTAATGTTCTTTTGATTGATCCCCCGTTATTGTTAGACATTTTATATCACACCACCTATATTTATTTTTTAATTAGTAAACTTTTGTAAACTTTCAGGATTTAATCACCTAAAAAAAAATAGGGGGCATTTCCCCCTATCAACTCCCCGTATTCTGTCTTTTCTTCTCCTTAAAATTTATCTTAACCTAAAAATAATCGGTTATCAAGTGAAATCCTTATCTCTGATTCCCTGATTCCCTGATTCCCTTTTTGGCTCCGTTATCTCTCACATTCCTCTAAAGCCTTTATTAAATCAGCTTGTTTAATTTTATGAGTTTCTATCCCTTTTTCCTCAGCCATTTTCTTTAGGTCCCAGTAACTTAAAGATTTAAAATCTATCCCATCGTTTCTGAAGTGTTCTTTTAATTTTGCAATTAAAACCGGGTTATGTGTTTCAAACTTCCCGTCTTTGTCAAAGCGGGCTATTATCCTATTCGCTATTTTGCTATTCACCACGAGACATGGATAATTAGTATAAAATATCATAATTTTTTAATCCCCCTATTATTGAATTTAGATAATTTAATAGACTGTTCAATTTACTCCTGCCTCGCATGCGTGACATCGTTACGGAAACTCTCCTGCTCCCCTTTCCATTCATAAATTCATTGTCATTATATCTTTTCTTAAAAGCTACAATCCTAAAAAAGAAATTCACCTCTAAAAGCTTTAATAGCTTAGCTTTCAGCTCAGGAGTCAAAAGCGTAGGCCGTATGACCTTACTTTCTTTTCCTCTTCCTCTTCCTTCCTCTTCTTTCCTCTTCTTCTATTATTTTTGACAGCCTGTTCAATTTACTCCTATTCGCGCGTGCGTAAGGAGTGTATTAAAACTCTTCTGCTCCCTTCTCCATTCATAAATTAAAAACAATCAATCTTTGTTTCTGTATAAGGGTCTTCAAGCTATATCCTTGTAAGTTACATACCCTAATATACCCAAATAAAGGCTTTTATCTCTTGTTTTAGGCCAATATCTGACATTAGCTCTAATCTTATAAGCTATGATAGCAAGTTTCTGGCTACAAATAAAGGCTACTTAGCTACCTGACCCCTGTGTAAATCCCCGCTAATCCTGAATAATCCTGCTTCCCTGTAACAATTTCTTGCTTTTTGGCCTGGCTTGAATTAAAAGCAATCAATTTCTGGCTATAAATAAAGGCTTTCCTGTATAGAGTGATTTTCTTCCTGCGATACAACCCCCATATATCCACCTGATTGCTTGTAATAATTTATTACTATTTAGCTTGTAGTTATCTGTCTCTCCTGGTTAGGTCTTTACAGATCTCGATTCCTTTAATATGAAGTGAATACCACTTTATTAAGGTTCCCCTGAATTCTTCAAGTGTGGCCTCCCCTTTAAGCCCTGCTTTCCAAACTTCATTAAGTCGGTCTTCTGCCTGATCGGTCTGCTCGTAAAGGCTCCTATGGTGTTCTCTGATATATTCAATAGTGCCTGCTCTATATCTTCTACTGATTGCACCTACCGCTTTTTTAAATAATCCCTCAAAGGGGTCTTCATTTTTAAGTTGAAGATCGCCCTGGTTAGAATCTTTCTCCAACTGTGCTAGCATATTCACGACCTCCTTCTGTGAACTTCAAGC
>JABUBQ010000106.1_pt1 | contig 12206 bp, 15 predicted proteins | sample 7240351 | NCBI WGS metagenome assembly JABUBQ01 (sample SAMN07256348, study PRJNA390944) | subsurface metagenome | isolation source: Methane hydrate marine sediment | place: Pacific Ocean: Eastern North Pacific, ODP site 1244 | collected 2002 | reverse complement strand
GCCATACCTCAGTGCGGGCAGAGATACGCTGAACCCGTCAAAGCCCTCGACTGCCTCATCGAACATCAGACTAACAATTAAGTTGCCCCCGATATTAATCGCGAAGGAACTCCCCGAGTATGCTCTCCAAGGTTTAACATCGATAATCTTGGCTTTGTGTCCCATGACTTCTATTTCCATTTTAACCTCCTTTCCTCATTTCGACTTCTCTAATAAAGCCCTTATCTTGATTGGCACAATACGCTTCAAGCATTCTCTTACCTCAAATCTGGCCCTGTCATATCAATCACATTTCCCCGGCATAGGCCAAGTAGCCTAGAGGCAGCACCCTCGCCGATTCGGTCAGCCAGAATCTCATCTCTCCCCTCGAAGGGTTTATTGATAGTCACCACTACTGGCAACATCCAGTCAAAGCGGCGGTCCATTAGAGTCCAGTAGGTGCTTTTTATCCACTCGCTTGGTCTATCCACCCCCACATCGTCAAGCACCAAAAGGTCGACATAAGAGACCTTATCCAGGATTTCAGCCTCGGTCTCATAGCGGTCGGAGAACGTCTTCCGAATCTCAAGCATGATATCCCGAGCTTTGGCGAACATTACTGGTACCCGGAGTTCATGTAAAACATGGTTAATAATGCAAGCGGCCAAGGTCGTCTTGCCGGTACCATTTCCTGGGGAGTAGAAGACAAGGCTGGGAGACTCCTTGTTGAAGCCCTCGGCATATTCCCGGGCCAACCTCTGGGCTACTGGCTGTATATTGGGGTCGAGGGTATCGAATGTCACCTCCTGCCACCTCGGCGGTATGTTAGCCAGTCGGATGAGCTCCCGGTACCGCTGTTCTTTTGCCTGCTCCTGAGCCAGCCTTTCCGCAGCTTGCTCCTGCTCTTCTCGCTTCTTTCCACACTTCAGGCAGAGAGTAGCTGTAAATTGCCCGAGATTAGTCGCCTCAAAGGGGGCGCCGCAGTCGCGGCAGACTACCTTAATCTTTTCTCCCCGGGTCTTCTCCAGAACCCTTAGTATAGGTGATAGGCCTTGCTCGCTCTTGCCTTGGTTGTTTTCCACCTTTACCTTCCTTCCTTGGCGCTTTGAACCCCTCCACTTTCCACCGCTCCAGTATTGCCTCAATATACTTCAGGTTACGGTGTTCTAGGCCCACCGCCTCTTTTAGAGCTTCCTCAAACCATCCCCCTGGATATTCGCCAGCAATATCGTTTAACCTTTCAGCTATTGTCGGAGTCAACCTGCCAATATTGTCTTCGTAGAGGCTTGGAATTTTTGCCAAATTTTCCTCTCTAGCAGTAGTAGTAGTTAATATATCCTCTGTTCCCCTCCCCTCCCCTCTGTTCTGTTCTATAGTCTTACTGTTAGTAGTCTTACTGTTAGCAGTCTTACTGTTAGTTTTACGCTGGCGGTATTCTCTCATGTACTCTTTCATATACTCTGTCTTGTCAAACTCACCTTGGTATTTGTCCCAGTTTTCGATGTGGATGATGCCCTGGTTAATGGAAATTTTCTCTACATCAGGGGCCTGTAGTCGTTCTTTAGTTCTCTGCCAGACGTCTAGGGGTGCCTTGACGACCCCGGCAATTTGTTCATCAGTCATGGGTATGTTTGGTGCTACCTCGATCTGCCCTGGCTCAGGGGAATCGCCGGCAAGGGCCAGGAGTTTGAACCAGATTGCCTGTTCATCGAGTTCAAGTTCCTGCGATGTAGTACCGTACAACGTCTCCTGGGTCCAGAGCTTTACCCAGCGCTTGCGTGGCATCAATTCCTCCCTATGAGGATTATGTGAGGGAGGAACTCGTAGCCAGCAGTAAGTAGGAGCACCATCCGCTGGATAGCTGATTGACTACCTTGATCAAGGTGTGGTAAATTAGAGGCAGACACCTTTACCTCCCTATTCTTCATTGCCCTTGCCCCGAACCTGCCAAGCCGGGGCATTTGGCTTTTTATTCACACCTCTGTTGAGTAGAGTAGCCGTTTGCACTTCCGCATAGAATAAACAAAGTCAGCAACATTACCTGTTGCTGACCCACATGTGAATTGACGTACCAATTCAGGTCTATCCGACCTATCTTGGAAGATGAAATCGTTGCGCTGCTTGTTTGAGCGATCTATGCCTCTAAGCTCTAGCCCCTTCGATAACAGCCAGGCACTGATGTATAAATCACTCGTGCGATATGTGCCGTCCGTTCCCATTCTTACATCCTCCATCCCCGCCCTCTTGGCGAGTACTGGCCGGTTTTTCTCTTCCCTTACCTAACAGCTGCCAAAGGCGGTGCCAAGCGGCCGACGGTTCGCCAACAATTGGTCGCCAACTAACTACAACTTTCGGCTCGGATTTATTTTTCACGGGCTTCACATTCATCGGGGGTTAGGATTACTTTGGGCGGATACTAGCTTCCCAGAGCTTGCCTTTCTATTGGCCTCGGTGATGGCTTCTCCAATCCACTTCTCTATCTCTGGGGTTATTGGCCGTCTGCCTCTCTCAAGATCACAAATAATAGTGGAAGGCACCCCAAGCAATTGGGCTAGTTCGTACTGCTTCAGCCCTCCTTTTAGTCTCATAAGGATTAACTCGAACCTGTCCATTTCGTCCTGTGTCCCCCCCTGTGCTATATTGGGTTTGCTTTTAAATTTATAGTTAATTTATAGTGTAAAGGATGATTTGCCCTCGTGAATAGAGGAATGAGGATGGACAAAATGCCAATAAGAATGTTTATTTTGAGGGAAAATGTTGATGACAGTTGATGTAATGTCAACGAGGGTTGCTGTTTACATAAAACGAATAAACAAAATATATTTTTAGGCGTGATGCTTTAAACGCAGGCGGCTCCGAACCACAGCCACTTTGATGGTGGGCAGGAGAAGATACCTGAAGAAATTGTTGTAGCATTCTAGGAGATGCTATGTCTTACTATTACTGGTTTAATCATTCTCCTTGCCGCCAATAACCCAGAGGATGAGGAAAAGGGATATCGTATACTCGAGGAGGCCCGAGAAGCTGGCAAAGTCGCCAGTGGTGGCTGGGGATACAGGTAGGCTACCTTCAGGTGCTCCTTACTTAGGTCCCTAAAGATACCCAAACTAGGTAAATTTGTATCTGATTTGTGGATATGTTCTGTGAGATGTTGAGCAAGGACTCGCCACGATGTGAAGCCATATTCTGGCAAGACCTTCTGAAACCTTTACAAGATAGATCGCTTGTTGCTTATTGAAATATTTCCCGTCACACCGTTGCCTATGGCTCAGTGTTTAGAGGCAATTATTTTGGATAGGTACCTTACCTGACCAAAACCGGTATGCTGAATGGGAAGCTATTGTTTACTTCCAATTAGGCTCCTACGCTAACAGGTATACAGAAGGGGATTTGTTCTCTCTGTTCACCCAACATCAGTTAGCCAAATGGCGAATACAGTAGTTTATTGCTATTACTGTTTAAAGTAGCGCTATATAAGATAGAGCTAAGGCTAGGAGGTCTTCCATGACAACAAGTAAGTTTAGCCAGTATTGGACATTAATTACTATTCTCCTGGTAGCTATCATTGCTATTAGCAGTATAGTCGCCTGGTCACGATATAGCCGAAGCCAGCCTATAGAGATTTCTATATCCCCAGCTCAGGAGTTAGCCGGCAGGATTTACATTGGCGGCGCGGTAAGTAATCCCGGCTTCTATTCGTTAAAAGCCGGTGACACCATAGAAGCTCTTGTTCAAGCTGCTGGTATTCAAGATGCTGACCTCATCCAGCTTAAGCTCTATATACTTGAGCCAGGGGAGGAAGAGCAGCCGCAAAAAATCGACCTTAATCGAGCTGAAGCCTGGCTGCTTGAAGCTCTGCCTGGAATTGGTGAAACCAGGGCTCAAGCCATTATAGATTATCGCCAGCAAAACGGACCGTTCCACAATATAAACGAACTAACTAAAGTAGAAGGCATAGGAACTGCTACCTACGAGAAGATTAAACACCTAATTTCTGTAGCCGACTAACATTCAGGATGTAGAAAAGTGCCACTTATCTATTTAAGTTGTGCCTGGGTGGCTGGTATCTTTTTGGGGTTAAAATTTAATCTACCCTTATTTCTCATCCTTACCGGGCTTATCCCCCTCCCCCTACTTTTCTTCCGCCAACACCAAAAAATGATAATCTTAACCAGCCTGTGTCTCATTGCCCTCTTCAGTGGTGCCTTCCACTTTCAGTCAAGCCTGCCCGTTGTCAATGAGCATTGTCTCCAGTTCTACAATGACCAGGGGGCGATAGAAATCAGAGGAATGGTAGATAGAGACCCCGATATTAGGGATAAAACCACTCATATCCGCCTATCAGCTACAGAAATAAAACTGGATGAAGAATGGCAAGAGGTATCAGGGACGGCTCTGCTATTTGTCCCCAGATACCCTACCTATAGCTACGGCGATGTGCTCTCAGTAACCGGAGAGCTGGAGACACCGCCTCAGCTTAATGACTTTGATTATAAAGATTGCGTGGTCACAATAGCATCCTCTACAACAGGCAGCACGCCCGTAATTTCTATATTCCGACCATCTAACCAGACTTTGATATTAAGCATCTCAAGCGCTAGACGCTTTGTCTCATAGTCAAGCGTGCTTAGTTTCTGGCACATTAGCTCGACAAAACGCTCCAACTTAGGTAGGCTAATGATAGCTTCTTGACTAGCCTTAATCTGCTTTTCCAATTCTGCCTTTTTACTCTGTAGGCTATTCCTCTTCTCATTTATTCGCTTATTCTCCGCTACAACTGTTTCCCCTGGAAAGCCTTTAAGTGCCCACTGTAGTAGTTGCCCTTGCTCTCGGTCAAGCGCCTTGAGGAGTCTCTCGATTTGCTGTAATTCAGTCTCGTAAGCGGTTAATTGGCTAGCATCATTCTTTTGCTTCTGGATTTCACCTACAATAGTCTCCGGGTCTTTGATTATGCGCTCTATCTGTTTCCAGACTAGGGATTCTAATTCATCCGCTTTCCAGCTTCTATTATGACACCTATCACCGGGAACCATCATTCGCGATTTACCAGAGCAAATATAGCGGATGTCTAGCCCGTGCTTACCGTCTTTAAGATCTCTACTACTACGTCCCCCGTAGGTGTGCCCACATTGGGAACATCTAACATGACCCTTCAGTAGATATTCTCTTTTAGTATTCCGCATAGCATTGGCTTTATTAAGCTTCAATCGCTCCTGTGCGGCCTCGAATAGTTCATCAGAGATAATGCGCGGTGTCACGCCTGGTAACTCTATCCATTCGGATTTTTCTCTGCTGAACTGCTTATGATTGGCAGTTGTAAAGGCATAAGTATGCCCGGTGTATGCTGGATTCGTAAGAATACCGTAAACAGCAGACCTGCGCCAATGCTTACCACGCTTGGATGGTACTTTTAATTCTCTTAGCTTTGAGACAATGGCGAATGTAGACAAGTGGTCATCTACGCACCAATGATAAATCTTTTTTACCCATTCGGCTTCGAATTCGTTGATTATCCGCTTGCCACTGGACTTGCTAGTTTTGCAGATATAATCATAGCCATATATGTGAGAAAATCCGCCGGTAGGTATCTGGCCTTGCTGCGCTTTTGCCTTACGGCCTCGTGCAGTTCGCTCTCTTATCTTCTCCGCTTCCAACTTTGATGCAAAACCGCGAATGTAGCTAATCAGCTTGCCCAATTCTGAGCTATCTACCGTTTCTGTGACACCCTCAATCGTGACATCATGCTTTTCAAGCTCCTGGGTGAGAATCACACCGTGAGTAGGGTCACGCGACAATCGGTCAAGGCAGTAAACTACCAGCACGTCAATTTGCTCATTCCTGACCAACTCCCGCAGCTCGTTTAGCTTTGGCCGCTCCAAGGTAAGCCCGGAGTAAGCCTCGCTGAAGCGGTGAGTCACGTCATAGCCTTTGTTCTGGCAGTAGTCACGGCAAGCTTCAAGCTGCGTCTGTAGGCTTGTGCCTTCGGTTTCTTGGTTGTCCGTGCTGACTCTGCAATATATAGCTACGATTTTCATTTTTATCTCCTTTCAGGCTTGACCTATTCCGATTGCCGAATCATAAACTTCGGTAACACAGTGCCGACCTTATCGCATAGCTGTCTAAAATCATTTCCAAGTGCTGCGGCATCAACATCCTCGGGCGATTCGTGCTTCATCTCCGTTCCCCCTCTGAAAACTCCTATTCTTGCTTGGATGGTCAGTCGGACGTCGGCCACCACATCCAGCTCCTGGGCATACTCAGCCATCTTAGCCGTAGCCTTATATGCTTCACCTTCAACCGTTGCCAATAGGAATGCCTTTGAAACACGCCCGCAGATGGCAATAAGGATTAGCCCTACGACCAATAGCGGAATACCCGCAACAGCCACAACAACCTCCTCAGCAATAACGCCACAAGCTATCGATGCCATCCCTAGTATGGTCAAAACAATCCCAGTGATGAGGTAACCTTTGTGTCGGCTAGCTGACAGCCGCCGCTCAGCACGCACCTGCCCCCTGAATGTGGCCGTATCCGAAATAGGAGACTCTTTTAACCGGATACCATCCGTCTGCTCATCAATTCCGCTTACTCCGTCACTAGGGATATGGTACTCAAGGTCTTCAATACTGTCCTGCACGGCTCTAAAGACCCGCTGCGGTGACCCGACCCTAAAATCTTTCTTCCATTTGAGCGGAAAATATCCTACCTTCTCCTTTTTCCCATCCTTACCCATTTTTCTTCTTTACCCCCTTCCACTTCGGCTTGTTCCAGTATGGAGACTTACATTTAGGGCATACCTTAGGTTCTACTGGCTTCTTGGGATGCCAAGAATGGCCACAACGTAAGCATTTAAGTGTAGGTAATTCAAGCTGCTTGTTCATACTTTATTTATATACCTAAACGTATACAATGTCAATACTTTTTGCCCTACCTAAACAATTGTTCCTATATTTACTTTCAATTTTTCATCAAAATGTGAAGCTAAAATTATGCCCCGATACGTCGGTCATTTTTTACCTATTGTTTTATCGCCCTGTTCTCATACCATCATCACCCTTTGCCCGGATAGTAGGTGTTGAATAGTCTTATAAGAGACTTCGACGCCCTCACCCGTCAGCGTGGCAGCTATCGCCTTAGCTCCCATGCCCTCGCCGGCCCACTGTTTTACAAGGTCTTCAGGTAACGGCTTATGTTTTGTCCCTCTTTTAGGTGGTGTCCTGGCAGTAACCGCCGGGGGAACTATGTCCACTTCAGTTTTTTTGCGTTTTACAGTAGACATGATTAATACCTCGCCCTGTGGTACTGGTATAGACTTGCTACCTACTCTTTGTGCCTTTGGTATCCACTTAGGGCGCTTAGACGCTGGTAGTAGCTCCACTTCTTTTAATAAAAACTCATAGCAACCCTGGCAGTAGCGCGGGTCAGGACTCATTTCACCAGCAGGCTTACCCACCGAGCAGGCTTCACAGAAAAAGCCGCCGGCGTCAATAATCGCCTTATCATGTTCGCTGCTAAAGTATCCGCTATTCGGCATTGTCCTTACTCTCCGGCTTAAAGTGACAACGTGAGCACAGCCACTGATTCCAGTCGGTTAGCCAGTAATCGCCATGACCACAGTTGCCACATGGGTGAGTACGGTAATCTATATCGTCCGGCGGTTCAAATTGCCGAAGCTTCATAATCGCCACATCGATTCTATCTCTTCTCTCAAAGCCAGCCCCCTATCTCAGCCAAGTATTTCCTCACCCTCTTGCTATGACAGTGGCACCGAGCGACTTGGCGCTGAAATTCCCCGGTGACAAACCTGCTGTGGGGATAACTCAAGCATACCGCTACGACCTTGCCTTCCAACTCCTTGATCTTTCCCATCATACTCATAGAGACCGTCCCTTTTCGTAGTCCTCCATTTGCTTCTCGAAGATGGTAGATATGTATTTAGCTGGCTTCGTCTTACCCTCGCTATACTTCACAGCCTTGACCAGGGACTTTGCCAGTACCGGGATGGGGTACTTTTGCAACGAGGAATACACCGCTTGAAAAACCTCACCGCCCATCTCTTTCCCGGTACCTTGAAGCCACAGTTTTTGGATAACAGGCATGACCTGTGTCGGCCCGCGGGGCATATATTCAGTCAAAGTCGTCGTCATAAAGTCAGTCAAGTCCTTTTCGGAATGTAAAAATTCAGTGAAGTCTTCCCGAACTACCCTAACCTTTCCTAACCTTACCTTACCTTGACTAGGCTGGCCTTGTTCTTGGATTAGCTCTTGGTCTGGTTCGTGGATTAGTTCCTGGACTTGTTTTTGGATTTCCTGTGATTGTGGTGGCTTGGGTAATCTAGAAGGTTGAGGGTGAGAGGGCTTCTGATAGCGAGCCCATTTTCGGAAGCACAGATATTCCTCACCTGAGTTTTGATAGAGTTGAAGGTTTGGATTAGTTTCTAGGACGTGGTCTCGCATGGATATTATCTGTTCTAGGTTGAAGTCGTCGTATGGGAAGATTTTTGACCTGAGGAAGGCAGGGTCAGCCAATAGCCTACCCTCATCGTCAGCATAGCTTATCATTCCAACAAACAATAGACGTTCTATAGGTGAAAGCTTCTTAACTCGGCCATCGTTCCAGAAATCTGGGTCTATCATTCTTCTTCTTGGCATACTTCACCACAAATTAGCCTCAGTTGGCTTCCATAGTCAGCAACTATCATTTGCTCATTCGTGTACAGGTTTATCCTTTTCGTGGCTGTCATTTGGCATGAATTCTATTTCAACACTAGGCCGCTTGGTGCTTTTGAGCAATGCTAGAAAATCATTGAGGCTGTGGACCTTAGTGCTCATTCGTTTTTGCCTCACCAATCAACTTTTCCCAGAACCGTCTCCACGCCTGCCGTTGGGCCTGGGTAGCTCGTCCGAGTTTGATATCAACCGTTACCACGACCTGCCTTGCCGCAACTCCACTCGTGTCCCGGGTATTGGTATCCTTAGTTTTTCTGCTTTTCAAGATTTTCGTGCTCTCTTCTCAACTCTATGTCCAGAAGCACTATCCTCAGGCTTCTCGCAACATCCGCGAGGTTTGTCCCTGGCTTTATGAGAGTGACCGTCAGTGCATTGGGCAAGCCTTCGATTTCCCCGACAAACCCTTCTTTGCGAATTTCCTTTGGGAAATAAGTTACACCTGTTCTCTTGTCTACCTTGATCGTAAACTTCGCCATCGTCTTTGAAAATCCTTTACTTTTCAAAGATGAGGATATAGCATAAAACTTGTCACAACTAGGGATAACAGACGTAACATCATTGGTAACAGGAGGGAGTAACATGTCACTTCTGGGAAGATCTCTAGACAAAGTTAAGCAGGCTATTGATAAGTATCACCCAACTGAGATAGAATACGACCTCAAAAATAGGGCATCTGTTGAGAAAGCCCTGGATATCTTGGAACAGGAGTATAACCACATTGAGGAAATACATCAGGCGGTACAGAAATTGCTTAGTCGTTTTCAGCTTATTGTGGGGGTTATCGAGGACGACTTGGAACAAGATGCTAAGAGACGGTTTGGAAAAATTAAAATCTCGACTGTTGATTTCCGCGAGCTAAAGAAGAAGCTCCCTCAAATACCGGGGGAGGTGGAAAAGAGAGAAGAAGTAGCCCATTATGTAGCCGAAGCAGTTATGAGGCTAAGTGGAAAGAGTTGGCCTTTGTGGCTTAGTCTTCTCTCTAACGCAAAGGGTAACCAAGCTGTAGTGGACCCCCGACAAACCCCAGACGAAAAGTTGCCTTCGTGCTGGAGGGGCAAAGACACTTGGTTGGATGAAGATAAATTCGCTCGAGAGGTATTTGAAAAATTGAATGAGTTATTGGGAGACGAGGAAGGTAGAATCAGACGACAACTCAAGGAACTGAACCCTCCCCTTACCTGGGGTGAGGTCCTTTATAATTTCTATCGCTACTTACATGAAAATAGCTATGATGAGACACTCAAAAAGGAAAAGATGGAACTTGACCGTCTTTTCTATCCTCCTGGCCGCCGTTACTGTTTTTCCTGTGGCCAGCCTTTCGACGTCACTAAGTACCATCCCTACCGGTCAATCTGCTCAACGTGTGCTGCCAAGAAAAAACAAGCACGTTGGCGAGCGAAGAGAGACAAACAGCCACAAAAGCCCCAATGATACTTCAACCCGCTATCCCGAGATTATTTGAGCCTCTCTGGTGTTAGAGTCAAGGTGAAGTGCATCAACCTTTGGCTATTGTATCTATGCCACCAGATGGTGCTTGAACTCTTGCCTTGATATATAAGCTAAATGGGAAGTTATTGTTTCCTTTGTATCCTGAACATCTTGGTGTAGTGAATTCAATATCTTCCTGGCCCCGCGGTACTGCTCCCTCTATGTCTACGCTGCTGCCTTAAGCACAGTTCAAAGGGGCAAGAATTGGTTGTATTGCATTCACTATGCTGGTGGAGTGGATACAAACTATGCTCTATATCATTATTTGTTAACGTAGATAACGAATGAATAGCAACTTACTCAGTGGTCTGCCTGAGGTAAAGGCTGGTATGCTGAATGGGGAATTTTTAAGAAGGGATTTGACAGCGGGGTTGCTAAACATTCTGCCTTTTCGTTTACTTCTAAAAAATGCGATACTTGCCTCCATTTCATCAGCCCCTTCCTCGTAGTGTGGCGAAGGAGATTATAGTCGTTAGAAGGAATGTCGCTATAGCCTTCAACTGTCTCAAGGCTAGTTTGTCGCATGCACTCTAGCTGGTCATTTTCTCTATGCCCATACACCTATCTATTACGAGCCTTAAGACTTTCCTCTGCCCGATTTAGCGCGTTTCTGATATCCCCTGTTGTGAGAATATCTTGATGGTGAAAAAGTAAAACCTGTAGGTTGTTGAAAAAATGCCCAGCCCTCTGCTTATCTCCGTCCAAGTGAGCCTGAATGTATTGGTAAGCAATTGCATTACATTGACGATTAACCCAGTCACTTTTACTTTGCCCCGGCAAGTAGGGAGCTAGTCCATGCACCCTTTCTAGGTGAGCTTTCATATTTGCCTTCCGTGTAGATTTATAACCACACTCAGGACACTGATAAGGATTATATTTTGAGCCCCTACTCATACTCGCAGTATAGAGAAAATAGTTGCTAATAGCAACCTACTAAGCCTTTACACGCTGCCTCACCCTGAGCCCATAAAGCAAAGGCTTTGCACCGATTAACGATAGCCAACGGCCAAAGCTCTCGCCAGACCCTCAGCGTAACCCCCAAACTCTTCAACCGGTTGGAGAGTTTGTATCTGTAACGAGGTTTCTTTCCTTTCGCTTTCCTTTCGCTTTCCTTTCATCTTTCTTTCCTGTTTCTTTCGTGCGAGCTTACTCAGCTGCTGGGATGGGAGTCTCGAATTCTATACCTGAATAGCTGGCTAGAGTCTCATCTTTTTGTACCTATGAGTATACTCAGCTACTCAGATATGCGAGCTTACTCAGTGTTTATACTCGAAAGCCACTCAACGAGACTATCCAGTATATATGCTCTAAGCCTCCAGTTCCCCATAACTCAAAGGCTTTGCAGTGCTACCGGTAGCCTATGTGGTCGAGCCACTTCTTCGGATGGCAAACCCCCAGCCTGTAAACAGCTTCATCAGGTCAACCAGGTCCGGCTGGGCATACCTGCTGAGCAGGGGTGCCGGGTATGCTGTCCCATTTAGCTGCTGAGGTAAAGACGTGTCGTGAGACATTCCGACTAGAGGATTACACACTAGGAGGGTAACCTTCTCTACTGGGAGTATACCGGGGCGCTCAGCGCTCGTAGAACTATGATAACATTCTCCTCCGCTCCCTGTTCCATAACCAAAAATATCACACTGTTTACGACAAACGGCAATCAGCTTATATCTGTGGAAACGACAAATCTCTAGGTAAATACCTTAATTGGGATGGGACATTTCTCTCTATCTCATTATAAAGAAGTAGCTGCGCTAGCCACGGATACCACGTACTTTATGCTAATTGAACAAACCGATGAATTGTGTTGCGGCATACTAAAATCCTTATTCCCTATTGGGTTGATATAGGTGGGGATTCTGCATCCGCTAAGTAAGAAAATACTGCCAGGCGTTTTTGAACTTACCGCCGTCTCTTTTCACACGCGCACGAGAGACCACAACTCTCGTTTTGTATGGCTTGATGAATGGAAAGCGAAAGGAAAGCGAAAGGAAAGAAACCTCGTTACAGATA
>JABUBQ010000105.1_pt1 | contig 12259 bp, 7 predicted proteins | sample 7240351 | NCBI WGS metagenome assembly JABUBQ01 (sample SAMN07256348, study PRJNA390944) | subsurface metagenome | isolation source: Methane hydrate marine sediment | place: Pacific Ocean: Eastern North Pacific, ODP site 1244 | collected 2002 | reverse complement strand
TGTCGGCGTAATATCCTTCCCCTAATCCTACAATCATATCCTTATAAATTGCAACATCGGTAGTATATATTTCTCCGGAAAAAACATTTATTATCTTCCCATTTTTTAATAATAGATCTGCTTTTTCCTCTCCTCGAGCAACTTTAATAATTTCAGCAAGATTCATATTAGTCACCCCTTTTTTCGTATTGCGTATTGCGTATCGCGTTTGTTCCCCCTCACCCTAACCCTCTCCCCCGAAGGGGAGAGGGAATAAAGCATTTATTTTGTTTAACTTATTTTATACGCTATACGCTAATAACGAGATACAAGTTTTTTCCATATTTTTTCAACTTGTTTCTTCGTTTCACCCAGCGAATTACTATTGTCGATCACATAGTCAGCCATTTTAACTTTTTCTTTCATTGGCATTTGAGATTTTATCCTCTGTAAGACTTCTTCTTTGGATAAATTATTTCTCTTGGTTATTCTTTTTATCTGTTCATCTTCATCTATATATACAGCGATTATCTTATCCATTAATCTATCTATCTTGGCTTCATAGATTAAGGCAGCAGCTATAATTAATATTTTTTCCTGGTTGTGAGTTTTATTTCTTGCTAAATTTATCTCTTTTTTAATCAATTTTATTATTTCAGGGTGAGTAATTTCATTTAATTTCTTTAAGAGAGTCTGGTTTGTAAAGACTATTTTACCTAATTTTCCTCTATCAATAGTCAGGTCGTTTCGCAAAATATCTTTCCCAAATAATTTAACTATTTTTATCCAGGCAGGTCTGTGGGGTAGAATTACACTATGACCAAGTTTATCAGCATCAACAATTTTGGCACCTAAATCTTTAAACATTGATGCTACTGTACTTTTACCACCTACAATTCCACCTGTGAGACCAACAATTAATACCATGATTCCTCCCTTATTTAGTTAGCTGGTTAGTTGGTTACCTGTTTAACTGGTTTAACATTAATTCATTAAATAACTAACCAGATAACTAAGTAACTAGCTAACTAACTTCTGCCCAATTATTACCCGTCTTCAAATTTACTTTTATAGGAACAGAAATTTCTAAACTATGTTCCATAATCTCTTTAATGATGGATTTGACTTTTTCTAACTCTGGCTTGTAAACCTCAAATATTAATTCATCATGTATTTGGAGTAGTAATCTACTTTTAAATCGTTCTTTTTTAAAAAATTTATCTATTTTAATCATAGCTAATTTTATTAAATCAGCTGCGCTTCCTTGAATTGGAGCATTAATAGCAATTCTTTCATTAAATTCACGGATATTTTTATCTTTACTGTTTATGCCTTCTAAATATCTCCTTCGATTTAATAGAGTGAATACATAGCCCTTCTTCCGAGCTTCCTCTTTCTCCCTTTCAATATATTTTTTTACTCCCTGATACCTAAAAAAATAATTATTAATATATTTTTCGGCTTCCTCTCTCCCTACCCCCAAATTACGCGCTAATCCATAACTGCTCATTCCATAAATAATACTAAAATTAATTACCTTGGCCATTCTTCTCATCTGCTCGCTAATTATATTTTGATCAAGGTTAAATATTCCCGAGGCAGTATGAGCATGGATATCTTCATCATTTTTAAAAGCATTAAGCAAACTTTCATCGCGAGAGAGGTGAGCTAAAATACGCAACTCTATCTGAGAATAATCTGCGGATAATAGCACAAGTCCTTCCTCTGCGACAAAAGCTTTTCTAATTTCTCTCCCCATTTCGGTTCTGATGGGAATATTTTGAAGATTAGGCTCACTACTGCTTAATCTTCCGGTAGAAGTAACAGTTTGATGAAAAGAAGTATGTATCCTCTTGGTTTTACTGTTAACCAAAAGGGGTAATTTGTCGATATAAGTATTCTTTAGCTTTTCTAATTCTCTATATTCCATAATGAAAGACACAACCTTGTGTTGGGGAGCTAAAATATTAAGTACATCCGCATTGGTAGAGTAACCAGTTTTTGTCTTTTTTATTACCGGTAGTTTTAATCTTTCGAAAAGTACAACACTTAACTGTTTAGGAGAATTAATATTAAATTCCGTTCCAGATAAATTATAAATAGTTTTTTTCAACTCTCCGAGACGGGTGTCTACTTGTTGGGACATCTTTTTTAAAAAATCAATATTCAATTTAATGCCATTGATTTCCATATCTCCTAATATTTTTATTAAAGGCATTTCTATTTTTCTAAATAATAAAATTAAATTTTTTTCTTCCATTTTTTCTTCCAAAATATCTTTTAATTTCAATATATTTTGAGCGTTCTCGCAACAATCTTCTATACTCATAATGGTATTTTGTTTGCCTTCTTTATTTTCATTATTTTTTAAATATTTTAAGTATTCCCAAAATAAATTTCTTAAATTATAATTCTCACTTGAAGGATTTAACAAATAAGCAGCAATCATAGTATCAAAATTATTTCCTTCTATTACAACTTTATGCCTACAAAGCACTATAAAATTAAATTTAAGGTTATGGCAAATTTTAATAATTCCTTGGTTTTCGAAACAGGGACGCAATTTACTTAAAACTAATTCGAGAGAAAGACATTTGGAATTTTCTATTAAATTTAAAGCAAATAACGGGATATAATAATTTTCATTATCTTTAAAACTGAGGGCAATTCCTAAAATATTTGATGAAATAGCATTGTCTGAGGAAGCTACTAAATATAAAGAAAGGTATTTCCTTTCTATAATTTTATTAGTCAATCCTTCTAATTTTTCTTCGGTGTCAATCAAATTGAATTTTAACTTAGTTTTTTCATGATTAATTTTAGGAGTAATCTTTTTTAATAGATTTTTGAATTCTAATTTTTTAAATATTTTCCACAATTTTTCGTAATTTGGCAGTTTAACTTTAAAAGAATCAAAATCGTACTTTATGGGAACCTCTCTTACAATAGTAGCCAACATTTTACTCATTTTAATCTGGCTTTCATATTTCTTCATCTGTTCTCTCAAAGATTTTTTAGATATTTTGTCGGTATTATTCAAAATATTTTCTAAGCTGCCAAATTCTTTAATTAAAGCTATGGCAGTCTTTTCTCCTATGCCCGGAACACCCGGAATATTATCAGAAGAATCTCCTTTTAAAGCTAAAATATCCACTATTTTCTCAGGATTTACTCCATATTTTCCCCTTATACCTGCTTCATCATAAATTTTAACCTCAGTTACTCCCTTGATAGTAGTCATTATCTTAGTATGGGGAGAGATAAGTTGAAAAGCATCTTTATCTCCAGTAACAATAATCGTGTTACAATTTCTTTTTTCTGCTTCCTTTGCTATAGTACCAATAACATCATCTGCCTCGTAACCTTCTTTTGAACAAATGGCGATATTATAATTATTGATAATTTCTTTAATTAGAGGAATTTGACTGATTAATTCGTCGGGCATTTTCTTCCGATGAGCTTTATATTCTTTAAACTTCTTATGTCGAAAAGTTGGAACAGGAGTATCAAAGGTAATTACTATATATTCTGGTTTTTCTTCTTCTAATAACCTGATTAATATCATAGTAAACCCGTAAACTGCATTGACAACCTGGCCATAAGTGGTAGTTAATTGAGGTAATGCATAAAAAGCACGATAGAGCAAACCTTGCCCATCAACCAAAATAAATTTTTTCCTGTTATCCATAACTCTCTTCTTTCCTTCTATTTTTTCTATTTTTTCTTGACAATAAATATCACTTAACCTATAATTTTTAAACAGAGATGCACATATGCCGAAGTGGCGAAATTGGTAGACGCACTGGACTCAAAATCCAGCGAGCCTCACGGCTCGTGTCGGTTCGACTCCGACCTTCGGCACCACTTTCTCGTATATCGTATGTCGTATCGCGTAAGAGAAAAAAAGTAATTCACACCAATTGTTATTACAAATCCTAATTTTATCAGGATGTGGCAATCCCTTTATTAAACTAAAAACTTAAAGCAAAATACACGAAATCACAATTTAAAATTTAAAACATTTTTATATAAAGTATTACTTATTTTTATAATTTTGGGGCACGATTCATCGTGCCCCTACTTCAACAGGAGAGACACCTGCTCTACGATTTTATATTGATTTTTAGGGGCGTATGCAATACGCCCCTACTTTTTTCTCTCTCTTATTTTTTTTACTATATAACTATATACTCAATGCTCGATACTATCTTATCTTCTGGCTCCTGGATTCTGGCTACTGGCTTCTATTTTTCCCTTATTCACTATATACGATATACGATATACGCTATACTAATTATCATCATCTAATAAATCATCATCATAAATCAGGGCTTGACTGATTAAATCAACTGCTTCTTGAGTTTCGCATTTAGGAACTAATATCTCTACATTTCCGTTTAATTCATCTTTCCCCACTTCTAATTGGTTTAAAATAGTTGCAATCCCTTTTTCTTTTAACATTTTTTCTAAGTTTCCGGCTAATAAAATATCCTTAGCGATATAAATAACTTTCCACATTACAAATAAACCCTCTAATAGTAATTTTTATTATTCTTTAATATTTTTCTGTCCATATTTTTTCATTTCCTAAAATTCCACGAATCTCTTCCATAAATTTATCATCAACGTTAACTGAATATTTTTTATCTATGGCATGTAATATAGTTTTATCCTTATCCTTAAAATGAAGCACTACTTGACTTTTCCCTGGATAATCGTAAAATAATTCTTTTAACTTTCTTAGAAGATTAGATTCATTTTTTTCAGTGTTAATCTCAAGATGAAGTTCTTCAGCAAGATTATGATTCTTCTCTTTTGTTTTAGAAGTAGGTTTTTTATTTTTTATGTATTCTCCTAAAAGAGATATTTTCTCAGCAATAATTTTTGTCTTTCCTTCTGCCACGTCAAGCCGTCCTTCTGTTATGACAATCTCATCTTTTTTTATCATTTCTTTGCATTTTTCGTAAACCTTAGGAAACGCTATTATTTCTACAGTACCCTCTAAATCTTCTAAAGTAATAAATGCCATAAGATTCCCATTTTTAGTACTCTTTCTTTTAAAATTATTAATCACTCCCGCTAAAACTACTCTACTTCTATCTGAAAAGTTAGCTAATTCAATTGAGGTAGAAGTTACAATTTTCTTTAATCTTTCCTTATAATCATTCAACGGGTGATAGGAAATATATAATCCTAACATTTCCTTCTCCATAGCTAAAAGTTCATTTTTAGAAAATTCTGATATATCTGGTAATTTATCTTGATAATTACCGCTATTTTTATATAGGCTATTTTCTTCGAAAAGATCAAAGATTGAAGTCTGTCCATTTCTCTTAGATTTTTGATATTCTTGCCCGTTTTTTAATGATACATCTAAAACTGCCAATAATTGGGATCTTCTTGCACCAACAGAATCGAAGGCACCACACTTTATTAAACTTTCGATTACCCTCTTATTTACAACTCTTAAATCAACTCTCTGGCAAAAACTGAGCAAAGAAGTAAAATTATAATTTTTTTCGTGATCTTCAATAATGCTTTTTATAGCTTTCTCGCCAACATTTTTCACAGCAGCTAACCCAAAACGAATAGCCTTACCCTCTACTACAGTGAAATTTACTAAACTCTGATTTATATCGGGAGGTAGTATTTCAATATTCATATTCCGGCATTCTTTTATATACAAAGCTACCTTATCGTTGTTTCCCATAATACTGGTAAGTAAAGAAGCCATATATTCTATTGTATAATGATTTTTTAAATAGGCAGTCTGGTATGAGATAAAAGCATAAGAAACACTGTGAGATTTATTAAAACCATATCCGGCAAAATAGGCAATCAAATCAAATATTTCAGCAGCTGTATTTTTTCTAATATTATCTTTTTGAGCACCTTTTATAAAAAGTTCCCGTTGTTTTTCCATCACTACTTTCTGTTTTTTCCCCATAGCTTTTCGCAGGATATCTGCTTGCCCCAAAGTAAATCCGGCCAATTCACTGGCAATTTTCATAACCTGTTCCTGATAAACGATTACTCCATAAGTTTCTTTTAATACAGATTCTAATCGAGGATGTGCATATTTAATTTCTATAATTCCCTTCTTCCTATTAATGAAATCCTCGATCATACCGCTCCCCAAAGGTCCTGGTCTATACAATGCCAGCAAGGCAGTAATATCTTCTATATTTTCAGGTTTTAATCTTTTAACTAAATCTCTCATCCCCTCGCTCTCTAATTGGAAAATACCTGCACAGTTTCCTTTAGACAACATCTTGTATACTTTTTTATCATCCAAATGAATCTTGTTTATATCAAGCTCTTCTCCCCGAGTATGTTTTATTATTTTTAAGGCATTGCTTATAACAGTCAAAGTGCGAAGTCCTAAAAAATCCATCTTCAATAATCCCAGTTCTTCTAATTCAGCCATAGCATACTGGGTACATATTTCTCCTTCTGCTGTATTTTGTAGAGGAACATAATCAGTCAGTGGCTTTCGAGAAAGAACTATACCCGCAGCATGAGTAGAAGCATGTCGTGCTAAACCTTCTAAAGAAGAAGCCGTCTCAATTAACTTTTTTATATCCTCATCGTTTTTCATTAACTCTTTGAGTCGACTTTCCATCTTTAAGGCCTTTTCTATGGTAATATTGGGTTCCCAAGGGATCATTTTAGCGATAGTATCCACTCGAGCATAGGGAATTCCTAATGCTCTTCCTACATCTCTAACAGCAGCTCTGGCTGCCATAGTACCAAAAGTAATTATCTGAGCTACTTTATCATTACCATATTTTTTAGAAACATATTCAATTACTTCTTCTCTTCGTTCATAACAAAAATCAATATCAAAATCTGGCATACTTATTCTTTCAGGATTTAAAAATCTTTCAAACAGCAATCCGTATGCTATAGGGTCAATATTGGTAATATTTAGACAATAGGCGACTAAACTCCCTGCTGCAGAACCTCGGCCGGGTCCCACCATAATTCCCTTTTCTTTGGCATATCTTACAAAGTCCCACACAATTAAAAAATAAGGTTCAAATTCCATCTTTTTAATAACTGAAAGTTCGTACTCCAACCTCTCCTCTAATTGTTTTGTAACCTTAGAATATCTGCCATTAAGTCCTTTATAGCAAAGTTCTTTTAAATAAGTGTTAATATTATATTCAGGAGGAATTTTAAATTCTGGTAATTGAGCTTTCCTAAAATCAATTTCTAAATTACATTTTTCGGCAATACGAAGAGTATTTTCGAGGGCTTGAGGAACTTTTGAGAAATTTTTTTTCATTTCCTCTGGAGAATTAAAATAAAATGCATCGGTAGCAAATTTTAAACGTTTGGGGTCATTTAAATTAGTAGCGGTTTGGATACAAAGTAAAATTTCGTGGGCTCGAGCATCTTCCTTGTTTATATAATGGATATCATTGCTCGCTATTACAGGAATAGAGAGTTCCTGGCTTATCTCAATGAGATTTTCATTTACAATTTCCTGTTCGGGAATGCCGTTTTTTTGTAATTCTAAATAAAAATTATCTTCTCCAAAAATATCTAAAAAATCAAGTGCCACTTCTTTTGCTTTCTTAATATTTTTCTGTAAAATGCATTGAGAAATTTCTCCTTTCAAACAGGCTGAAAGAGCAATTAATCCATTGCTATGTTCCCTTAATATTTCTTTATCAATTCTTGGTTTATAATAAAAACCTTCCAGATAAGATAAAGTGACTAACTTTATTAAATTCTTATAGCCTTCATTGTTTTTAACCAGCAGTATTAAATGATGAGGGGTTTCTTTTCTTTGAGAGGATTTATCAAGCCTACTTTGGTGGGCAAGATACATTTCACAACCAATTATAGGTTTTACTCCCTGTCGAATAGCTTCTTTGTAAAATTGTATGGCTCCATACATAACCCCGTGATCGGTAATAGCCAAGGCAGGCATTTTATGCTTTTTAGCTTGAGCGACTAATTCTGATATTCGGCAGGCTCCATCCAAGAGACTGTATTCGGTATGTACATGTAGGTGAACAAAGTTTGCGTGCCACACGATAAAACCCCCCAGCTTTAATTCGTATCTCGTGAATCGTATCTTGTGAAGATGGTTAGCCATTTAAACCAGTTTACCGGTTACCCGGTTGAAGAATTAAAACCAGGTTGACTAACTGTATCAACCAACTCCCATCTTGCAACTGAGAACTTGTATTTCAAACTAACGACTATTCACCATTCACTAACGACTAATTTAACTGGTAACTGGCAAACAGGTTAACTGGATAACTATATATTAGATACCCTATACGCTCTACACTAGTTTCGTTATTTAAAAAATACTTGTGCTAATTTCCACCATTTTTTATCTACCACTTTAAGTTTACTTACCGCTTTTTCTAAAGGCACTCCTATTGCTTCACTGCCTTTAAGGGCGGCCATGTAGCCAAACTTTCCTTGAGCAATCAGATCTACGGCAGTAACTCCACACCTAAGACCTAAAATACGGTCGAAAAGTGTAGGAGAACCCCCTCTTTGAATATGACCTATAACTGCATGGCGAGTTTCAATGCCGGTATTCTTTTTAATTAAATCAGCCAGAAGATTTCCCACTCCTCTATTGCGTAATATCATATGTCCAAATTGGTCTAATCTTTCCTTCTCGACATTTATGCCAGGAAGAGTTGTTCCTTCTGATATCACAACAGAAGCATACTTGTTCTTTTTATAGACTTCCTTTAAATGCTGACACATTTTCTTTATATCTGCTTTTTTTTCAGGAATAAGGGTCCAATCTGCACCAGAAGCCATACCGGTAAATAAAGCAACCCAACCGGCATGTCTTCCCATTACTTCTAAAACCATTATTCGGCGATGAGATCGTCCACTATCTTGAAGGCTTCGCATCGCCTTAATCGCCCAGGTAACTGAGCTATCGAATCCAAAGGTATAGTCAGTCCCGCTAAGATCATTATCCATAGTCTTGGGAGCACCAACCAATTTGACATTTTCCTCTTTAAATATTCTGTTGGCTACACCTAAAGTATCTTCTCCGCCAATAGCTATTATCGCACCTAATTTAAACTTTTTTATTGAATTAAGAACCTTTTTAATACCATTATCTATTTTATAAGGATTTAATCTCGAAGTCCCTAAAATAGTTCCTCCTTGATCAATTATTTCTCTTACCTCACTTAAATTTAGGGGATTTATATCACCTTTTACTAATCCTCTCCACCCTTCTTGAATACCATATACTTCATAATTATAATCCTGAGCTCGGTATACTGCTCCTCTGATAGTCGGATTTAATCCGGAACAATCTCCTCCCCCGGTTAAAATACCTAATCTTCTAACCATATTCATCACGCCTTTCCATTACAACCAAAAACTCTTATTCTATCACGAATAATTTCTTTGGCTGCCTCTTTTGCTGGTCCCAATATTTTGCGAGGGTCAATCTCTTCGGGATTAGTTTTTATTATCTCCCTCATTTTTTCTATAAATTTCATCTTGATGCGAGTATCAATATTGATCTTGCATATTCCTGCGGCAATGCCTTTTTTAATCTCTTCATCATTGGCCCCGGAGGCTCCATGTAAAACCAAAGGAACTCCGGTTAATTCTCTTATTCTCTCGATACGAGGGATATCTAACTTTGCAAAAGGAGTTCGACATCCGTGAATCGTTCCCACGGCGGCTGCTAAAAAATCTATCTCGGTTAACTCAACAAATTTTACAGCTTCCTCTGGAACCGCCATACTCTCTTTTACTCTCTCTAACGCTACCCCCGGTTCATCACTATCGTCCATCTTACCTATCTGTCCTAATTCTGCTTCTACCGGAATATCACAGGCGTGAGCCATCTCCACTACTTTTTTAGTCATCTTTACATTTCCATCGAATGGTAATTTTGACCCATCAAACATTAGAGAGGTAAATCCTGCTCTTAAACATTTTATATTTTGATAATAATCTGTTCCATGATCTAAATGTAAAGCTACTGGTACTTTTGCTTTTTCAGCCATGACTTTAACCATAGCTACAATACTATCTAATCCCGCATATTTTATAGCTCCCTGAGAAGCTTGTAAGATCACCGGCGCTTTTTCTTCTTCGGCAGTTTCTACTATTGCCTGAATAATCTCCATATTATTCGCGTTAAAAGCACCGACTGCATACCTCCCCTTTTGAGCTTCTTTTAACATCTCTTTAGTGGTTACAAAAGACATCTTCCCTTCCCCTTTCATTTTTTGCTCTACCTATAGTTAACTAATTATAGATATTGCCTTATTTCTTGTTTTGCTTGATAACTTTTAAATTTTAATTATTATAGCTTTTTTAATTTTTCTTTTCAAGAAAATTTATTAATTCTCCGATTGACCAATAAATCAATTTAGTAATTAACTAATTTACTTTACCAGTTAACCAAATATAAGATACGAAATTATTCTGTCTCCTGGATTCTGGCTCCTGGCTTCCGACTTACATTTTCTTCGCTATATACTATATATACTATATACTCGATACTAGTTATTCTACGCGTTCTACGCTAAATTCTGTACGCTATATTGCGAGATACGATTCACGAGATACGAGATACGAATAATTATTTGAGAATAGTTTGAATTAATGATATAGTTTTAATACAAATATTAATCAAAGGAGGAAATTATCATGCCAGATTTTTATGATGAAGAAAAAGAGAAGATTATTAATCTTGCTGAAAAAATACCAAAATTAAAATATTCTAAGAAAATGTTCGGTTTTGTTTTAGTATTAGTAATTGCTCTCTATCTCGCCAGTGGAATTTTCGTAGTTGCCCCTGATGAACAAGGAGTAATTAGAAGATTTGGTAAATTTATTCGTATAGAAAGTCCGGGACTTAATTATCATCTACCTTACCCCATTGAAACAGTGCTTACTCCAGCTGTTACTCAGGTAAAAAGAGTGGAAATAGGATTTCGTACTATTAGCTTTGGGCCACCTGCTCGCTACCGAGAAATTCCGATAGAGGCGCTGATGTTAACCGGTGATGAGAATATTGTCAGTGCAGAAGCAATTGTGCAATACAAAATAAAAGATCCGGTTAACTATCTTTTTAATATTATTTTACCTGAACAGACAGTCAGAAGTGCCGCTGAAGCTACTTTGAGACAAGTAATTGGAGAGAGAAAAATAGATGAAGCCCTCACTGTAGGGAAATATGAAATTCAGGAGGAGACAAAGAAATTACTTCAAAAACTTTTAGATTCCTATAAAGCAGGAATTTTAATAGTAGCAGTTCAATTACAAGATGTTAATCCTCCCAAGGAAGTACAAGATGCCTTTAAAGATGTAGCCAGTGCCAAAGAAGATAAGAGCAGATATATAAATCAAGCACAAGGATATAGAAATGATTTAATTCCAAAAGCCCGGGGAGAAGCAGTAAAAATGACCAAAGAAGCTGAAGGCTATAAGATTGAGAGAATAAAAAAAGCAGAGGGTGATGTTGCAAAATTTAATAGTATTTTAACTGAATATAAAAAAGGTGAATATATAACTCAAGCTCGCCTTTATCTGGAAACTATGGAAGAGATTTTTCCGAATATGAATAAAGTAATAGTTGATTTAGAAGAAAATCAATCCTTAATAAATCTTTTACCATTAGGTGACACAAAAATTCTCGCAGCTCCCTCTAAGGAGGTGACCAAGTAATGAAAAAAGGAACACTATTAATAATACTTATTGTAGCAATCTTATTCTTAGCTAACTTAAGTTTGTTTATTGTTGATGAAACTAAACAAGCAATTGTTTTACAATTTGGTAAACCGATGAGAGCGATTAAAGAGCCTGGCTTAAACTGGAAACTTCCTTTTATTCAAAATGTAGTGTTTTTTGAAGACCGACTATTAGTTTACGATGCTGCCCCCACCGAAATCATTACTAAAGACAAAAAGACTCTAATCGTAGACAATTATGCTCGTTGGAAAATTATCGATCCTTTAAAATTCTTACAAACCGTTAGAGATTTAAATGGTGCCCAGGCAAGATTAGACGACATTATCTATTCAGAATTGAGAGTTGACTTAGGATTATTTGACATGAGCGAAATAGTCTCGGAAAAAAGAGAAGGTATTATGAAAAGAGTCACCGAGATAAGTAATGAAAAAGCCAAAACCTATGGAATAGAAATTGTAGATGTAAGGATTAAACGGGTAGATTTGCCTCCAGAAAATGAAAAATTCATTTTTGATAGAATGAGAGCAGAAAGGGAACGGATAGCCAAACAATACAGGGCTGAAGGACAGGAAGA
>JABUBQ010000104.1_pt1 | contig 12299 bp, 11 predicted proteins | sample 7240351 | NCBI WGS metagenome assembly JABUBQ01 (sample SAMN07256348, study PRJNA390944) | subsurface metagenome | isolation source: Methane hydrate marine sediment | place: Pacific Ocean: Eastern North Pacific, ODP site 1244 | collected 2002 | reverse complement strand
AACATGGGTCAGGTAAGCTTTTTCAGGTGAAATCTCTCTAATAATAGCCAGCGCTTCGTCAAGATTAAAATGAGATATATGTTTCCGTATATGCAAACATTAATAATTAACAAAGGCAGGGTATTACGATACGTAATTATTTTTATGGGTTTATTGCTTCCTCTGGGTGGTTGCCTTGATGATGCAGAGGATTATGAAAAAAGGGAAGAAGAAGAAATAAATAAGTATATTGAAGATAATGATATTACTGTTCAGCCCACTGAAAGCGGTCTTTATTATATTGAAACGAAGGAAGGAGGCGGGCGTCAGCCTGTTGATGGGGATTCTGTTATTGTCAATTATATCAGGCTGAGTTTAACAGGCTATGTTTTAGAAACCAATATTGAATCGGTTGCTATGGAGTACTCGATTTGGAGTTCGTATGTTACATATGCCCCTTTCGGTTTTCTTGTGGGAAGCACCTATATTATTGATGGTTGGAATGAAGGAATAAAATTTATGAAGGAAGGGGGAGAGGCTACATTATTGTTGCCATCAAGCCTTGCTTTGCAAAATTATCAGCCTATGCTTTTCGAAATTACCCTGCTTGATGTGTTTTCACCGAATGAAGAAACTGAGCTTCTTGAACAATACATTCTGGAAAACAATATAACAACAGAAGCTAAAGAAAGTGGACTTTATTATATTGAAACTGAGGCAGGTACAGGCTTGTTGCCACAGCAGGGCGATACAGTGGATGTACATTATACAGGAAGACTTGTTGACAGTACTGTTTTTGATACCTCAGTGGGTGGTGATCCTTTCTCATTTACTCTTGGCACGGGATATGTTATTCCAGGTTGGGATGAAGGGATTGCTTATATGAAGGAAGGTGGAAAAGCGACCCTTATTATCCCATCAGAATTAGGATATGGCTCATCCGGATCAGGTTCAATACCTCCTTACTCAACTCTTATCTTTGATGTTGAACTGGTTGATGTAAGGTAAATTATAATAAGATTAGATAAAAAAAGCACCATGCTTCAGCATGGTGTTCTGAACAGAGTAAGTATTAGATATAGTGCGCTTTAGCGTACTTTTACTAATTTTATGCATTTTATATTCCACCTGACCGGTTTTTCCGGCAATTTATAAGGCCACTGTTATGCATGAAGAATAAATATAGTTGGGCGTTTATGGATATCCGGAGGGTTTACTTTCCATTCAGCAATTGTTCTTGTCTTTATGCACTCAGTATCCATTGTAATATCAGTTGCAATGCAAAGTCGGGTTTGGGGCGAGCATGTTTTGAAAAGGTCATTCAGCAGTTTCTGATTCCGGTAAGGGGTTTCCATAAATATCTGGCTCTGGTTTTCTTTTCCCGAACGCGTCTCAAGCTGTTTGATCCTTTGAGTTTTTTCATTCTTTTGAATTGGCAAATACCCTGTAAAAGCAAAATTCTGACCATTTAATCCCGAAGCCATCAATGCAAGAAGGATGGAAGAGGGTCCGACAAGAGGTACTACACGGATGTTTTCCCGGTGGGCAATTTCAACAATATCTGCACCCGGATCGGCAACACCAGGAGTCCCGGCTTCAGAGATGATTCCCATGTTATTACCTTGTCTTGCAGGATATAAGAATTTACTGATTTCATTTGGTGCAGTGTGTTTATCCAGGATATAGAACTGAAGATCATCAATGGGAGTCTTAATCCCTAACTTAATCAGGTATCTTCTTGCAGTTCGTTCGTTCTCAACAATATAATGATCTATTTTATTAATAATATTGAAAACCAGATCGGGTAGAAAATGATTTGTTTTATCACTTCCCAGGCTTGCCGGTATCAGGTATATTGTAGCTTCCATGGCTTTGAATTTCAACAAAAATAGTATAAAATAGAACCTTAGTATGTCAATTAATAAAAGAAATTTCTAAAATCCAAAAAGCTCTTATTTTTCGCTTCTTCCTTTTTCTTCCTTAGCCTTAGCCTTAGCCTTTTTTTTATTCCTTTCCTCAATAATTCGGGTTATATTTGCTCACATGAAAATTACTTTTTTAGGTACAGGCACTTCTCAGGGTGTTCCGGTTATTACATGCGATTGCGATACATGCCGGTCGGATGATCCAAAAGATAATCGGCTTCGTACATCTGTACTTATTGAAACGGAGGATGCTACTTTTGTTATTGATGCAGGACCTGATTTCCGGCAACAGATGCTACGTGCGGGGGTAAACAAGTTAGATGCTATTCTGTTAACACATGAGCACAAAGATCATATTGCCGGGATGGATGATGTGCGCCCATTCAATTTCAGATCACGCCAGCCAATCGATGTTTTTGCTGAAAAAAGAGTGCAGGAAGCTGTTAAAAGGGAATACTCTTATGTTTTCGCGGAATTGAAATATCCGGGGATACCACAGATGAGCCTTCATACTATTGATGACAGTATCTTAGATGTACGCGGGTTGAAGATTATACCTATACGTGTTTACCATTACCGGCTTCCTATTTATGGTTTCAGGATAGGTGACTTTACATATATCACTGATGCTAAGTTTATACCGGATGAGGCGAAAAAGAAAATATCAGGTACACGGATTCTGGTGATTAATGCCTTGCATAAACGGAAACATATATCTCATTTTAATCTTGACGAAGCGCTGGCTATTATTAGAGAGATTTCACCTGAAAAAGCTTACCTGACCCATGTTAGCCATACAATGAGTAAGCATAATGAAATACAGAAAGAACTCCCTGAGAATGTTTTCCTGGCATATGATATGTTGTCATTTACTATATAAAAACTCACCTGGTGACTCGAAGGCACCCGGTGAGTGATTCATGTTTGTATTTATATAAATAAGTTGTACATTAAAACCGAAAATCAGAATTTTAAACTATTGAATTAACATAAAACAAAATATATGGAAAAGAAAGAAGTTTATATAGTTTCAGCTGCCCGAACACCGATTGGTAGTTTCGGAGGTTCATTATCTTCCTTGAGTGCAACCTCTTTAGGTGCCATTGCTATTAAAAGCTCAGTGGAGAGGGCAGGGATTGACGGTAACGATGTGGATGAAGTTTTTATGGGAAATGTTCTTTCTGCCGATCTTGGGCAGGCACCTGCCAGGCAGGCTGCTCTTCTTGCAGAATTACCGGATTGCACTCCATGTACTACGGTGAATAAGGTTTGCAGCTCAGGAATGAAAGCTATTATGCTTGGTGTACAATCAATACTAACAGGTGATAATGATATTGTGGTTGCAGGTGGGATGGAGAGCATGTCTAATGTTCCATTTTACCTGCCGGGACACCGGACAGGGCATAAGCTTGGGCACTCAAAATTAATTGACGGCATGATCAAGGATGGTTTATGGGATGTGTATAACGACTATCATATGGGGTGTGCCGCAGAATTATGTGCACGGGAACTGAAAATAAGTCGCGAGGAACAGGATAAATATGCTGAAGAATCATACAGGCGATCTGCTGCGGCTACGGAAAAAGGACTTTTTAAGGAGGAAATTGTGCCGGTTGAGATCAAACAAAGAAAAGGTGATCCGGTGATTGTTGATGTAGATGAGGAATTCTCGAAAACAAATTTTGAAAAGATACCTAAATTAAGACCGGTCTTTGAAAAAGATGGTACGGTAACTGCTGCAAATGCTTCAACTATAAATGACGGCGCTGCTGCGGTTGTATTGATGTCTCCGGAAAAGGCTGAGGAGAAAGGTGTAAAACCAATAGCACGAATTATTGGTTATGCGGATTTCGCACAGGCTCCTGAATGGTTCACAACTGCTTCTGTAAAGGCAATTACCAAAGCTCTGAAAAATGCAGGACTGAAGCAGGATGATGTAGATTATTATGAAATAAATGAAGCATTCTCAGTTGCAATGATCGCTACATTAAATGAACTGGAACTGAACAGTGATAAGGTTAATATTAACGGAGGGGCTGTTTCTCTGGGTCATCCCATAGGTGCTTCCGGAGCGCGAATAGTTGTTACATTGATAAATGTTTTAAAACAAAATAATGCGAAATATGGAGTTGCCGGATTATGTAATGGTGGTGGTGGTGCATCTGCAATTGTTTTGGAAATATGATCCTGTGAAGTAAATTGAAAACAAATAATATTGCTATGGGATTAACGATGACGGAGAAGATCCTTGCCCTGCATTCAGGCAAAGATGAAGTAAAACCCGGAGATATTGTTGATGTGGATATTGATGTAAGGGTTGCCAGAGACTTTGGGGGTCCGAATGTGGTGAAGAATATAAACGAGAATGATCTGGATATACATGACCCCTCAAAAACCTTTTTTACATTTGATACTAACCCAACAGGTTCTGATCAGAAATACGCGACTAACCAGCAGATATGCAGGGTATTTGCAAGAGAGCACGGGATAAAAGTATATGATATTAATGCAGGTATTGGCACACATCTTATAATTGATGAAGGATTAGTATATCCTGGAACCACAGCTATTTCAACCGATTCGCATGCCAATATTCTGGGTGCCGTAGGTGCTTTCGGGCAAGGCATGGGCGATCGTGATATTGCAGTGGCATGGAGCACCGGTAAGGTATGGTTCAAGGTTCCTGCTGCGGTGAAGCTGAACCTGACCGGACAATTTCCGGAAGGGATATTTGCTAAAGATATTGTTCTGAATCTTCTGTCTGAATTCGGGGCAAATACATTACTGGGCTATTCTATTGAAATGGCTGGTGAAGCTATTGAGACTTTATCTCTCGACGACCGGATAACTATCTCTTCGATGGCAACAGAAATGGGCACTATAAATATTATTTTCCCGCCAAATGAAAAAATAATTCAATATTGTAAAGAACGATCGGGAAAAGAACCCCTGGTAACCGGTCCGGATGAAAATGCAGTATACGATAAGGTGATAAATATTGATGTGAGTAAGTTTATAATAAGGGTTTCAAAACCAGGAAAACCTCATGATACTGTTGATATTGCTTCGATTGGAAAAACGAAGATCGATTCGGCTTTTATAGGTAGTTGCACTAATGGCAGAATAGAAGATATGAGAACTGCCGCCGAAGTGCTTGAAGGAAGAAAAGTTGCTCCCGGAGTAGTTTTAAAAATAGTACCTTCAACTAATGAAATTTGGGATCAGTGCCTTGAGGAAGGGATTATCCTGACTTTCAAAAAGGCGGGGGCTTTGGTTTCAAATGCAGGCTGTGCCGGTTGTGCTGCAGGACAGGTTGGGCAGAACGGACCGGGAGAGATCACTGTGAGTACGGGTAACAGGAATTTTCCCGGCAAGCAGGGAAAAGGTGAAGTTTACCTTGCATCACCTGCAGTGGTAGCTGCTTCAGCAGTGGCAGGATATATCACCACCCCTGATAAAATACCTGATGAACCGGCTGTTTTTGAACCTTCTGAAAACCTGGAAAGGATAAAGAAGGCGAAAAAGGAAACTAAGGCGTCATTTGATAAACCAACAATTATGGAAGGCAGAGTATGGGTGATTGATTTTGACAATATTGACACCGATATGATCTTTCATAACAAATACCTGACAATTACTGATTTTAATGAAATGGGTCAATATACCTTCGATAACCTTGATGGATATAAAGATTTTGCCGGGAAGGCAGAGAAAGGTGATATTGTTATTACAGGAAAAAACTTCGGTAGCGGAAGCTCACGACAGCAGGCAGTGGATTGTTTCAAATCGCTGGGTGTGCAGATTGTTCTTGCAAAATCATTCGGAGCGATCTATGAACGAAATGCAATTAATGCTGCTTTCCCGATTTTGGTATATGAAACCCTGGATGAACTGGATATTAAAAATGGTGATAAGATCTATGTTAACTTTGAAACAGGTTTGATTAAGAACCTGGAAAACGAAAAATCAATAATAACAGATCCATTCTCAGATGTGCAGATGGAAATTTATCAGAATGGAGGACTGTTTTAAGAAGGCAGAAGGCAGAAGGCAGAAGGCAGAAGGCAGAAGGCACAGATGTGAAAGGGGTAATATAAAAAATATAAGGTATGCCAGCAAAAACATTCGTAGAGAAAATCCTTGGTGCGGAAACCGGTTCTATCGTGTTCAGGAAACCGGATATTGTACTTACACATGATAATACTGCTTCTATATACAAAACATTTCAGAAAATGGAGGGTGGGAAAGTATTTGATCCTGATCAGATGCTTGTGGTACTCGACCATAATGCACCCCCGACCAGCGCTAAACTTGCTACTCAGTACCAGGCTATCCGGGATATTGTCAAAGAGCAGGGTATAAAAAGGTTTTACGATGCCGGAAAGGGAATTTGTCACCAGATAATGTCTTACCATGCAGAACCGGGAAAAATAATTGTAGGCAGTGACAGCCATACCTGTACGGCAGGTGCGTTTAATGCTCTGGCTGCCGGTATTGACCGTACCGAATCAGCCGGTATCTGGAAGCGGGGAGAGACATGGTTCCGTGTGCCGGAATCTATAAAAATATCTCTGCACGGTAAACTGAAGGAAGGTGTTTATGCAAAAGATATTTCGTTATGGATCATTGGCAAAATCGGCTCTGCAGGTGCTAATTATATGTCAATTGAATACCATGGTGAAGGAGTGAAAAGTCTTTCCATTTCAGAACGAATGACACTTGCTAACCTTGCATCTGAAATGGGAGCAAAGAATGTAGTTTTTCCGCCTGACGAAGTACTGGCTGATTTTTATAAAAAAGATAAGGTGCAGGGTGTTTGGGCTGATAAAGGTGCTTATTATGAAAAAGAGCTGGAGATAAATCTTGATGATATTTTTCCGGTTGTGGCAGCGCCGCATCATGTTGATAATGTAAAGGCTCTTTCTGAGGTTCAGGGAACCAAACTACAGCAGGGCTTGATTGGTACCTGCACAAATGGACGCCTGGAGGATTTACGGATAGCTGCTACGGTGCTTGACGGAAAGAAGGTTGCTGAAGGTTTTCAATTGCTTGTCCTCCCTGCATCTGAAAAGATATACTTGCAGGCAATAGAAGAGGGGATTATCACCAAATTAATAAAAGCAGGCGCAAATGTTTTAAGTCCTTCGTGCGGACCATGCCTTGGAACGGGTCAGGGGATACCAGCTGACGGTTACAAAGTTATTTCAACGGCAAACAGGAACTTCATTGGGCGTATGGGTAATAAAAACGCTGAAATATACCTGGCTTCGCCTGCTGCAGTTGCCTGTTCGGCTATTAATGGTGAGATAACTGATCCACGGGGCATTAAAACAAATGATAAATTCCCTTATGCAAGAGAGCAAAGCTCAATTTTTGAAATTAAGGAAGGTGAAGTAAGAAGAATAAATGGTGTATGGAACTACTCTGATGTGGATAATTTGAATACCGATCAGATGTTTGCGGGGAATCTGACATACAATATTCTGAGTTCGGATGCTGAAGCAATAATGCCTTATCTTTTTAAGGGTTTTGATCCAGCCTTTTCGGAAAATGTTCAGAAGGGAGATGTTATCATAGCAGGTGATAATTTCGGGTGTGGCAGTAGTCGTGAGCATCCTTCAGTTGGGTTGGCACATGCAGGTATCAGGGCAATAATTGTAAAATCAGTAAACAGGATATTCTACCGTTCGGCTATAAACCAGGGACTTATTCTTATTGTTCATCCTGAAGCAGTTGATACATACAGGGAAGGGGATAGGATAGAAGTGAATTTTTTAGGTGGAAAGATAACAGTAGAAGAAAAACAATTTTCATTTGCCCCGTTGCCGGATAAACTTATGGATATTATCAGTAAAAAAGGACTTGTTAACTGGGTTAAGGCGCAGAAGTAATCATAAAAATATATACCGGGTTTTACTGTGCATAACCTTTTTTACTTTTTAACTGTAAAACATTATAACGTTAAAATGTTTTTATGTATATTTGAGCTATGGAATCAATATTAAAAAGATCGACAATTTATCTTGATCCGCAACTTCACCGGGCATTGAAGATTAAGTCTGCACAGGTTTCGAAAACAATTTCTGCTTTAGTAAATGAAGCAATTAAGATTTCACTTGCTAAAGATTTTGAAGATTTAGAAGCTTTTGAAGATCGTTTAAACGAACCGAATTTGGATTTTGAGTATGTTTTGAAAGATTTGAAATCGAGTGGTAAAATATAAAATTTACATTAAACCATCTGCAGCAAAAGAACTTGAAAAGGTGCCAAAAAAGGTTTTACAGAAAATTGTTGGAAGGATCAAAAAACTTTCTGTAAACCCAAGGCCTTTCGGATGTGAAAAACTATCAGATGAAGAAAAGTACCGTATTCGTCAGGGAAATTATCGTATTGTCTATTCAATAGAGGATGAAAAACTTTTTGTAATTGTGGTAAAAGTTGGCTTCATCACCCCATCACATCATCACCTTACTTCTACCATAAAGGGCTGTTAATCCCGGTTTGTTTACGAATAATTTATTATGTTTGCTGACAACAATAAAAATAGCCCAAAATATGCCGAGTTTTGTAATAAATGAGAAATGTGACGGGTGTAAGGCACTTGACAGAACTGCCTGCGAGTATGTTTGCCCAAATGATCTGATGGTCCTTGATAAAGAAAAAAATAAAGCATATAATCGTGCCGTGGACATGTGCTGGGAATGTTATAGTTGTGTTAAGATATGCCCTACTCAGGCTATTGAGGTAAGAGGATATGCAGATTTTATGCCTCTTGGGGCTGTGGTCCAGCCATTACGTAGTACAGATACTATTATGTGGGCTGTACGTTTCAGGAATAAAATGATAAAACGTTTTAAATTTCCAATTCGGACAATTCCTGAAGGGACTATTGAACCGGATGCCGGATTTGAAACCGGAACAGATGATCTGAAAAGTCCGTTATTAAGGACTGAACCGGATTCCCTGGGAACTGAACTTTTCAAAAAGTAAAAAAAATCATAATGAACCGAGCATGACAAAAACAAAATCATGTTGACATACACAGAGAGATGATTATTTTTTGTTATGCGAGCTACATCTGACAATTGAAAATTAAATTATAAACAGATGAATTCTGATAATTTCGAAACTATCCATATTGAAACTGACCTGCTTATTCTTGGTGGGGGAATGGCTGCCTGTGGTGCTGCTTTTGAGGCAGCCCACTGGGCAAAGAAAAATAATTTAAAAGTGACTTTAGTCGATAAAGCTGCAATGGAAAGAAGTGGTGCTGTGGCTATGGGGCTGTCTGCTATTAATCTGTATCTGGGATTAAAAGATGGAAAAAACAGTGTTGAGGATTATGTTAACTATGTAAAAACCGACTTGATGGGGATTGCCCGGGATGATCTGGTAGCCAACATTGCCCGTCATGTTGATTCGTCTGTTCACCTGTTTGAGAAGTGGGGACTGCCAATGTGGAAAGATGAAAAAGGAAACTATGTTAATGAAGGACGCTGGCAGGTTATGATACATGGTGAATCTTATAAAAGTATTGTATCTGAAGCAGCAAAAAATGCACTGAAAGAGTTGGGAGATAATGGTCAGTATTTTGAAAGAATATTTATTACCGAACCGATAATGGAAGGTGACAGATGTGTTGGTGCTGCAGGATTTAGTGTCAGGGAGAACAAATTTTATATCTTCAAAGCCAAAGCTGTTCTTGATGTTATGGGTGGAGCAGTTCATATTTTTCGTCCTCGATCTGTTGGCGAAGGACTTGGAAGATCATGGTATCCCCCGTTCAATTCTGGGGCAAGTGCCTATTTTACACTTAAGGCAGGGGCTGAAATGACATGCCAGGAGGTTAGGTTTGTTCCGGTTCGTTTTAAGGATTCATACGGACCTGTCGGGGCATGGTTTCTTTTGTTTAATGCGAAAGCAACCAATGCAAAAGGTGAAGATTATATGGTAACAAGAGCGTCTGAGCTTGAAAAATGGGCTCCTTACGGTACTGCAAAACCAACCCCGGCAAACCTCAGGAACTACCTGATGTTACTGGAGCTGGAAGAAGGAAACGGACCAATTTATATGCGAACCGATGAAGCAATTAAAGAGGTTATTGCAAAAATACCTGATGAAAAAGAAGCTAAGAGAAAATTAAAAATGCTTGAATCGGAAGCATGGGAAGATTTTCTGGATATGACAATCAGCCAGGCACTGAACTGGGCTGCACATAATATTATGCCCGAGGAACAACCTTCAGAAATTTCAGCCTGTGAGCCTTATTTTATCAGCTCGCATTCAGGAGCTTCAGGAGCATGGATAAGCGGACCAAAAGATCTTGCTCCTTCAGATTATTTTTGGGGATATGATAATATGACAACTATCAGGGGATTGTTTGCTGCAGGAGATGCTTCAGGTGCTTCATCTCATAAGTTTTCCTCGGGTTCGTTTACTGAAGGTAGAATAGCAGCCAAGGCAGCTCTTGCTTTTTGTGTGGATAACCCTGAAACTGTTTCTGTTGATGAAGCAAAAGTTCAGGAAATAAAAGAAAAAATATTGCAGCCATTAGCTACTTTCGAGGAGCATAAGGACTATGCGAATGATGAAGATGTAAATCCCAATTTCATTAAACCAAAAATGTTCATGTTCCGCCTGCAAAAGATTATGGATGAATATGCAGGAGGTGCATCAGTGGGTTTTAAAACATCGAAACCATTACTGGACAAAGGTCTTGAGTTCCTGCAATATATGAAAGAAGATGCTGAGAAACTTGCTGCATCTGACCTGAATGAACTGATGCGCTGTTGGGAGAATATTCACCGGATGTGGCAGGCAGAATCGCATATAAGAACTATCCTTTTCAGGGAAGAAACAAGGTGGCCGGGTTACTATTTCCGGACCGATTACCCTGAAATGAAAGAAGATTGGAAATGCTTTGCCAATTGTAAGTGGGATCCTGAGACAGGAGAATGGGAGATGGTTAGAAGAGAAGTTCTGGAAGATTGATTATATTTTTTTAATCTTTAATTTTTAATCTTTAATTTTTAATTTTTAATTTCTTCAATGTCAATTCCAATTAACAAACCTACTTTAGTTGTCGGCGGCGGCATCAGCGGAATAACAACTGCAGTTGAGATAGCAGAGGTTGGAAAGGAAGTTGTTCTGATTGAGCAGAAGCCTTATCTTGGTGGGAATGTTATTAAAATGAATAATTATTTCCCGAAATTATGTCCGCCTGCATGTGGACTGGAGATAAATTTCAGAAGGATCAGACAAAACAGCCGTATTAAGTATTATACATCAACAACACTGCTTGAAATTTCAGGTGAAAAAAATAATTTCAGTGTCAGATTGCGTTTATCACCACAATATGTAAAGGATAGTTGTACGGCATGTGGAAAATGTGTTGAGGTTTGCCCGGAGGAGAGACCTGATGAGTTTAATTATGACTTTACCAAAACAAAGGCAATCTATTTCCCGCATGAGATGGCTTTTCCTGCGAAATTTTCTATTGATGACCGGTATTGTAAAAAGGGATCGTGTAATAAATGTGTAGAGGTATGTGAATACAATGCTATTGATCTTTCTGCGAAAGAAGAGGTATTTTTTCTCGAAGTAAGCTCGGTGGTTTTTGCAACAGGCTGGAAAAATTATGATGCAGGTTTAATAAAAAATTTGCATTATTCTGATTTTAAGAATGTTGTTACTAATGTAGAGTTTGAGCGATTGATAGCATCAAACGGACCGGGAAAAGATAACCTGATCAGACCGTCGGATAATAAAGAACCTAAGGAAGTAGTATTTGCCCAATGCGCCGGTTCACGCGATGAGAATTATCTTCCGTATTGCTCGGCTGTTTGTTGTTCTGCTTCGCTAAAGCATGCACTGTCAATACAGGAAAAATATCCGGATAGCAGAATAAAAATATTCTATATTGATTTGAGGGTATCAGGACGAAACGAAGATTTCCTGGTTAAAGTTGAAGAGAATAAAAACATTGAACTGATAAAAGGCAAGGTTGCCAGGATTGAGGAGGTTGGTGAAACAAAGAATTTAATAGGTGAAGCAGAAGATGTCCTGTCCGGGAAAAAGATAAAGCATGAAGCTGATCTGGTTGTGCTTGCAACAGGTATTGTTCCTTCAATTACAAATTTAAATCTAAACAAAGATCAAAATGGTTTTCTGGCGGAGATACAGCAGGAAGGGATATATGTAGTGTCATGTTGTAAAAAACCAATGGATGTTTCATCATCAGTAAAAGATGCCACTGCCGCGGCATTAAAGGCTATTCAATTAACCGGTTAAAATTGTAGAAATTGGAAAAAAAGACAGGTGTATATATTTGTTCGGGGTGCGAAATTGGTAAGAGTTTAAATATTGAGAAGCTCAGCCAAATTGTAACTAGTGAAC
>JABUBQ010000103.1_pt1 | contig 12316 bp, 11 predicted proteins | sample 7240351 | NCBI WGS metagenome assembly JABUBQ01 (sample SAMN07256348, study PRJNA390944) | subsurface metagenome | isolation source: Methane hydrate marine sediment | place: Pacific Ocean: Eastern North Pacific, ODP site 1244 | collected 2002 | reverse complement strand
TGAAAGACAAGAAATTAAGGATAGAGAGTTATTCTAAAGAGAAGTCCTATTTTTACCCCTCGATGTATGTAAATATACCTACGGGCAGGGCTTTGGCCTTCTCCTGGGTATACTGGGTCTGGATTAAAGATATTAAGGCAAGGAAGTGTAAAGCTAAAGATTGCCATAAGATTTTTATTCCGGTGAGATCAGACCAGGAGTATTGCTCAAAACGTTGTGCCAAAAGGGTATGGGCACAAAAAAATATTTTGGAACGATAAACTTGACATCCATCTAATTTTATGTTATATTCATTATATAATATGTAAAAAAACGAGCCCGCTATCATCCTTCGAACGAGATAAGCGAGCCCGAAACAGAGCCGAAGACCTTATTTTTCCTCGAGCTCTTAACTTATTATAGCACATAAAAGGAAAAAAACAATAAAGGGCTTGGCTCCTGTTAGAAGTCAGGCCTTTTTTTATTAGGAGGCAAAGGAAAAAATGATAATGAATCCGATTAAAAAGAGAAGAGAAGAGAAGGGGCTCACGCAAGCAAACCTATCTCTATTATTGGATGTATCACAAATTTATATTTCGCAGTTTGAGACAGGAGGACTCATCCCTTCTGAGAACCATATTAAGAAGATTGTTGAGATTCTGGACCTTGATAGAGGAACATTTGATAAAGAGCTTTCCCAGTTCTATCAGGCCAAAAAGAAAGAGCTAAAGAAAAAAATAAAGGAGAGGTAAGATAATGCCGAAACATAAATGTAAAAATGTAACTAAAATTAAAGCAAAAAGGAGGTTATTTAGATGAATAAAACCCTTGAAAAAATCGGTGAGCTGGGGATTGTTCCTGTAGTTAAAATTGAAAAAGCTGAAGACGCGCTTCCTCTAGGAAGAGCACTTATAGATGGTGATCTCCCTATTGCTGAAATTACCTTCAGAACTTCTGCTGCAGAAGACTCAATTAGAATCCTGACCGGAGAACTTTCCAATCTTTTAGTCGGAGCTGGGACCGTGCTAACCATCGAACAAGTTGAAAAAGCAGTGTCTGCGGGTGCTAAATTTATTGTTTCCCCGGGTTTTAACCCAAGAGTAGTAGATTATTGTATAGAAAACAGCATTCTGATAACTCCTGGTATAAATAACCCAACTCAAATTGAGATGGCTCTGGAGAGAGGAATTGAAGTAGTAAAATATTTTCCTGCTGAGGTATCAGGGGGATTAGCACTTCTTAAATCTATGTCCGCACCTTATACCGGGATAAAATTTATCCCCACCGGAGGAATTAACCTGAATAACTTATGTTCTTACCTATCTGATAATAAAGTTCTTGCCTGTGGCGGTAGTTGGATGGTAAAGCCCGAACTCATCTCTTCCGGCAGCTTTGATGAGATTACCAGACTTACCAAGGAAGCCATCTCCACCATGTTAGGTTTTGAATTTGCTCATCTGGGAATAAATGAGAAAAACAAAGATAAAGCCCTTAATTCTGCAAATCTGCTTTCACATCTTTTTTATCTCTCTGTAAAAGAGGGAGCTACTTCTGTTTTTGCTGATCCAGATTTTGAAATTATGAAGAACCAATATTTGGGAAAGCACGGTCATATTGCCATAGCTACTAACGATATTTATAGAGCAATAACCTACTTAAAAATGAAGGGTGTTCCCGTTCTTCCCGAGACCGCAAAAGAAAAGGGCGGTAAACTTAAAGCCATCTATTTAAATCAAGAAGTATCAGGATTCGCTATTCATCTTTTGCAAAAATAATTTTTAAAAAGGAAGGAAAAGTGAAAAAATATATTACTTTTGGAGAAATAATGTTGCGACTCAAACCACCAAATTGGGAAAGATTTTTTCAGAGCCCTCTTTTGGAAGCTACCTTTGGAGGAGGGGAGGCAAATGTAGCGGTGGGACTGGCCCGATTTGGTCTGAATGTAGCTTATGTTTCCGTGATTCCTAATAACCCAATTGGAGATGCTTGTATTAGAGAACTAAGAAGGCAGGGTGTAGATACTTCGCCTATCGTAAGAAAAGGAAGCAGGTTAGGTATCTACTTTTTAGAGGCTGGAGCCAATCAGAGACCGTCCAAGGTTATTTACGATCGTTCTCATTCAGCTATTGCTGAAGCAAGCCCAGGGGATATTAACTGGGATAAGGTATTTGACGGAGTAAGTTGGTTTCATATTAGCGGAATTACTCCGGCCATTTCTCTTTCAGCCTCAGGGCTTTCTATAGAAGCAGTGAAAAAAGCCAAAGAAAAAGGTATTACCATTTCCTGTGATCTTAACTTCAGAAAAAATTTATGGGAATACGGGAAGCCTGCCCCTCAAGTAATGGGTGAATTGGTTAAATATGCTGATATTGTTATAGGGAACGAAGAAGATTGTCAAAAATCTCTCGGGATTAAAACGGATGTGGATGTAGAGTCAGGAAAACTACAAACAGAAGAGTATAAAGAGCTGACTAGAAAAGTTATAAATTTATATCCAAATATTAAAAAAATTGCTATAACTTTAAGGGAAAGTTATTCTGCAAACTACAATGGATGGTCAGCAGTTCTTAATAATAGGGAAGAGTTTTTTATTTCAAAAAAGTATGAAATTCATAATATAGTAGATAGGGTTGGAGCGGGAGATACTTTTGCAGCAGGTTTGATTTACGGTCTTAATAATTTAAATAGTGACAAAGAGTCCCTTGAATTTGCGGTAGTAGCATCTTGCCTTATGCATTCCGTTCCCGGTGATTTGCCTTTACTTTCAGTAAAGGAGATAAAAAGTATAGCTGAAGGAACAGGGTCAGGTAGAGTACAAAGATAGGATTATTATTAAAATTAAAAAGGGAAATTAAACAATCTATTATAGCTGCTCCTATAAGTAACTATAGTGAAGAAAGATAAAGGGAAGTAAATAAAAATTGAAAAAAAATAATTTAAAGAAAGCCTTACACGATAGCAAAATTGTATTTGGGCCATTTTTAAAAATTACTGATCCTGCAGTAGTTGAAATTATGGGTTTCGCCGGCTTTGATTTTGTAATTATTGATGCAGAACATGGTCCTGTATCTATGGAAAGTGCTCAAAATATGATAAGAGCTGCCGAATCTGTAAATATCACCCCGATTATTAGAGTAGGTGATAATGATGAAGCTCTAATTTTAAGAGCACTGGATATCGGAACCCAAGGGATAGAAATTCCTCAGATTAACAGTAAGTCCCAGGCAATAAAAGCAGTTAGATCTGTTAAATATGCTCCTCAGGGTGAACGCGGAGTTTGTAGATATGTACGTGCAGCGAATTATTCTTCTATGGATAAATTCGAGTATTTCAAATCTGCAAATAATGAAACAATGATTATTGCCCATATAGAAGGGGTTGAAGGCATAAATAACTTAGATGAAATACTATCAGTTCCTGGTATAGATGTTATTTTTATTGGACCTTATGACCTTTCTCAGTCTTTAGGTATTCCCGGAGAGGTTAATCATCCTTTAGTGATGGAAAAGATGAAAGAAGTAGTTTCAAAGTGCAAGAAAAATAAGATTGTTGTAGGAACTTTTGCAGATGATATAAAAACAGCTAAATCCTGGATTTCATTAGGCGTACAGTACATGTCTTTTTCGGTTGATGTCGGCATCCTTTATGATATTAGTAAGACTATTGTGAATAAATTAAAATATTAATTTATTTAAAAATATCAATCCACATTAGAATATATAAAAATATTCTAAAGCATTAATGAAATATAATTAAAAAAGTAAATTTAAGAGAATAAAGGAATCATCAATACCTAAGCATTTGGAGATATGTTAGTTAGGTCAATAGGTTATTAATTAGGTCAGTAAATTTAAAAAAAATAAAGAAGGTTATATATGGTTGATTATAATGATCTGGGAGTAAAAAAAATTATTAACGCAGCTGGAACTTATACTAAGTTTTCTGGTTCTTTAATATCACATGAAGTATTAAAAGCCATGGAAATCGCTTCACACAATTTTGTAGATATTGATGAATTATTGCAAAAAACTGGTAAATATATAGCAAAATCTATTAATTCCGAGGCAGCATTAATTACTGCGGGAGCAGCCACTGGTTTAACATTATCAGCTGCTGCATGTATGGCTGGTTCTAAAACAGAATACATAAAAGCACTTCCTAACACAGAAGGCATGAAAAATGAGATAATTATAATGCGTTGCCATCGCAATCCATATGATAATGCAATGATATTGGCTGGTGCTAAATTTATAGAAATTGGAAATGCTATTGAAACACATTCTTGGGAGCTTGAAGCTGCAATATGGGAAAAGACAGCTGCAGCAGTCTTTTTTGTTCAATCAGAAATGCTGGAAGCCTCTCTTTCATTGACCAAAGTTATTGAGATAGTTCATGCAAAAAACATTCCTGTGATAGTTGATGCAGCGGCAGAATTACCTCCTGTTGAAAATCTAAAAAAATTTACAAAAATGGGTGCTGATATTGTTTTATTTAGTGGAGGAAAAGATTTTCGTGGCCCACAATCCTCTGGATTAATCTTAGGCAAAAGAGATATTGTTAATATTTGTCGAATGCATGGATATCCTCACCACGCTATTGGAAGACCAATGAAATTAGATAAAGAAACAATTATGGGATTTGTAAGAGCATTTGAGTTGTATTTAAAGGAGGATCACCAAAAGAGAATAGAGAGATGGGAAAAACAAGTTCAACGAATTTTTAAAGGTCTTAGTTCTATTCCGCATATTCAAGTTTTACGAGGATACCCTACACAGCCCTTAACACAACCTGCTATAATTCCTCGTATTTATGTTAAATTTGACGAAGAAGTTTTAGGGTTAACAAAAGAGGATATTGCTAGAGAATTATATGAAGAAGATCCTCGTATTGCTACTGTTGTTGAAAAAAATTATTTAACATTTAATCCCCATATGCTTAATGATGGAGAAGAAGATCTAATAATTGAGAAGATGAAGGAAATTATAAAAAAAAATAATAAGTAATTGGTATCTTAAAAATTAGTATTTTTTAAAGAGGTAAAAATTAATGAAAATTGAAAATAAACTAAAAGAACTTGGTTTAAGTTTACCAGAAGTTCCTAAGCCAGTTGCTGAATACATTCCTGCCAAGAAAATTGGTAATCTGGTTTTTAGTTCTGGTCAAGGGCCTGTAAAAGATAGGAAATTTGTTTATGTAGGGAAAGTAGGCGGAGAAATAAGCTTAGAAGAAGGATATGAGGCTGCAAAAATATGTGCACTTAATTGTTTGGCTGCAATAAAATCTGTTATTGAGTCTTTAGACAATATTGAAGAGATTGTTAGAATTAAAGGCTACGTAAATAGTTCTCCTGATTTTTACCGACAGCCTGAGGTAGTAAATGGAGCCTCTGAGCTGATAGTTAAAATATTCGGCGAGAAAGGTAAACACACTAGGTCTGCTTTAGGGACTTCAATTTTGTCAGGTAATATTCCTGTAGAATTAGAGATGATCGTGAAAATCAAAGAATATTAACTCTAAAATAAAATATATTTAAGCCACAAATAACTATAGCTGACAAGAAAAGACTATATCTAGTAGAGCAAATTGTAGTACTAATAATTAAAATTTTAATAAATTATACTAATTTAAATTTACCGAAATAATTAAGATTTATTAAATAAGAAAGGAGGTGATATATCTGGATAATATTAAGCTAATTAATTAGAAAGTTTTAACTTGTTGATTTTAAAAAAGAAAATAATTTAAAAAAGGAGTGTAATCTATTATGAAATTACTTTATCAAAAAAAAATATTGTGTATAACTTTTATTATTGTAGGGTTAATGATTATTGGAAGTATAAATGTATTTGCTGATGTGACAATCAAATACGCAAATTGGCAATGGTTAGAGATAGGTAGATCAGATATTCTTCAAAGTTTTGTTGATCAATTTGAGGTAGAGAATCCTGGAATAAAAATTGAAAAAGTACCTACCCCATACTCTGCCTATAATGATGCTTTAACTACTTCATTTGAGGCAGGAGGAGGGCCTGACATATTTTTTGTTCAGGATATGGCTTTAGTTTCTTGGATAAATAAGGAATACTTAGAACCTCTAGATAATTGGATAACATTAAAAGATTATGCTAAAGATTTCCCGCCTCAACAAATTATAGGAGAAAAAAATGGTAAAACTTATGCAATAATTTATGAAGGATTTCCGTATGGTGCTTTAATTTACAATAAAGTTTTGTTGGATAAAGCAAGTGTAGATGTACCAAAAACACCAGATGAATTGTTAAGGGTTTCCGACGCTGTATATGAAGCTACCGGGAAGACAGGTTTGGCTCATCCAACAAACTTTGCTAACCCTTCATATATTATGCAAGGAGGAATGATAGTTATTGAAGGATTTGGAGGAAGAATTGTTAAGGATGGAAAATTTGAAGTTAAAGAACCAGAATTTATAAAAGGCGTTGAGTTTCTAAAAGAAATTTACAATCTTAAATCACATCCTGGGGGTATGGAATTTGGTTTACAGAGACAACAATTTTTAGATGGTGAAGCAGCTATGGTAATGGACGGAAGCTATTGGCCAGGCATTTGTAAAGCAGCTAGCGAAGAATTATATAAAAATATTGGCGTTGCAAGGCTTCCATTTCCAGATCCAGCAAGTCCTTTTGAGACTAACTGGTATGCTATTAATGCTCAATCGTCAAAACCCAAAAAAGAAGTAGCTGCAAAATTTATACAATTTTTACTTAAACCAGAACAGGCGAATAAGTGGGCGGTAATATCTGGTATACCTGGTTTAAAATTCACATATGACGCTGTTGAAAAAGAAAATCCTTGGTTCAAAGTTTATGCCGAAGTCTCTCCGTACGGCATAGTAAGAACATTATCGGGACACGAAAGTGATACACCGGAAATTAGAAGAATGGTAGCTGATGCAATATCTTTTGCTATGAGTGGAAAAGTAACTCCCAAGGAGGCTATGAATAAATTGCAAGAAGATCTTGAAAAGCGTTTTGGGAAATAGTAAACTTACATACTTAAAGATTAAGAACTTATTCTCATTGCCGAAAGCAATCATGAATAAGTTCTTAATCTTTTAATTAAACAGGAAAATTGCTCTAAATATTATTAATTTAAAATTCGTTATTTGCTCTAATTTTATTACCAAAACTATAATTTAGAGTTTATAACAGTATCAAAGGTGGCTTTAAGCGGGGCTTTTGGGTCGACAGAGAGTTTAAATAATTAGGATGTCTTTCTTTAAAATCATCTTTTGGCAAAACATCGGAATTACGATTGGTTAAGACTCCTAGAAGACCTTGAATAATTTACTATACTTAAAGATGTGTGAGCTTGTTTAAGGCAGATCCACACAATAAAACAAACAGATTTTGCTTAGTTTGTCCCCCTTTATTGTAATAGATTTAGACCTTACTAAAAAAAGAAGAAAGCAAGTCATTTTTGCTAAAACATTTGAGAATGAAAAATTAAAAAAGCAGTAAATTATTTTGGCTCACAATAAAAAAATTTTAGGAGGGAAAATGAGATTAAATATTAGCATGTTAACTAATTTTATTAATAAATGTAGACAGTTTACTATAAAAGAAAAATATTATCCTTATTTATTTGATTCCTTAATTATTGTTGTAATTTTATTTTTATTTATATACCCTCTATTTTATTGTATCGTAAAAAGTTTTTTTATTAATGATAAATTTATATTAAGTAATTATATAAGAATGGCATCAGATGATATTTTTTTGCACTCTATTGTAATTACATTTTTGTATGTTTTATTTTATACATTTGGAATAATGTTAATAGGATTTATAACCGCTTTAGTAGTTGATAAAAGCGAACAACTAAAACTTCCTGGAGCAAAAGTTTTTACTGCGTTTGTTACTTTGCCTTATGCTATTCCTGATGTAGTAGCCTCTCTAATTTGGCTATGGATGTTGAATCCACGACGAGGTGTTATTAATTATTTATTGTCACATTTAGTAGGAAAATCTGAAATAGGGTGGTTAACTAATAGTGATATAGCATTAGTAAGCGTATTGCTTGTGAGTATATGGCGTTTATTTCCCATGCATACTCTAATTATATTAGCAGCTTTTCGAACAGTTCCTATGAGTTTATATGAAGCAGCAAGTATAGATGGAGCTTCTTTTTTTAAGCAGTTTTTCTATATAACCCTACCATCTATTTCGAATATAATGAAGTTTCTTTTACTCTTGACTATAGTTTGGAGTTTTAAGCGTTTTACCATAATATGGTTTTTAACAAGAGGAGGACCAATGCATGCTACAGAAACTTTGTCAATCATGATTTTTAAAGAAGCGTTTAAATTTTTTAATAGAAATTATGCTTCATCAATTTCAGTTATCTTGTTGGTGATAGTTGGTACTGTATCAATATTTTTATTAAGATATTTACGAGTTCAAGATGGGAAAGAAGGAGTTTAAATTAATGCAGAAATTTAAAACATTAAATCTGTATTTGTATGCGATGATATTTTTAATTATAATCGTAATTAGCTTTCCCCTCTATTGGATGGTATTGACATCATTTCAACCTACAACTCAAGCTACGAGTTATCCTCCCTCCTTATTTTTTAAGAGTTTTTCTTTAGAAAAGTTAAAATGGGTTATAACTAACACGAAAATAATTAAATGGATAATGAATTCATTGCTAGTATCTTTGGGTGTAGTCTTAATGAATCTTTTGGTCTCAGTACCCGCAGCATACTCAATAGCTAAATTTCGAATAAAGTTTAACAATATATTACTTTTATTAGTGCTTGTAACTCAGATGATACCTCAAGCTATTATGGTAGTTCCATTGTTTGAAATATTTAAATCCATTAATTTAATCAATAATTTATTTTCTGTAATATTAGCTAATATTATTCTTACATTGCCATTAGGCACGTGGATTTTGATAGGATTTTTCGAAAACATACCTTCAGAAATTGAGGAAGCTGCAGTTATTGATGGGGCTTCAAGGACAATGTTATTTTTTAAAATAAGTTTACCTTTAACTTATCCTGCAATGATTACAGTCGCAATTATCACCTTTTTTGATGCTTGGAACGAGTATATGTATGGCTATACATTTATATATAATCAAGATAAGTGGGTAGGAACAGTTGGTGTAGCATCGTTTATTGGTCAGTTTTTAACGGATTGGCAAGCTATAATGACATCATCTTTATTATTTTCATTCATGCCAATGATAGTCTATATTTTTTTTAGAAAATATATTGTTAGAGGTGTGTCAGAAGGATTTGCAAAGGGATAATTTTTTGAATTTTATTAATTCTAAGTTGCGTATTTTAGGTTTTGTTGGTTTTTATTCAATATGAGGATGTTTAATTAACTATATTTCATAGAAAAGGCTATATATGGACTGTATTAATTTTAGGTTTAACCGAGAAGGTTTATTGGGGTTAGTAAATTTAACGATTAAAAATTTATTTTTGGTATATTATAAAAGGATTAGTAAATCAAATGAAATTCATATTAAAATGTGAAAATTGTCAAAAAAATTTTTCATCTGAATCTGGTTATTATGTTTGCCCAATTTGTAATGGTAGAATTAGAATTATTTACAAAAATGATAATAAATTTGTTGAAAATTATCCTAAAATATTTAGCGGGATGTGGAAATATTATTGTTGTTTACCAATCGAAAAAGGAAATGTGATTAGTTTAGAAGAGGGTGGTACACCTCTTCTAAACGCCAATAATTATTACGATGTTAACCTCTGGATAAAAAACGAGACTATTAATCCCACTGGCACATATAAAGATCGTCCAGCATCTGTTGGGATGACAAGAGCAAAAGAGCTAAATGCTAACGGTATTGTGGTGGCTTCTGATGGAAACACTGGCCCAGCAGTTGCAGCTTATTCTGCAAGAGCTGGGCTTCCTTGCATAGTATTGATGCCCAAAAATACCCCTTCTTGCCGATATACACAAGCAGCATCTTTTGGAGCTAAAATATTTTTAATCGATGGTTCAGTTAATGACTGTATTGATTTATCAAATAAAATCACTAAAATCAAAGGATATCATAATTGCACTACAGCAAGTACTGTTAATCCATATCAAATAGAAGCTAATAAAACAATTTCATATGAAATTATAGAAAAATTAGGATATTCTCCAGATTGGGTTGCTGTACCAGTAGGGGGAGGTGGTTTGCTGGTTGGAATGATGCGTGGGTTTCAAGAATTATACGATTTTAGAAAAATTTCTAAAATTCCTCATATTCTTGCAGTGCAAGCAGAGGCTTGTTCCCCCTTTGTGAATGCCTATTTAAACAATAAGCATATTGTAAAATGGGAAGGTGTTTTTAAAACTGAAGCCTTTACTATTGCAGTACCTTATCCTCTTGATGGTGATATAGCCTTAGATTGTTTAAAACAAAGTGGTGGGTATGCCATTGCTATTAAAGAAAAAGAAATCCTTAGGTCAGTTAAAAATTTAGCCCAAAATATGGGAATTTTATCTGAACCTGCAGGTGGAATTTCTTTTGCTGGCATATTAGAAGCTCGTCGAAAAGGGATTATTAAAAAACAGGAAAATTGTGTAGCTGTTATAACGGGTACAGGTTTAAAAAGCTTAGATGTGTTTACTAACTTACAAAAATCAATTTACTCTTTTCCAAATGATGTTAAACAAATGTTAGATTTTTTAGATTGAAATAAAAAATTACGAAACGAAATATTAGGAATTAAAATATTATAAAATTAAATTATATAAATAATTAGTTTGACGTAAAAATTCAATTGTATATAAAAGGAGAAGTAGTTGACATGAAAAATTTTTTAAATATCAAATCTGTTGAAATGAAAAAAGGTGCAATACGTGCCATGTTTGATAGAGCAAAAAAATTCCCTGGGTCAATTAATTTGGGCATTGGTGAACCCGATTTAAATACTCCAGCAGAAGTAGTGGAGGAGGGATGCAAAGCTTTACGTTCAGGTAAAACTCGCTATACTGCAAACGCAGGGATAATTGAGCTAAGGACTGAAATGGCTAAACATTTAAATAAGTATAATCTATCTGTAAACCCTGAAAATGAAATTATTGTTACCATAGGCGGAATGGGTGCATTAGCACTTTGTCTTTTAGTTACAATTACTCCTGGAGATGAAGTTCTTTTACAGGACCCACAGTGGCTTAATTATTTTTCTCAAATTAAATTTTGTGGTGGTATACCAATTTCAGTGCCTGTATATGAGGAAAATGAATTTAAAATATCTCCAGAAAGTATAAAAAAAAGGATAACAAATAGGACCAAAATTTTAATGTTAAATTCACCTAACAATCCGACTGGTGCAGTTTTAGATTATGATGACTTGGAAAATATAGCAAGTTTAGCAAAAGAATATAAACTTCTAGTTATATCAGATGAGGTCTATAGTACATTTGTATATGATGGAGTTAAACATCACTCTATTGCTTCTATCGGTGGAATGCTAGAAAGAACAATAGTAATAAATAGCTTTTCAAAATCCTTCGCAATGACGGGATGGAGAATTGGATTTGCAGCAGGGAACAGCCAAATAATTGAAAAGATGGTAAGGTTGCAGGAGAACTTAGTGGCCTGTGTGAATGCATCATCACAATATGCAGCGATAAAGGCACTAAGTATTTTTAATAAAACAAATAAAACGATAGAAATATATAAGAAAAAAAGAAACCTTATTGTTGATGAGCTAAATAATATAAGAGGGATAAGTTGTTACAAACCTAAAGGAAGCTTTTATGTATTTCCAAATGTAAGAAAAATTGGTAAAAATTCCAAAACTGTTGCTAATGAACTTCTTGAAAAAGCAAATGTAGTTACAATACCAGGTTCTGCTTTTGGTCCTCATGGTGAAGGTTATTTAAGAATATCTTATGCAAATTCTGAAGAAAATATTAGAGAGGCTGTCAAGCGAATTAAAAAATATATAGAAAATTTAGCATAATTAGGTGGATGAAAATATGAAAATAAAAATACTAGGTATTAGCGGAAGCCCTCGAAAAGGAAATAGTGAGTTTTTATTAACAAAAGGATTTATTACTTAATACCATACAAGGTATTTAAATTGCTATTAATTTTTAAAGAATCGAATCCCGATGATCCGGCTTTCTCTCCAGAGTTCTCCGGGTTGCCGTTCCCTGCTCCTTGGTTTTTTTGGAGTATCTTCTTCCGGGGAGCAGGACTATTTAAAGGTGGTAGTTGCATGATAATGTAAAGGGAGGTGAAAGAATAGAATGGAATCCATGGACAGAATAAAAAAGATAATCGTAGATCAATTAGGAGTTGATGGAAGTAAAATTACCGAAAA
>JABUBQ010000102.1_pt1 | contig 12316 bp, 9 predicted proteins | sample 7240351 | NCBI WGS metagenome assembly JABUBQ01 (sample SAMN07256348, study PRJNA390944) | subsurface metagenome | isolation source: Methane hydrate marine sediment | place: Pacific Ocean: Eastern North Pacific, ODP site 1244 | collected 2002 | reverse complement strand
AAATGGTCAAGTTCAACCTCGTCCCAAGTCTCGACTTCGGCCTTTATTGCTGGCGGTGGGTCAGCGAGGTCGGCTACGTTTCGAGTAAGCTTTCCCTTTCGGACAGCATCCTTCAGTACTCCATGAGCTATCCTAAACATATAGCGTGTGGTGGTCTTTGACTTCCCTGCATCAATCATGTCTACCATTATGTGATTGAGGTCGTCAGGAGTAAGAGCGGAAGCTGGTTTCGCTCCCACTCTAGATATGAGATGATTTTCAATCATGGACCGATAGCTCTGTAGCGTAATCGGCCGAACCCGGTTGGCGCCCGTGGTACAAAGGTAGTCCCTGAATAGCTGCGCCACTGTTTCCCGACTTGGCCGGGGCAGCCAACCATTGTTAGCCTGTGTAACAGCCTCAGCTCGTGCCTTCTCTGCCTCTCGCTTGGTCCTAAACCCTGAAAGCCATTTCCTTCTCCATTTGCCGGTGGCCTGGTCTTTTATAGAAATAACCGGATAATACCGGCCATTCTTTTCCGCAATATGTCCCCTCATTGATTCCCTCCTTCGTTGTCTCTATTCTCAAGCCATGCCAGAATGCGTTTTCTGGAGAAAAGGATGACCCGCCTAACACGCTTATGAGGAATGAGTCCTTGATTCACCCACTCATAAAGCGTGTTCTTACCGATGCCACCGAGCATCCGGCGAACTTCTTCGGCTCTCATTGCCGGATTTTCCTTCTGCTCCCTTTCACCCACTGTGCGACCACCTGTTCACTTATATTTGCCAAACGAAACGCCCATTTGCTCTCGTGTCTTCACCACTAAATCCGCTCGACGCAGGCTAGAACAATTGTCATCAGTTGATCGTTAATATTCAGTCCTAATCTTTCAATTTACTTAACAATTTCTTAGATTGTTCAATGGGCATACGGACCTGGAATATCCGCCGGTTTCGTTGATCGAGGCAGTAGGCAGCTCGAATGCTTACTGCCATTCTTTTCTAATTCAATCATTGCAGTCTTAGCCCTCGTCCAGAAGGCCTAAATACGCCAGAAGTCCTTTAGGTAGCGGCAATTGTTTAAATGGTGTTCCTGGCTCTAGCAGTGCTCTCAAATCGTCGGCAGTCTTCCATACTGGGCGGTGAGCATCATCTACATTGGGTATAATGTGTTGCGTGTGGTGAATAACAGTGGTCATCTTCATTCCAGTCAGGTCCGAGATCTCTTGGTAAGTGTAACCGCATTGCCGAAGGTTCTTCGCCTCCTCTATTTTGTCTTGACTATAGACGAACTTTGGCATAATATCTCCCTCTTTTTTACTGTAAAAACTAAGTTATATTATCATAACAGAGAAGCTTTGTCAAGACCCAAGAAGCAATGCTTTCGGAATGCGTCAGAAATCCTTTCACATGACATCTTGCACATACCTATGAAGCGTGTACTGCGGGTCTGATGAATTCAGTCGATAGTTTCAATAAATCTCCCCATAACTTACTATGGGGTATTCTCACTAGATTTTATAAAAAGACCAAAGCAAGGTAAGTCTACGTGTCAATGCATGAGCCACAGAAGGCGTCGGCTTCAAGTTTGCCCAGACTCAAGATTCACCGGACCTTTTTATGCTAATTGAACAAAAAGATGAAATGTGTCTCCCCTCTGCTGATGAAGCCCAAATTGCCATCTAAGTCGATTTTGGTCCCACAGCCCTAAAAGGGGTCAAGCGTAAGGTATCCTTTACAACTATTCGGTTCTCACTAATCTCATTTAGTAGTACTCCATCATCTCATATCATTAAACGTCCTGCTCTTCTAATAGGCTGTCGGAAAAGCTGAGATATGATCTCAAGCTTGTGGTGAAGGAATATTTTGATCATTAAATGATTGATAATCGGTGCCGTTAGTAGTAAGCTCTACCCAACAGGACAATGACGATGAAAAAGGAAACGACAGAACTCAAAATATTCTTTGACCGACCAAAGATATTTGAGATACAAAACATAAAACCATTATCGGGACTGATAGGATTGTATTTCATCTTCACCGAAAAGATGAAAATTCAATATCCATTCAAGAAATCACGGCTGCTATATATCGGAATGAGCGAGAAAAAAACAAACAGTATGAGAAGCCGACTGACTGGTCACTTTGACGGAACAAGTAAGAATCTGGGGTTAATGAACTATCGTAAGTCCGGACGACTGTTTTTCACATATATAAACTTCGAGATGCTTCGTAAGTCATGGAGTTATGGAATAGAAGACCTTGAGAGTTACTTTATTCTGGACTTTGTCGAAAAATATGGGGTGTACCCCATCTGTAACAATAAGTCCGGGTATGAGATATTGGATAAAAAACTAAAGTCCAATTTCATAATTGACTGGCCTTATTTTGAATAAAATACTAGAATCGGGAGGTCTACACAATGAGTGACGAAACCAAAAGCGGCAGAGAGGTAATTGGCGAATTCTTCGCAAATATTTTGAATATAGATGGGGTGGACGAAAAGACAGTTAAGACACTGGTCTCCTTGTATAGTGAAAAGAAACTGACCGATACTCACATCCAAAATGCAATGGAGCAACTACTTCAAGAAGAACTGGATAGGACAGGGGGAAAAGATGGCAAAGATTAAATCAATCAAAATAAGCGGAATCAGGGGTATTAAAGACTGCTTGACGCTAGACCTGAAAGAAAAATCAGTTTTAATCTTCGGTGAAAATGGGTCAGGAAAAAGCTCTTTGGCTGATGCTATTGAATGGTACTATTCAGACGGTATTAAACATTTAGTTGGTGAAGAAACTGGTTCAACCAGAGGAAGAGGAGCATTGCGCAATCTATTCATCCCAGATAGTGAAGATGCCTACATTGACATTCAGTATTCCAACGATAAATTAGATGCAACAAAATCTGTGGATGGTTCATTAAAGACATCTATCTCCAACGAATCGGATGATTTCCAGGAATTTATAGCCGCTAGTCAATCTGAAAACCTTATCCTGCGCTATAGAGACTTGGTAGGATTTATCATTGCCACTAATGCCGAAAAGCTAGAAAAACTACAAGCTCTCATTGGCTTTGCTGAAGTTGCAAACATTCGAGCTCTTCTAAAAAAGTCAGCAGGAAGAATTGTCAGTCACATTAGATCGGCCAACTATGATAATCAAAAGAACGCCAAACAATCAGTTATCCTCGAATGCCTTGGTCAAAATGCTTACACCAGCGAACAACTCTCTGCCGGAGCAAATGAGCTAATAAAACCATTGAAAATTGGCAAGGAAATCAAATCGCTTAAGGATATTCAAGAGGTTCTAATAAAGATTGAAACCAAGGAAGATACTGCTCTATTTGAGCAAATCAGTTTCCATACAAAGATTGGAGAAAGCTTAAATGAAATTGTTGGCAATATTGACACTATAAACGCAAGCTACAAATCTTACCACACCAACTATACCAACCTGCGAAAAGACCCGGGAAAGATGAAAAAGCTCCAGCTTCTCGCCCTACTTAAGGAAGGACAAAGCGTTTTAATAAATGATGTTATACAAGATGACTACTGCCCACTGTGCCAGCAGGAAAAGAGCAAAATTGAATTGATTGCAGAATTGAATGAAAGGATTAAAGAATTAGAGGAACTGGAGCAAGAAAAAGACAGATTAGACGAGCAGGGGCAGGAATTGGAAGGTGTTTTGCGAGTTAACATCAATACGGTTGATGGATTGTTAACAGAGAAGCGTTTCAAAGAAAAAGAGAACACCAAACTTGTTGAAAAGGTTCAGGAAATAAAAACTTTATTGGAAAAACTTTCTGGTGAACTGAAAAAAGACCTGAATGCCAAGGCCCCAATTCAGGCACCGAGCAAAATCCATATTGACAAAAAGGGAATTTCTGCGCTTGTTAAGCAAGCGCAAGATACGGCAGCAGGGCTTACCGAGAGCAAGAAATCCAATATCCAATTCCCAATTTACGTCAAGCTATCTCAATCAGTTGCCGCTTACAATCAATATCAAGGCATTGAAAGAGAACTAGGAATACTGACAAAACAAAAAGTAACATTTCAAGCGCTTTTTGCCGATTTTATAAAAAGACAAGAAGAAGCCCTGGAGGCGTTTCTAATAATGTTCTCCAGTAATATCAATGACTATTACACCACAATGAACCCCAACGAAATAGTTGATGATATCAAGCTGGTTCCCAGAAAAGACACAAAAGGTGACCTGGTTGGAATAACCATCGAGTATAGATTCCTTGATAAGACCAAAACAGCGGCAAACGCTTATTTAAGTGAAAGCCACATCAACTGTCTTGGTCTTTCTTTCTTTTTGGCTTCTGTAAAAGCATTCAATAAGGAGAATGAATTTGTTGTTATTGATGACTTGATTTCCAGCTACGACAGGTCGCATAGAGCAAGGTTTACCAAATTGCTGACAGATAACTTCAGCAAGTATCAAATCTTGCTGCTTACACACGAGCAAGAATTTTTTGAATTAGTGTCCAGCGCCGTGAAGGGCAAAGGTTGGCTAATTCAAGAAATTATATGGTCAGCAGACACTGGGGCAGGGTTTGAAGAGGGAATAGTGGATAGCAAAGAACGAATCCTGAAAAAATTCGAGGATAAAAACCTTGACGGACTCGGCACTGATATACGGATTTATACTGAAAAAGTAATGAAGCAAATTGCCAACAACATAGAGGCTCAGGTAGCTTTCAGGTACAATGAACTCAACGAAAAGAGGATGGCTTCTGAACTATTGGATTCTGTGCAAAGTCGTATTTCAAGGAAAGGAAAGGGGTTGAAGGAAAAAGCTGATATTCCAAGCATAAAGGGAATGCCAATGTTCATTGGGAATATAGGCTCTCACGATGGCGTTTTCAATCTAAACATTGGAGACTTGGAAGTAATGTGGGAAGGTATTAGTAAAACTATCCGAACATTTTACTGCAATGACTGTGAAACGTTTATTTCGGTTAAGTATTTTGACAATGTAGGGAACAAAATTAGGTGTAGGTGCGGTAATTTAGCTTATGATTGGAAAGAGTAAAAACTGAAGGTTCGAAGTAACCTAGCCAAGACCGAAATGAGGCTCTAGGGGCTGTCCAAATTTCGGGGACCACCTCCCTGGAGTTACACTTTCTGACGTTTTGTGACCTCGCCCACACCCGTTCATTGGACTTGGTTCCTTGAGCGGTCTATAATGTTTTCAAAAGTGCTTAGAATCTAGCTATGTGGAAATAATATGGCGCTCAGTGAATCTGATACCAGGGCGAAGCTAATTGATCCAGCTCTACATGCTTGCGGTTGGACCGAAGACCTTATCCGGAGGGAAGAGACCGCCGGTGCTATCGTTATTGAAGATGGTAAGCCCAGAAAGAAAGCTAAAGGGCGGGTGGATTATACCCTACGAATTAAGGTTAATCCGGAAACACAGCCCGTGGCTGTCGCTCTGATTGAGGCTAAAGCTGAAAGCCTTCCACCGAATTATGGGATGGAGCAAGCTAAACTTTATGCAAACTGTAAGCGGCTCAATGTGCCTTTTGTGTTCTCATCAAATGGACATCTTTTTGTTGAATTCGACCGCTCTGCCGGCCTAACCAGCTCGCCCAAACCGATGCATGAGTTTCCGGCCCCCTCGGCTTTGCGCGCTCGCTACGAACAGCAAGTAGGTTTTAGCTTGGGCAGCCCCCAGGCACGCCCCCTATTGATGCGTTACCCGGGTGGAGAAGCAACACGCCGTTACTATCAGGATGCTGCTATCCGGGCTACGTTAGAGAAGATTGCCAGGGGAGAGAATCGCGCCTTACTCGCATTAGCTACGGGTTCCGGCAAGACTTTTATTGCCGTTAACTTGCTGAAGCGTATTGCTGATGCCGGGCAGCTGCGCCGGGCTCTCTTTGTTTGTGACCGAGACGAACTGCGCAGCCAGGGACTTGGTGCCTTCCAGAATGTATTCGGCAGTAATGCCGGACCGGTGTCCAGCGGTAACCCGCAAACCAATGCCCGTATTCTGATTGCCACCTATCAAACTCTTAATGTTGATACCGAAGACGCCGATGCCAGTTTCCTGACGAAACACTATCCTGAGAACTACTTCAGTCACGTTATCATTGATGAATGCCACCGCTCGGCGTGGGGTAAATGGTCACAGGTATTAACACGGAATTCAAAGGCAGTTCAAATTGGGCTCACAGCCACACCACGACAGATTGATTTCAGTGAGAAAACGAAGGAAGCCCAGGCTGATGCCCAAGTTTCCGCAGATAATATTAAGTACTTTGGGGACCCTATCTACGAATATGATATGGCACAGGGCATTGAGGATGGTTATCTAGCGGCGTGTGAAATACAGAAGGGGCGGGTTAATATTGATGACACAGGCATCACCATGGGCGACCTTCTTGACCGCAAACCCATGGACGCTAATACAGGCTTACCCATAACTATTGGTGAGCTACGCGCGCGCTATGAAAAGACAGATTATGAAGACCGCATTTTGCTGCCTGACCGGGTGCTGGCAATGTGTCAGGACCTGTTCCAGTATTTGCTTGAGACCGGCGGTCCCGAACAGAAGACAATCATATTTTGCGCTCGGGACCGGCATGCCGATGACGTCGCTGCCACAATGAACAATCTTTATGCGGAGTGGTGTGCTAAGAATAACGCAACTCGCCTTGAGCCATATGCTTTCAAATGCACCGCCGCCAGTAGTGGGAGCGAATATCTTGCCGACCTGCGCGGAGGTTCTAGACATCACTTCATTGCCACCACGGTTGACCTGCTTAGCACCGGCGTTGACGTGCCTTGTGTACGTAACATTGTATTCTTCAAGTATGTGCGCTCTCCTATTGCTTTCTACCAGATGATAGGCCGCGGCACCCGCATTGACCCGCCGACTGGAAAGCTTATGTTCCGGGTCTATGATTACACTAATGCCACCCGTCTTTTTGGCGAGGAATTCAGGACAAAGTACGCCGCACCCAAGAAAGAAAGGGAGGGACCAGAGCCGCCATTACCGCCGGAGAAAACTATCCTCGTTGAAGGCTTTGACGTGCATGTTTCTGATGCCGGGCGTTATATCGTTATCCAGGTTGACGGCAAGGCAATGCCGGTTACTGTTGAGGAATACAAGGAAAGACTAGCCGCGAAACTGGTGGAAGAAGCCCCTACCCTTGAAGTCTTCCGAGAGTGCTGGACTGTGCCGCCAGAGCGTCGCGAGCTGATGGGCAAAATGCCGGATGCCGGCCGCTCGCCGCTTCTCATACGTGAGCTTGAAGACATGGGAGCATATGACCTTTATGATGTGCTGGCGGAACTAGGTTACGGCATGGCGCCGCGCACCCGGGTAGAACGTACTGAGGCTTTCTCCTATAAGAATGCGGATTGGTTGACATCGCTACCAAACGGTACGGCACAGACAATCAAGGCACTGGCGGCACAGTTTGCCCGCGGCGGCACCGAGGAACTGGAAAACCCTAAAATATTCCAAACCCCGGAAGTGGTCAAGTCCGGCGGTTTGTCCGCTCTAAAAGCATTTGGTAAACCTGTTGAAATATTGCATAAGGTCAAAGAGAAGGTATTTGTAGCGTGACATTAGCTAAAGCTAAAGAAAATTTGGACACCAAGAATACGTTACCACACGGCTGGAATTGGGTGTTGTTAGAAGACCTATTCGACGTTAAGCAAGGAGCTGCTATGTCGCCTGTGAGGAGGCAGGGTATTGCTCCACACCCATTTTTACGCACTCTGAATGTCCTGTGGGGCTCTGTTGACCTATCAAACTTAGACCAAATGGACTTTACTGAAGATGAAGTTGCTAGCCTCAACTTAAGAAGTGGCGATTTGTTGGTGTGTGAGGGTGGTGATGTTGGCAGAACGGCAATCTGGAGAGGTGAGCTAGATAGTTGTCTTTACCAAAACCACATTCATCGTCTTCGACGGCGACATAACAATGTCGCTCCAGAGTTCTACGCATACTGGATGCAAGCAGCTTTCAAAGTTTTTCAGTCGTATATAGGAAAGGAAATAACTACAACCATTCCTAACCTTTCCGGTGGCAAATTGAAGTCATTCATGGTTCCTTTGCCTCCCACTCTTACCGAGCAGGAACGTATCGCACAGATTTTGAATGAGCGAATGGTAGCAATAGAAAAGGCTTATGCCGCCGCTGATGTACGTATAGAAGCAGCGAAAGCACTGCCAGCGGCTTATCTGCGCCAAGTCCTTCCCCAACCCGGCCAAGAACTGCCCGATGGCTGGCGGTGGGTGAGGTTAGGAGAGGTGTGTGAATTCTTAGATTCTCAGCGTGTTCCTGTTAATGATGAGGAGAGACAACAGCGAATAGCGGGTAGATCTTCATCAAGCTTATACCCTTATTACGGTGCGAATGGGCAGGTTGGTTGGATTGATGATTACATTTTCGATGAACCTCTAATCTTGCTAGCAGAGGATGGAGGTTTTTTTGGTTCCCCGGAACGTCCTGTCGCCTATAAAATTATTGGCAAATCTTGGGTGAATAACCACGCCCACGTATTACGTCCTAGAAACGGAGTCGATTTCGACTTTTGTTTGCACGCACTCGCCATTCGACCTGATATTGGAACAATGGTCACAGGAAACACGAGACCAAAACTAAACCAGGAAATTGCTGCTCAGATTCCTATACCCCTCCCATCTCTGGTCGAGCAGAAACGCATCGCGGCGATGCTGAACGAGCGGATGGAGGCAGTGGGGGAAATAGTACAAACCATACAACAAGAACTTGACGCCATTAATGGTCTGCCTGCTGCATTTCTTCGGCGAGCTTTTACGGGAGGTCTGTAAAATGATTGAGCAAGAAAAGGCAATATGGGGAATACATGCCGGCAAAACAGGGGATGCGGATACTCTTTTTCTAAAGGGTGGATTCATCGCTCTCGGTTGGCCTAAGATGGGAGATTTGGGCGCACTCAAAGCTGACCGGGAGGAATTTAAGAAGAAGGTCGCTAAGGTCTACCCGGCTAGTAAACCCGGGGCAATCCCAACTTATGCCGGTGAGTTGTTTCGTTTTATCCATGAAATGAAGGTGGGCGATATTGTCGCCTATCCTTCCAAACGGGACCGGAAAATTCATCTGGGGCATGTCGATGGTAGCTATAAATATGACCCTTCAAAAGAGGAAAGCTATCCCAACTTGCGGCCGGTAAAATGGTTGAAGGCCATCCCACGTACCCAGTTCTCCCAGGGAGCACTTTACGAAATTGGCTCCGCACTGAGTCTGTTCCAAGTAAGAAACTACGCTGGCGAGTTTATTGCAGCGCTGGAAGGTAAAACGGAGGCACGGCCAGTCAGTCAGGATGAGACCATTAAGGTTGTGGCAGAGGACATCGAAGAAACCACCCGTGATTTCGTCCTCAAGAGGCTGGCACAAGAGCTAAAGGGACATCCATTGGCCGAGTTCATCAGTCACCTTCTCAGTGCCATGGGCTACCGTACTCGTCTATCCCCGGAAGGTCCCGATGGGGGAATTGACATTATAGCTCACAAGGATGAATTGGGGTTTGAACCACCGATAATCAAAGTCCAGGTGAAGAGCTCTGATGGCAGCATTGGTGACCCCACCGTTTCCGCTCTCTACGGTAAAGTGTCTGGTAATGAATTCGGCCTGCTTGTTACGCTGGGTACCTTCACCTCACAGGCACGGAACTTCGCCCGAAGTAAAAGCAACCTACGGCTGATTGACGGAGATGAATTAGTCATGCTTATCCTCCAGCACTACGAGCAATTCGACTCCCGTTATAAGGGTCTTCTTCCCCTGAAGCAAGTCTATGTGCCGGAGCTTATAGAGGAAGAGGAGTGAATATGGTTCATCCTGTAAGGAATGGAAACGGCAAAACACTGCTTTCCCAGCAATCGGTAAATACCGCCGTTAAGTCTATTTGCGACATCATGCGCCGGTCTAATTGCGCGGGTGCTCTCCAATACGTTCCCGAGCTTACCTGGATTCTGTTCCTGCGTATCCTGGACGAGCGAGAACTGCAAGAAAAGGAAGAGGCCGAAGCCGTGGGCGCTGATTTCTCACCCTCCCTTGAAAGCCCCTACCGCTGGCAGGACTGGGCGGCTCCTGGTGGGGCAAAACGGCGACAACTGCAGAACAGCACGCTCAATGCGTTTCTTAGCTTCGTGAATGGCGAGTTGATACCTTACTTAAAGGGACTGCGTGATAAACCCGGGGCTATGCCTCGCCAGAAGGTTATCAGTGAGATAATGTCTAGCATCGAGCACGTACGGATTGACACGGAACGCAACCTGCTTGATGTGCTGGATAAGGTACATACTATCAGCAATGCTAACGTCGACCAGACACATGTCTTTCTCCTGTCGCAGGTCTATGAAGGGCTGTTACTTAAAATGGGAGAGAAGAATAATGATGGTGGCCAGTTCTTCACACCACGGGAAGTAATCCGGGCTATGGTCAGGGCAATAGACCCACAGGTTGGTGAAACTATATATGACCCTGCCTGCGGCACCGGCGGATTTCTGGCTCAGAGCTATGAATACATCACCCGTAATCTCGGACGGGAAGCTACCGCCGACCAGATTGAGACTCTCAAGCAGAGGACATTCTACGGCAAGGAAAAGGAGAACATGATATATCCCATCGCCTTGGCCAACCTAATTCTTCAAGGTATTGACCAGCCAAACTTGTGGCATGGCAACACTCTTACCGGTGGTGAAACCTACGGAGGTTTGTTTCAGGGCGCCCCCGCTCTCTTTGACGTCATTCTTACCAATCCGCCGTTTGGTGGCAAGGAAGGTAAAGATGCCCAAACCCGTTTCGCCTATAAGACCAGTGCCACCCAAGTGCTCTTTTTACAGCATGTGATTGACAGCCTAAAAAAAGGCGGCCGTTGCGGCATGGTAATTGACGAGGGAGTACTATTCCGGACCAACGAGACATCCTTTGTGCAGACGAAACGAAAGCTATTGGATGAATGCGACCTCTGGTGCATTGTGAGCCTGCCTGCCGGTACCTTTAGCCAAGCTGGCGGAGGGGTGAAAGCCAATCTGTTATTCTTCACTAAAGGCAAACCCACGGAACACATTTGGTATTATGACCTATCTGACATTAAGGTTAGGAAGAAGTCTCCGCTTACTCTAGCTCATTTTGAGGAGTTCTTTAAGCTACTTCCAAGCCGGTCTGATAGCGAGCATAGCTGGACGGTTAACCGGCAGGATATTGAAGCCAAGAATTACGATATAAAAGCAGTCAATCCTAACCGTAAGGACACTACTGATACTCGAACGCCAGAGGAATTACTGGATATCATTGAAGCCAAAGGCCATGAGGTTGAAGAAGCAGCAGAAACTCTAATTAAAATAATCAAAAGACAGCTTCACTATAAGCGTAGGGATATAAATATAAAGTCTAGTGAAGGGGCAGCAGAAATTATCTGTAAGGATTTTGATGTTACGGTAACTCTATGCCAAGAATTAAGCGATCCAGCAGAATATCTATTAAGAACAGAGGTTTATAATATAAGAAACCCCCGCATAGTAGAAACACCAGATTTCGATAATGCCTTCAAGGATACTTTTGATTCTCTAATCTTTGAGTTTGATAAACAAATTGATATTAAGAAAATAATTGACCGAATAGAAGACGTTGATAACGAAAACATTGAGGTTGAATATCCAGACGACTGTTCTTCTTGTAATATATCAATCAAAGGGTTTGACGCAGATATTATGATTGATGACTGGAGACTAACCATTTTACGTAATAGGAAGACCGATCCGCTCCAATTAGTCGGATACTTTTTAAAGACCCAAAAACTACTTGTTAATACCTACTCTATTAAAGAATTGCCGATGGGTAAATAATTTCCGATTAGAAAACTCTTGGTCAATTTTACTAATTATAAGAACTTTATAATAACAGGGATAATACCCCATACTAGGACGATTGTCTTAAGAGGCAATACTGGAGAAGATTACAAGTACGCAAAATAAGAAGTTAATAAGGAGGTAAAAGAATGAAACAAAGGGCACCTGCTTTACACGCAGTGGGCTGAGGTTCAAGTCTTCTACTGGCCACTACATTAGACTCGAACTTTTGCCAATATTGGATCGGCCAAACGTTAAGATGGCTCTCAATGAATGTAGTGGGATGACTCCCTGACTTAGGTTCATGGTGTCAGCGAGAGTAACGAAACGCTACATTGTTTGATGTCCAGAATATGAACGAAGTAAAGAGATTAGTATTTCGCCTTACTCCTCAATAAATTTAGTGCTTCTTCAACCTCATGGCCTTTGGCTTCAATGATATCCAGTAATTTATTGAGGAGTAAGGCGAAATACTAAT
>JABUBQ010000101.1_pt1 | contig 12323 bp, 7 predicted proteins | sample 7240351 | NCBI WGS metagenome assembly JABUBQ01 (sample SAMN07256348, study PRJNA390944) | subsurface metagenome | isolation source: Methane hydrate marine sediment | place: Pacific Ocean: Eastern North Pacific, ODP site 1244 | collected 2002 | reverse complement strand
CCAGAAAACATAATCAAAATGTTTTCTCCGAATTATGTACTACCTTTGAGGAACATAATTTTATTTCAGGATAAATAACCTGCTAAATAATTACCTCTTTTCCTATATGTCTATCAATTCGTGTTTGATATATTTCCTTTTGAATATAGCGCTTCATGTTTGTTTTTTATAAATAACATGTTTGCAAAAATGAGTAAACGTGTCATATATAACAAGCATAATTACGATTTTATTAATTAACAGGGTAATTAATGCCGCGTAAAATTCAAAAATACAGCCTTTGCTTTTTCAAAAAAACCGTATTACTTCTTTCTTGCCTCAAGATATGATTTCAGGAATTTTTCGTTCAACTCATCATTATCGCCATACTTTTCCCGTAATTCTTCGAGTTTTTGATGCATATCCTTCCTGACATCAGCATAAGCCGGATTGTCATAAATATTTTTCATTTCTGAAGGATCTTTTTCCAGATCATACATCTCCCATTCATCAATATCATAATAAAAATGCATAAGTTTATAACGGTCGGTACGAACTCCATAATGACGCTTCACCATATGAACAGATGGATATTCGTAATAAGTATAATATAAAGCATCCCGCCACTCGCTTGATTTCCCATTAACAATATTACGGAATGATTCACCCTGGATTTCTCCGGGAATATCTACCCCGGCAAAATCAAGCAAAGTTGGAGCGAAATCTATATTTTGGATCAGCTTATCTACTTCAGACCCGGGTTTGATCTCTTTTGGATAACGAATAAGCAAAGGGGTACGAAATGATTCTTCGTACATAAATCGTTTATCAAACCAGCCATGTTCACCAAGGTAGAAACCCTGATCTGAAGTATAAACAACAATAGTATTTTCTGCCAGTCCGTTTTCATCGAGGTAATCAAGTACTTCACCTACCCCATCATCAACCGATTTTATACAACGCAAATAATCTTTGATATACCGGTTAAATTTCCATAATGCAAGTTCCTTGCCTTCCAGTTTGGCTGCTTTCATGGAATCGTTCTTTGGCTTGTATGCTGCAGTCCAATCGGCTAATTGCTTTTCGTCAAACCGTTTCAATTCCCTTACCAGACTTGTTTCATTTCCATCAGGATCAATAATCATTTTAAAATCGTGTCCCCACATCCCATGTCCGTCAATTTTCATCTCCTGGGTTTTTGCCGCTGTTCCTCTTCCTTCATAATCATCGAAATAGTTAGCAGGCGGATCAAATGTTTTATCATCGTAAAGATTCAGGTATTCGGGAGCAGGTTTCCAGTTACGGTGAGGGGCTTTTTGCTGATATAAAATACAGAATGGTTTTGTTTTATCACGTGTTTTATCCAGCCATTCCAAAACAAAACCGGTTGTTATATCGGTAACATAACCCTGGAAACGTTTCTTTTCACCGTTAACAATAAAATCGGGGTTATAATAATGTCCCTGTCCGGGCAATACACTCCAGTAGTCAAAACCCTGTGGGTTACCCGCCAGGTGAATTTTACCAAATAATGCAGTCTGATAACCGGCTTGCTGTAACATTTTAGCAAAGTTGGGCTGATCCCAGTTATAGGGATTCATATTATCCACCTTGCCATTTACATGGCTGAATTTTCCAGTCAGCACGGTTGCACGGCTGGGTGCACAAATTGAATTAGCAACAAAGGCTTTTTTAAATATTGCACCTTCTTTAGCGAGACGGTCAATATTGGGTGTTTTGTTTAAACCATAGCCATAGGCACTTATTGCCTGATATGCATGATCATCACTCATAATATAAAGAATATTAGGTTTTTGTGCTTTTTCTTTCTTTTGATTTTGGTTTGCACAACCAAAAACAAAAATCCCTGCAATAATAATAGCAACTGATTTAATAAAGTAACGGTTCATGATTTATGGTTTTATTATTAATAACTTATCTTTCCTTGCTATCCTCTCTCATATCTTCCACATTATCCATAACCGGACTTTGCTCAACAGCTTCCCAGTTAAAATCTTCGTCCATTGGATCCATCGCTTTTTGGGGATCAAAGATCCGCTTATCAACCTCTATTGCATTATAAGGAGTATAATCCGGTTCGTTTGAAAAAAAGTCTCCAAGATCGCTTGCACCGGCATCATACTGGTTCAGGTACGGGAGATTCAGTATATGCCAGAATGTTTTAAAAATACTGCCAAAACTAAAGTGCACATGACTTACATAATCCCTTTTCACCCAGGGCGAGATAACCATCAAAATACTGCGATGGGCATCAATATGATCTACCCCATTCTGAGCATCATCTTCAGTAATAATTATCGCCATGTTTTTCCAGTATGGTGTATGTGAAAGAAACTCCACAAACCTACCTACCGCCAGGTCGTTATCAGCCATATAACTTTCCCGGAACGGATAACCTTCTTCGGGTCTGTCACCTGCACCATGGTCATTTGGGATAATTACTGTCAGCAAGGCAGGGAGTTCACCTTCTCCATTAAGCCATTTTTCCGAGAATTCTTTGATAAACATATCAATACGAAACTGATCGGGAATTCCCATATTATATGTGGGATAAGTCCTTGAAGTCCGGGTATAAATTGGAGTTGGAACAGGAAAATTATGCAGATGTCTGATACCTGTATATTTGTATTCGTTTGAATATGATGACGGTTCGAACATAATTGAGAACCCGAAATTATAAAAATCTATACCGTTCCGTTCAAGATGATCCCACATCGAGCCCGCCTCATTATAATCTTCAGGGTAGATTGCTCCTGCAGAACCTGTAAAACCTAGTGCTCCGCTTGTGCCTTCAACTTTAGAAAATGACCTGTTACCACCATAACTAGCCGGCACATTTGATTCAACCCACTCGTTGGGATATGTGTTCACAAGCCATCTGTGTCCATCTGCTGAAACATCTGAATCAACATAAAAGTTGTCCCCCATGGCAAATTGTCTTGCAAGTTTCAAATGATTCACCATCACATCCGCATCAAAAACAGTATCTGTTCTATCCCTGTTCGTGAATGTTGCAGAGTATCCGTACCTTGCAATTGACGGATCACCTTCTCCTTTCTCAATCTGCCCAAACACTTCATCATACGTTCTGTTCTCTTTTGATACAAAAACAATATATTTTATGGGTGTTGTTTTCTCTCCCGGATACAACGGGACAGGATTATTTTCCCTTTCATTATATTTAAAATCATCCGGTTGTGAAAAACGAAAATTATTACCAACAACTTTCTTCGTCAGGGTTATCAGCTCTCTGTCAGAAGGAATATCTATAACCTCAACTGTTCCTTTCATTAAATCACCAATATAGCTTCCCTCCTCTCCCACAGTAAAGTTACTGCCACCATTCGGTCCGCTGCCAAAACCCTTGGCATTAGTAACAATAATTTTCTTTCCATCGTTTGAAACTTTGAGTTTTGACGGAAACCATCCTGTTGGAATATGACCAATTGTTTTCAGAGCAGTAATATCAACTACTGCAATTGCATTTATACCTGATTCAGCAACATACAAACGTTTCTGATCCGGAGAGATCGCGAGTCCGAAAGGGATCTTTCCCCGCAAATGATCAATCCTCGGATCAAGATCAAGGTGAATAGTCTGCACAACAGTATCTGTTTTTGTGCTGATAACCGAGATGTTATCATTATTACCATTGCTTACAAAAACATAGTTTTCAGTCGCAACGAGGGAGTTAGGACTGGAGCCACCCACAGCAGGGATATCTTCTACCATCTGACCAACGAGACTCCCTGTTTTTGTTTTTGCTGTTACCTCAGGATGGTCCGGGTTACTTATATCAACAGTCCAGACTGAAAATGACTCAGTCACATTTGGTTCACCAAGACCCGGAACCTCAATTGTATCATTCTTATATCCCTTTTCCGACTCTTCAGATAAGTAAGCAGAAGCAGGAAATTTCAAAGCTGTTTCTTTCAGATTGTTTGGATCAATCCCTTTAACAGGCTTATATTCATACATCCCTACATTGGCTACATAAACCTCTTTTTCATCAGGAGAAAGGGTTATTCCAAACGGATACCTGCCTACCGGCACTGAATGGATAAGTTCTTTTTTTTCAGCATCAATTATTATCATTCTGAAATTAACCTGGTCCACTCCATACAAGATCTTACCATCCATACTCAAGGTAAGATCTCCAATATATCCTTTTGTATAAGCCGTATCATCTGCCATTACAGAACAATCAATAAATCCCGTCTTTTCGCCATTCTGAAGATCAAACATATAAACCTTATTCTCCTGACCACCGGCAACGTACACAACTTTATTATCCGGCGAAATTGCCAGTCCCATAAAAACCGAAGCAAGAACACCTTTATCAGTTTGGGCCCCCGGAGGGATCTGAATAATCTCCGGTGACTGATCCATAATGTTTTTCAGGATAGTAATAGAAAGCGGGCTGGTTCCGGAATTTGCTGTCACTGCGATATTGGCATCATTACTCAGTGTTAATCCAAAAGGATGTGGTGCAACAACAAAAGAGGTTCCAGCCGGTGTTATGTACCTGCCATTTGGAATTACGGTAGTACCCTCTTTATCGATAGAACAAAATTCTGAACCGGCAGGAGGATTCGCGATCCATGTTCCCTGTTTATTTTTACAGCCGGATAATAAGATGATTAATAAAAAAAACAGTATTTTCATGTATCTCATACGTATAAAATTTTAGGAGATTTAAGCTATGAAAATAATAAATAAAATTACAACTTTGTTGGTTGCATCACTATTAATGAATATTAATGCATTTGCACAACCAAAAATGGAATCAGAAAATAGTCAACCAATGAAAACTGAAAGCAAAACAATAAAGAAGAACACGGTAAAAATGACAATCCTTTATGATAATTATGTTTTTACCGAAGGGACAAAAACCGCATGGGGTTTTTCATGCTTTATTGAAGGAACTGAAAAGATTATTTTATTTGACACCGGAGGAGAAGGTGAGGTACTTATGTTTAATATTGATAAGTTAAACATTAATCCTGAAAGTGTTGAAATGATAGTGATATCACATAACCACTGGGACCATACCGGAGGTCTTTTCACATTCCTCGAAAAGGAAACCGGAATTCCTGTTTACCTGCCTCATTCATTTCCCGGAGAATTTGTTGATAAAGTAAAAGATGCCGGGGCATCTGTAATTCTCATCAATGAACCTTCTGAAATATGTAAAGGTATGTACTCGACCGGTGAAATTGAAGGACCGGTAAACGAGCAATCTTTAATTGTTAAAACAAATAAAGGGATTGTAGTGGTAACAGGATGCTCTCACCCTGGTATTGTTAACATCGTTAAGAAAGCACAGGAAATTATGGGAGAAGAGGTTTATCTTGTCTTTGGCGGATTCCATCTTATGAGGCACTCAGAAAAAAATGTTAAAGAAATTATCGGTCAATTCAGGGAATTAGGTGTTAAAAAGTGTGGGGCAACTCATTGCACCGGCGATAAGCAGATAAATTTGTTCAAGGAAGCCTACGGAAACGATTATATTGAAATGGGTACAGGCAGGGTATTAGAATTTTAGTTGACTATTATTAAAGGGAGCATGCTCCCTTATTTTATTGTTAGCACCAAAGATAAAACAACTGATGCGGTGTTACAGTTGGTTGATTGATTCGTCTTTCATTTGTGATACCTTTAAGCAATATAAATTGAAATTCAATTAATAAATTCTGGTAATTATAAAACATATCCTCCCGATCAAGAAGAATTTCAGATAAATACATTTTCCAATCCACAATTTTCCCAAAATAATATTCCCTGTTTTTGGTGAAAATGGTTTTGTTTTTGTTATGCTCAGTTCATATATCAATAGCGTTTTCGTAGGGAATGTGTGTCATCATCACCATATTCATCTTCGTCTTCATCATCAAATCCGTAGTCATACGGGTTGCCATTTTCATCATCATAATCCGGATCCAGGTGGTAACGGCACTGGCAAAAATTGTCATGAATAGCAGCATATTGAACACAGTCGGGTACCTGGGTTTGTCATTTGTTTGTCATGTTATATGCTGCCAATTTTATCTTTGTATTAATATTATTCATAGATAATCACGGAATATTTAATACGTAGTTTTTCCCATTATTTTTTGCCACCACCCCTGTAACTAACACGCAATCAGTCCCGTTTGTAAATTCTTACTCATTTTGCTTTTTGAAAAAACGCATTTATAATACGACATTGAGCATTTCATAGCTTAACAAAATACTATCCATTAATTTGCATTATCGCTCTATTGCCTGTTAATAAAGCTGTTAGTATCTTTTTGTATAAACATGAGTTGTTTAACGAAATATATAATATCTTTATCACGGTATTATCAATACGTTTATTTATGAAAGCAATAGATTTTTTTCTTAATCCTAATTCAATTGCACAAAAGCAGTATGAAGCTCTGAGGATGTATTATGTTGAAGACAAAAGCACCAAAGAAGTGGCAGCAATTTTTGGTTATAAACATAGGGGCTTTACTACTATTGTAACCGGATTCAATAAGAAAATTAAAAAAGGTGAGGTATATGATTTGTTTTTTAAGCCAACTCAAAAAGGCAGGAAAACAACTGATAAGGTTATAAATGCCAAGGATATAGTCATTGAACTAAGAAAGAGTTACCATTCGGTAGAAGAAATAAAAGCAATACTGGACGGAAAAGGATATGATATTTCAGAAAGGACCATATACAATATAATAAAGCGTGAAGGCTTTTCGCGATTGCCGAGAAGGGTAAAGATGACAAAGCAAGAACTCGAATTGCCGAAAAAAATAAAAGCAGATAAGAGTCGTCAACTGACTTTTTCGCAGGAAAAATTCAAGAGCATTTCAGCAGGGGTACTCTGTTTAATACCATATATTAAGCATTATGGGATATCGGAAGCGATACTTCAAAGTGATTATCCTGAAACAAAAACCATAGATAAGTTAAGTTCCATCCTATCGTTTGTTGCACTAAAAGCATCCAATGCCAGACGTTATAGTTCAGACGACCGATGGTGTATGGATAGGGGTTTGGGGTTATTCGCGGGTTTAAACGTACTACCAAAAGCTGCCTGGTACACATCTTATTCACACAGAGTAACATCTGATATGAATTTAAAATTTCTCAAATCTCTGCATAAGATATGGTTAGAAAATGGTTTACTTAGTGACACAACAAACCTGGATTTTACAACTATTCCATACTGGGGAGAAAATGACCATTTAGAAAATAACTGGTCAGGAAAAAGAGGGAAGGCATTGGCCAGTATGTTAGCTATTATTGCTCACGATCCTGATACAGGCATAATAAACTATGGTAATACAAATGTTATGCATAAAAAAGAAAGTGCTGAAGTTTTGGAATTTCTGGATTTTTATAATGCTGAAACTCCTGCAAAAAACAACAAATTAAAATATCTAATTTTCGATAGCAAATTCACTAACTATGAAAACTTAAAAAAGCTTGATAATAAAAAGATTAAATTTATAACCATTCGTCGGAGAGGAAAAAATATTGTTGACAGGCTTGAACAAATCCCTGCAAAAATGAAAAAATCCATCAGGGTTGAAATGGCTGGGAATAAGAAAAGAAGTTTAACAGTTTTCGACGAAGAAATATACCTCAGGGGATATAATGACACTATACGTCAAATAAGTATTACAGGACATGGTAAAATAAAACCGGCAATCATTATCACAAATGACTTCGACTTAAAAGTTGAACAAGTAGTAAGAAAATATACCAAACGTTGGATAGTAGAAAAAGCTATAAGTGAGCAAATTGAATTCTTTCATTTAAACCTGGTTTCATCTTCAATGGTTATTAAAGTTGACTTTGATTTAACAATGAGCATCCTGACTCATAACATCTTTAGACTTATGGTTTTAGATTTGGAAAGATATACACATATATCCGACCAGTCATTATTTGATAAATTCATTATGAACGCGGCAGACATAAAAATAGACGAAGAAAAGATTAGTATCTCACTCAAAAAGAAAAGAACCTTGCCAATTATTCTTGAAGTTATGTCCAAATTCAACTCAAAAATTTATGACTGGTTAAACAATCTTAAAGTGGAATATATAGGCGCTTCCTATTCGTAAAAGACGTATAGTTGTTTTCCGTGATAATCTATGTTTAACGATGAAGTAATTCATTATAACTATTCAGTGCCTTAAGTTTGTAATGTCTAAAATTGTAAATCTCATTATACTTTGCATTTTTGCCAACTGCAAACTGTTGACTGCCGACTGATTAGTTACATTTCATTTAAATAATTGGATTTGTGCAATTTATAATGTCATTTTTTTTCATATTATCCCCGTAGCAAAGGGAATAGTTCAGCCAATGCATTTGCAACAGCATTCCGTGAAGCCCCGTCGCGTGGCACTATCAGGATGGTATCATCTCCTGCCACCGTGCCGATGATCTCAAACGGGTGTGTTAGGTCAATTGCCGATGCCAGACTGCCTGCATACCCGGGTAAGGTTTTCATTATTCCCAGACCAGAACCGAACTCAAAGGATACAAAACCACTCATAGGAAATCCATTTGTCATAACCGGTATTTCCTGATCCTTTCCTTCTCCCGGAAGTTTATAGATATAACCTTTACGGTCATCCGGGATTTTACCAACCCTCAAATACTTTAAATCCCTTGAGAGAGTTGCCTGCGTAAGCTGATATCCCTCTTTATTAAGTTTCTTCAATAATTCATCCTGGCTCGAAACTTTCTCAGTCTTAACAATTTTTTTCAGCATTGAAAGCCGTTGAACTTTTGTTTTCATTATTGTATATTTATACATTTCTTTTGCAAATATATACATTTTTTATTTTTAACCTCAACTTTCCTGAAAAAAAATGTATTTTTGGCATTATTCGGATAATAAAAATCATTTATGAAGGAATCTGTTAAAAAAGTGGTTGTTTTGGGTTCCGGTGCCCTGAAAATTGGTGAAGCAGGTAAATTTGATTACTCGGGATCACAGGCATTAAAAGCACTTCGTGAAGAAAATATTGAAACTATCCTTATCAATCCAAATATTGCAACTGTCCAAACTTCGGAAAAATTAGCCGGTAAAATATATTTTCTCCCGATAACTCCTTATTTTGTTGAAGAGGTAATTAAAAAAGAAAACCCTGATGGTATATTGCTCGCGTTCGGGGGTCAGACTGCCCTGAACTGTGGTATTGATCTCTATAAAAATGGTGTCCTTAAAAAATACAATGTCCGCATACTGGGAACCCCTATTCAGTCCATTATAGATACTGAAGACCGGGATTTATTTATCAAAAAACTTACAGAGATCAATGTCCTGACACCCAGAAGTATTGCAGTCAGTAAGGTTAAAGATGCAATATTAGCAGCAGAGAGTCTTGGATACCCCGTAATTATCAGGTCGGCATACTCACTTGGCGGGCTGGGAAGCGCTTTCTGTAAAAACAAAGAAGAATTGCATGAAATGGCCTCCAGGGCATTTTCCCATTCCGGTCAGATCCTTGTAGAAGAATCACTGAAAGGATGGAAAGAGGTTGAATATGAAGTGGTACGCGACCGGTACGACAACTGTATCACGGTTTGTAATATGGAGAATTTTGATCCTCTGGGCATACATACAGGCGAAAGTATCGTGGTAGCTCCATCACAAACACTTACCAACACAGAATATCATAAGCTGCGGGAAATATCCATTAAGGTTATCCGGCATATCGGTATTATAGGGGAATGTAACATTCAGTATGCACTTGATCCGGATTCAGAGGAATACAGAGTAATTGAAGTGAATGCCCGCCTCTCCCGGTCAAGCGCCCTTGCATCTAAAGCAACCGGTTATCCCCTGGCATTTATTGCAGCTAAACTTGGTATCGGGTACGGACTTCATGAACTTAAAAATTCTATTACCAAAACAACTACTGCCTTCTTTGAACCGGCACTGGATTATATTGTTTGTAAAATACCGTTGTGGGACCTGAATAAATTCGATGGTGTCTCTCACCTTATCGGCAGTAGTATGAAAAGTGTCGGTGAAGTGATGTCCATCGGAAGAACATTCGAAGAAGCAATACAGAAAGGATTAAGAATGATAGGTCAGGGGATGCACGGATTTGTGGGAAACCGGATTGCAGGGTTTAAGAACATCGAAAAGGAACTTGCACAACCCACGGATATGCGCGTATTTGTTATTGCCGAAGCCCTTGAGAAAAAATTTTCCATAAACAAGATACACGAACTGACAAAGATCGATAAATGGTTCCTCTTCAAACTCAAAAACATTATTGACCTTAAAGAGGAACTTACAAATTACAATCAGATCGACAAGTTACCGGATGATGCTCTCAGGGAAGCAAAGATCCTGGGATTCTCAGATTTCCAGCTTGCAAGATTTGTTATTAAATCGAAGGATAATGAAATAGCAAACAGTATGATTACCGTCAGGGAATACAGGAAATCGCAGGGAATAGTACCGGCTGTAAAACAAATTGATACCCTGGCAGCCGAATATCCCGCACAGACAAATTACCTGTATCTCACTTACAGTGGAAAAGAACATGATATTGATTATTCAATATTAAAGAAGTCGGTTATAGTTCTGGGATCAGGCGCATACCGTATTGGCAGCAGTGTTGAATTTGACTGGTGCGGAGTAAATGCCCTTGACACCATTAAACAAAGCGGCTACCAGTCGGTAATGATCAATTACAACCCTGAAACAGTAAGTACTGATTACGATATCTGCGACAGATTGTATTTTGACGAACTTTCCCTTGAAAGAGTACTGGATATAATCGAGTTGGAAACACCTGAAGGTGTAATTGTTTCCACCGGCGGACAAATACCAAATAACCTCGCTATCAGACTGTATGAGCAAAATGTAAAAATACTTGGCACCTCCCCTCTCTCAATTGACCGGGCTGAGAACAGGCATAAATTTTCCTCTATGCTCGACAATATCGGGGTTGACCAGCCACGCTGGAAAGAGCTTACCAGTACCGGTGATATTCATGTATTTGTTGAAAAGATCGGGTTTCCTGTACTGGTAAGACCATCCTATGTTTTGTCCGGTGCGGCAATGAATGTGGTATCAAACAAAGATGAACTCGGACATTTCCTGGAAATGGCAGCTAAAGTATCTAAACAATATCCGGTTGTGGTTTCCGAATTTATTGAAAATGCCAAGGAAATTGAGATTGATGCAGTTGCCGGTTCCGGTGAGCTAATCGCGTATGCTATTTCTGAACATGTTGAGTTTGCCGGTGTCCACTCGGGCGATGCAACTATGATATTCCCGCCACAGAAAATCTATCTTGAAACGATAAAGCGCATTAAGCGTATCACCCGCCAGATAGCAAAAGAGCTCGATATTTCCGGTCCGTTTAATATCCAATTTCTTGCAAAAGACAATGATATAAAGGTGATTGAATGCAACCTCAGAGCCAGCCGAAGTATGCCTTTTGTATCAAAGGTGCTGAAAACCAATCTTATTGAAATGGCTACACGGGTGATGCTCGGAGAAAAAGTAGAAAAACCGCATAAGTCCATTTTCGACCTGGATTATGTAGGCATCAAGGCACCACAATTTTCATTCTCTCGCCTCCTGAAAGCCGACCCTATACTTGGTGTTGATATGTCGTCAACCGGAGAGGTAGGATGTATAGGTGAAGATTTTTATGAGGGCATCATGAAATCCATGCTATCGGTAGGCTATTCCATACCCCAAAAAGCAATCCTTCTATCAACCGGACCACCACGTTCGAAGGTAGAGTTGATAGCAAGCGCCAGGGAACTGAATAACAAAGGATATAAATTATACGCCACACGCGGCACTCAGAAATTCTTTGAAACCAATGGGATAGAAGCAGAAGTTGCATACTGGCCGGACGAAAAGGAAACTCCTAACACAATTGACCTGATACGTAATAAAGAAGTAGATCTTGTGATCAATATCCCCAAGGATCTTTCAAAAAGCGAACTTGAAAATGATTACAGTATCAGGCGAAACGCCGTGGATTTTAATGTCCCGCTCATTACCAACGCACGCCTTGCCAGTGCTTTTATCCTGGCATTTTGCAAGCTGGAGATGTCAGATATGAAAATTAAAAGCTGGGATGAGTATCAGACGCTGTAAGAGTGAAGAAGTGAAGATGAGAAAGTGAGAAGATGAGAAAAGAAGTAAGGAGTAAGGAGAAAGAAGAAGAGTTGAAAAATTGTGTTACAATAAATATGCAACCCGGAATGGGTTAAACTTTGAATATGCAATAATGATAACTGTAAGAAAAGGGAAACAGAACGATAACAAAACCATTGTTGATTTCCAGGTA
>JABUBQ010000100.1_pt1 | contig 12348 bp, 10 predicted proteins | sample 7240351 | NCBI WGS metagenome assembly JABUBQ01 (sample SAMN07256348, study PRJNA390944) | subsurface metagenome | isolation source: Methane hydrate marine sediment | place: Pacific Ocean: Eastern North Pacific, ODP site 1244 | collected 2002 | reverse complement strand
CGCTTAGTTAAATTCGTATCTCGTATAAAATACAGTAACAAGTAATATGTGATGAGTAATAAGTTTCGGGTTACAAGTTGCGGGTTTGAAAAAAAGAAGGGCACAATTCATTGTGCCCCTACAAATGGCTCCTGATATTTTATCTTTCTGTTTTTCTCTTTCGTTTTCTCTACTGTATACTATATACTATATAATAATTATTCTATACTCTATCTTTTTACTTTTTTTCCCTTAAAAAAGTAGGTATATCTAAATCATTATAACTTATCTTATCTTTATCAAAATCAATTTCCTCAAGTGTTGGTTCTTCTTTTATTTTCTCTAAGGTTTCAAATCCTGTAGCTATCACCGTTACTTTTACTTCGTCATTTAACCCTTTGTCGATTACCGCTCCAAAAATAATATTTGCTTCCGGATTAGCCGCCTTAGAAATTATTTCAGCAGCTCTATTAACTTCATGCAAAGTTAAACTTGAACTCCCGCTGATATTAAACAACAACCCTTTAGCTCCATCGATTTTTGTCTCTAAAATTGGACTATTTACAGCTCTTTGAGCTGCTTCTACGGCTCGGTTTTCACCGCTGGCTCTTCCTAGTCCCATTATAGCTGTACCGGCATTTTCTATAATCATTTTTACATCCGCAAAATCAACATTTATTAAACCTGGTTCAACTATAATTTCTGTAATTCCCTGAATACCATGCAGCAGAATCTCATCAGCAATTTTGAAAGCATCCAATATAGAAGTATTTTCCTCAATAATCTGAAGTAATCTATCGTTAGGTATTACAATTAAAGTATCTACACATTCTTTTAATAATTTTATTCCTTCCTCGGCCTGTCTCATCCTTATATAGCCCTCAAAAGAAAAAGGCTTAGTTACTACTCCCACTGTTAAGGCACCTAAGTCTTTAGATATCCGAGCAACGATAGGAGCACCACCGGTTCCTGTTCCACCTCCCATTCCAGCGGTGATGAATACCATATCTGCTCCTTTTAAAGCTTTAGCAATCCTGTCTTTGTCTTCTTCCGTAGCTTTACGGCCAATTTCAGGATTCGATCCACTACCTAAACCCTTGGTTGTCCTACTACCAATTTGTATTTTTTGTTCTGCATTAGAAAAGGCTAACACTTGAGCATCAGTATTAGCGGAAATATAATTAACCCCTTGTAATTTCGCATCAATCATTCTATTAACAGCATTCCCGCCGCCACCGCCTATGCCAATTACTTTTATTTCGATAAACTCTCCTACTTTATTGTTAAGGTTAAACAATTTATAACCTCCTCGCAAATAATGGAATATTAGCCTATTTAGAGATAATAAAAAAACTAAAAAAAGTCTTTCAACCAACTGATGATTCTGCCAAAAAAACTTTTTACTCCTATTTTCCTTTTAGTTGACTGAAATGATCTTCCGATAGAATATTTTTCAGTAGCAAAACTCAATAATCCAATCGCTTCAGAATAGGACGGGTCATTTATCATGTCTGCTAACTCTCCTTGGTAATGGGGTCTCCCTAATCGAGAGGGTAAATTTAAGACCTGTTCTGCAACCTCTGAGATACCGGGCAGCAAAGAACTTCCTCCGGTTATAACTATTCCTCCAGGAATCATGTTGTAGCACCCAGATTTTCTAACTTCAATCCCTACGAAATTAAATATCTCACTTACCCGGGGCTCAATTATTTCTACCAGGTACTTTTTGGATACATTGTGCTTCTCTTTTCCGTTAATGCTGGAAATCTCTACTAATTTTTCAGGTGAAGCACCATTTTCAACTGCACTTCCATAACTAATTTTTATCTTTTCAGCTTCTTCTATAGAAGTTCTTAAACCAACGGCTAAATCATTGGTTATCTGAACACCTCCTACTGGTAAAACTGCAGAATAAGCCAATCCACCTTCAATAAAAATTGCTATTTCAGTAGTCCCCGCACCAATATCAATTAATAAAATTCCTAACTCTTTCTCCGCATTACTTAAAATTGCATTACTGGAAGCTAGGGTTCCAAAAATTATTTCCTCAATATCCAACCCCGCCTCTTCTACACATTTAACTAAATTTTGCACAGCCGTGATTGAACCGGTTACGATATGGACTTTGCACTCTAATCTTGCTCCCGACATTCCCAGGGGATCTGATATTCCACTTTGGCCATCAACTATAAATTCGCGACTTAATGTATGAATTAATTCTTTCTCAGAAGAAACTATTCCTGCCTTAGCAGCTTCTATAACCTTTTCAATATCATTTTCAGTAATTTCAGCGCTTTCAATAGATTCTTTTACTGATTGAATAGCTTGGTCTAAATCTATAATTACTCCTTTTCTTATCCCTAAGGAGCGGGCTGTCCCTATACCAATGATTTCTATCTGATCATCCTCACCTAATTCACTTACAACTGTACATACTTTTCCGGAACCTATATCCAAACCAACTACAATTTCATCTATTCCCATATTCATAACCTCCCGTATGCTTTAAAATATCATACACTACTTAAAAATTAAAGTAAATAGACTAAGGTCTCGTATCTCGTGAATCGTATCTCGCAAAGATAATAGAAACCGAGAATCAGAAAAAATTCGTATTGGGTATTAGGTAAAGAAAGAAAAAAAGCAACGTTCTTCTTTTTATCTAACTACCTCACTAAAGTTTATACTAACATATATCTTTTATTTTACAAACATCATTTTTTTAATTTTATTACTAAACTATCTTTAAAGCGAATATCTATATATTCTACTAATAATTTTTCCCTTACAATTTTTTCCAAGGCTTCTCTTAACAAATTCTCCTTATTAATAATCATCTCCGGCCTATTCACTCTAACTTTTAAGGTATCATCCTTATTGTAAATCATAAAATCATCCGGGGATAATATTTCTATCCGGTAAAATTTCTTAGGCAGTATCACTTCTACCGAATTAATGCTTTCCAATGCCGTCCTAAACTCAGGCTTATCTACAATTTCCCCTATTTTTATTTTATCAATTTCTAATCCTAATACCAGAGGCAGGCCAAATCCTTCCTCTGATCTATCAATTTTAGATAAAACTATTCCCTCTTTGGTGGAGGAAAAGTATTCTTCTCCGATATGGACAATTGCCGCTGCTTTTCTTTCTTTTAAGGAAATAATAATTTTATTAGGTATTACCCGTTTTATTTCTACCTCTTTTATCCGGGGTTCTTGTTTTAAAGAATCTATGGATTTTTTTAGATCTAATTTAAAGATATTTTCGCCTAATTTTATCTGAGATTTAGAAAATATTTCATCTTCACTTAGATAATCATTTCCCTTAATAATAACCTCTTCTATGTTGCAAAAATTTGAACTAAATATAAAATTAAAAAAATTCCAACCCAAAAAACCTATAGCCAAATAAAAAATTAATATCTTTATTACTCTTAATGCTAAAGGCTGATATTTTTCTCCTTCTTCCTCTTCCTCTTCCTCTAATTCCTCCTCCTCTTCTTCTTCCATCCATCCTTCATTCTCGTCAGTTCTTTTCATCTACCCGTTCTCCGTTTTAACTATATACGAAATACAAATTTAGTTACCCGGTTACCCGGTTTACCAGTTGAATTAGTCGTTAGTGAATAGTGAATAGTCGTTAGTATTAAATACAAGTTCTTAGTTGTCAGACAAAAAGTTAGATGATACAGTTAACCAGCCTGCTATTAATTCTTCAACCGGGTAACCGGTAAACTGGCTAACCTTACTTTACGCAATACTCGGTACTTTTTTTATCTTCTATCTTCTCATTCTTTAACGAGATACGAGATACGAGATACGAATTTAGGGTTCTCCTAAAATCTCTATTTCTCGCTCTAATTTTATTCCAAAATTTTTCTTTACTCTGTTCTCAATCTCTTCAATTAAATGTAGAATATCCCTGGCTGATGCACCGCCATTATTTATTATAAAATTTGCGTGCCTGGTAGAGACCTCTGCTTTGCCCCGAGATAACCCTTTCGCTCCAACCTTTTCTATCAATTGTCCAGCATAATAACCCGGTGGATTTTTAAATATACTACCCGCGTTGAATTTATCCAAAGGCTGCCTGATTTCTCTGATTTCAATATTTTGTTTTATTTTAAATTCAATTTCTTCTTTGTTTCCCTTTTTCAACAGCAGAGTTGCTTCTAAAATTATCACCGGCTTGCCTTTTAAATTACATCCACGATAATTAAAATTCAAATTAGGTTTGGATGTTCTTTCTATTTTATTTTCTCCGGTTAAAAAAGTTACATTTTGTACTACATCTGCCATGCAATTTCCTTTAAAACTGGTATTATTGATTATTGCTCCACCCAAAGCCCCGGGAATAGCACAGGCAAATTCTAATCCGCTCAATTCTCTATTCAAAGCTATCTTACTCAGATATACTAATGAAACTCCTGCACCTACTTTTACAATTTTATCAGAAAATTCTATTTTTTTAAAATCTTTATTTAGGTTGATTACAAAACCTCTTATCCCCTTATCCAAAATCAATAAGTTTGTTCCATTTCCAATAACCCAAAAAGGCATATTATATTCTTTGGAAATAGAAACAACTTTTTTTAAATCTTCGATATTACCAGGGCTGCAAAAAACATCAGCAGGTCCGCCAACTCTTAATGAAGTATGATTCTTCAATGGCTCATCGTATTTAATTATATGGTCAATTCCTTGTTTTTTACACTCATTTTTTATGATATCTATATTCATTTTCAAATAAAATTAAAATCCCTTTGTTTTCTTTAATTGCTTAGCCAATTCCTGGCCAACAGTCCAAATATCTCCCGCCCCCATAGTTAATATTATATCTCCGGGTTGCACAATTTCATATAAATAACTTAAAATATTATCTTTGGAGGGCAAATATTTTATCTGCCTATGGTTGGTTTTTTTAATTTCCCTAAATATGGTTCCTCCGCTAATTCCGAATATCGGTGGTTCATTGGCTGAATAAATATCATTGATAATTACACAATCAGCATCAAAAAATGCCTTACCGAACTTTTCTGCTAAAAGTTTAGTTCTGCTGTAGCGGTGGGGTTGAAATACGGCAATTATTCTTCTGTTTTGCCAGCTACTTCTTAAGGCACTCAAAGTTGCTTTAATCTCGGTAGGATGATGAGCGTAATCATCAATAATTAATATGTTGTCGTCCAAATTAGCAATAATTTCCATTCTTCTATGTACACCTTTATAGGTTTCCAATATTTTAGCAATTTCCCTAAAACTTATCCCCAGTTCCCGGGCAACAGCTATTGCTGCTAAAGCATTTAGAATATTGTGATATCCGGCAACCTTTAAACAAAGGTCACCGATTTTTTCACCCTGCCAGTATATTTTTGATTTAGAATTTAACTTATCTAATTCTATATCTTTGGCCATAAGATCTGCCTCAGTAAATATTCCATAAGAAACATGTCTTTTCCCATATTCTTTTATCAGCCTCTTCACATTATCGCAATCCTTGCACAGGATTATTCTTCCATTATCAGGAACTTTATCAATAAATTTCTTGAAATCTTTTAGAATATTTTCTACATTTTCATAATGATCTAAATGGTCATCTTCTATGTTGGTGACTATAGCCATACGTGGATTCAATTCCAAAAATGAACTATCACTCTCATCGGCTTCTACAACTATATGATTACCTTTCCCCAATTTAGCATTCTTTTTAAAATTGTTCAGTTCTCCTCCTACTACTACGGTAGGGTCGAGACCGCTTCTTTCTAATAATAGGCTTATCATGGAAGTAGTGGTGCTCTTACCGTGTGTACCGGCAATGGCTATTCCATATTTATTATCCATAAGCCTTGCCAGCATTTCAGCCCTTTTGATTATGGTAATCTTTCTATCCCTGGCACCCCTTATTTCCGAATTAGATTCGGGGATTGCTGATGAAACTACTACTAAATCCGCCCCTTCTACATTATCTTCATTATGACCTTTAAAAATAGTTGCTCCTTTATCAGCCAATCTTTTAGTTATCTTTGAAGTTACAATATCAGAACCACTGATCTTATGACCTGAATCAAGAAGGATTGAGGCTAAGCCACTCATCCCCGCTCCACCAACTCCAATAAAATGTATATGTAATTTTTTTTCATTCATTAAATATAATTCCACCTTTTTTTCGTATTGCGTATTTCGTAAGGGCATATAGCGAAAAACTGAAAGCGCAAAGCGCAAAACCATAGCTTAAAATTCAAAATTAAAGAAAAAAGTTGTAAGTTTTGAAATTTAGATTGTACTTTTTCGCTTTATCCTAAACTTAAAACTGTGAATTTGCATCCTGTATCTTACAGCTTATGTTTTACACTAACGACTATTCACTATTCACTATCGACTAATTTGATATGTGATACTACATACTATATTATAATTTCAACAAAATTATTAATTTTCCTGCTTTATTGGTAAAATACTTCTTATATTTTTTAAGTTTTTTTAATGTAATCAGAAATATAGTCCACTATCTTTTTAGCTGAATTCACATTACTTAATTCTCTACTCTTTTTAGCCATCATTTCCAATTGATTTTTATTTTTTAATAAATCGAATAAAACCTGGCCTAATTTTTTTTCAGATAAATCCTTTTCTAAAATTATTATTGCAGCTCCTTCTCTTTCAAAAATTTTAGCGTTGATTCCCTGGTGATCATGAGTAGCATAGGGATAAGGTATTAAAATTGCCGGTAAACCATAAGCCCCAATCTCAGCCAAAGTTGTAGCTCCCGCCCGGCAGATTACTAAATCAGCCAGAGAATAGGCTTTTTCGATATCATGCAAATAAGGTTCTACCGAAAATATTTTATGGTCTTCTCCCACTATTTTCATAATGTTATCATAATCATCTTGCCCGCTAATCAATAAAACTTGCCAGTCGTTTTTTATAACCTCTTTTATTAAATCGATACCTCCCAGAACAGCTCTATTAATTGAAGCTGCTCCTTTGCTGCCTCCCAATACCAATATGGTTTTTTTTGAAGAATCAAGGTTAAATTTTTTATACTCTCTGTCTGTGCCTGGTTTAATATTTTTAAAACGTATGGGATTGCCCGTAAAAATCAATTTTGCTTTATTACTAAAATATTCTTTTGACTGATCAAAGCTTAAAAATGTTTTACTGGCTATACGAGATAAAAATTTATTGGTAATCCCGGGTATTACATTCTGCTCATGGACAAAAGTTGGAATACCTAATATTGCTGCCATTAAAACAACCGAGCCGCTTACATAACCCCCTGTTCCAATAACTATATCCGGTTTATACTTTTTTATAATTTTATATGATTGAAATAAAGAAACTAAAAAAATGACAATAGCCGTTAAATTTTCAAAACATATTTTTCGCTTAATACCCCGGGCTTTAATTTTTATAATTTCAAATCCTTCCCGAGGAACAAGTTTTGATTCCAGTCCCCTTTCAGTTCCCACAAACAAAATATCATTGTTTATGTTTCTGCCTTTTATCTCATAAGCTAAGCTAATTCCTGGATATATGTGCCCCCCTGTTCCACCACCCGAAATTATCACCTTTAATGCCATCAATTAAGCTCCCTATTCTTTTAATTTATACCGGGAAATATTTAATAAAATTCCCGCGCAAAGCATATTTACAATTAAAGATGAACCCCCATAGCTGATAAAGGGTAAGGTAATGCCGGTAGTGGGAATCATCTTGGTTACCACTCCAATATTTAAAATGCTCTGAAAAACTATCATAGAAGTAATGCCCGCAGCTAACAAAGTTCCAAATTGGTCAGCAGAACCTAAGGCTATCCTGAATCCACGCCACAACAATATTGTAAAGAGAATAATTATTACTACAGTACCTATAAACCCTAATTCCTCACCGATTATAGAGAAGATGAAGTCGGTGTGTTGGTCGGGAAGATAGAAATATTTTTGTTTACTCTCTGCCAATCCGATTCCAAAAATTCCTCCACTCCCTAAGGCTAATAAAGATTGAATTATATGAAACCCGCTATCTAATGGGTCTTTCCAGGGGTCCAAAAAGGAGAGCAATCTTGCTCTTCTATATTCTTCTCTTAATAATATTAAAATTCCTAAGGGGATTGCTGCTACTATTAATGCATAAAGCTGAATTACTCTGGTCCCCCCAATAAATAACATAATAAAAGAAATGCCCAAAATAATTAAGGAAGTACTAAAATCTGGTTCATTCAAGATTAATAAAAACATTACTAACATAATAATTAAAGGGGGCAATACCCCTCTAATAAAGGTTTTTATATTTTTTACTTGTTTTCTGGTCAAAGACTCTGCCATATATAAGATTAAAGCAAATTTAGCAATTTCGGAAGGCTGAAAAGAAAAAAATCCTATCTTAATCCATCTTCTTGCCCCACCGGCAGCCCTCCCGATACTGGGAATATATACCATCGATAGCAATGCAATGGATAAAATTAAGATAGGCATAGTAAATTTTTTATAATAATGATAATCGGTAAATATAGCGAAAAAAAATACTACTAAAGCTATTATAGCATAAATTAATTGTCTTTTTAAAAAATAATAACTATCCCCATACCATTTATAAGCCATAATGTAACTTGAACTAAAAACCATACATATACCAATAGCCATTAGAATAATTACCGTTATAAAAAGCCATAAATCAGGAGATCTTTTTTCTGTTAACATCTTTTAAGCATAACCTCATGTTTAATTGTTAGCGTAGAGCGTACAGCGTTTAGCGTATAGTAATTTACTATCGAGTATCGCGTATCGCGTTAAAGAAATAAGATTCAGGCGTAAGGGCACAATGAATTGTGCCCTTTCTTATAATTCACAGACAGGCGAGACGCCTGTCTTACTTTGGGCACGATACATCGTGCCCCTACTTTTTTTTAAACCCGCAACTTGCAACCTGGAACTCGAAACTTATTACTTGTCACACATTGCTCATTACTCATTACTTTATTTTACTAGCTAACGATACACTAAATACTGGCTATTCCGATAAGAGCCAATATCACTCCAGTAATCCAAAATCTAATAATAATTTTAGGTTCTTTCCAGCCACAAAGCTCAAAGTGGTGGTGAATAGGACTCATCTTAAAAATAATCTTACTTCTTAATTTTACCGAAACAACCTGAAGTATCACTGATAAAGTTTCAATCACAAATACCCCGCCTATTAGCAGTAAAAACAACTCTGTTTTGGTAAAAATTACTACTGAAGCAAGAGCTCCGCCTAAAGCCAAAGAACCTACATCTCCCAAAAATATCTGGGCCGGATAAAAATTATAGATTAAAAAACCGAGAGAGGTAAAGGCAATTATCAGGGCAAATAGGCTCATAGGCAATACATTTTGGATATAGGCAATTAAAGCAAAACTGAACATTGAAATAATTATTAAGCCGCCTGCCAGTCCATCTAAGCCATCGGTTAAATTTACCGCATTAACCGAACTAATCATCACTAAGACCACAAAAGGTACAAACATAATTCCCAAATCTATACTATTTTTTATAAAAGGGAGATAAATTTCTGTACCTAAATCAGTGCTTTGTTGGACACAATAGGCAACTATTAAAGCAAAGCCAATTTGAAGGAACAACTTCTGCATAGTAAGAAGACCTAATGATCGTTTCTTAAGATATTTTATTAAATCATCAACCAAGCCGATAAGACCAAAACCGACAGTAGTAATTAATGACCACAAAACATATTTATTATAAGGAACAAGGAGTAAAACTATTATTATCAAAGTAAGGATAACTATTACTCCTCCCATGGTAGGTGTCCCCGTTTTATGTTGATGAAGATTTGGCCCTTCCTGACGAATTTTCTGTCCTACATTATGTTTTTTTAAATATTTTATAAAAAACGGCAGAGCAATAACCGGAATTATAAACGAAACTAATAAAGTTAAGGGCCAACAGGTCATTATCTCCTCCTTAGGTGGGATTATTTTTTTGATACTCTTTTTGCAAAAATTCTAAAATCTCTTCCATTTTCATTTCTCGAGAACCTTTTAATAAGATAAAATCTCCGGGTTTGGTTAAATTTAACAGCTTTTTAGCCAAAATTCTCTTCTCATTTTTCTCAAAAGAAAAAACTCTTTTTTCTGCCATCCCCTTTTCTTTGGAAGATTGAGCAATTATTTTTCCTCCTCTGCCCACAGTTATTAGAGTATCAATAGACAATTCTGTTACTTCTTTTCCTACTTCCCGGTGGTAGAAGTCGGTCTTTTCTCCTAATTCCAGCATATCTCCTAAGATGGCTATTTTTCTATTGTTTTGTGCAACTTCTGTCAAAGTTTCTAAAGCACTTTTTACTGATATCGGACTCGCATTATAAGAATCATTCAATATTTTAATACCATTATAAAAATTGCTCAATTGCATATGCAGGTCTAACGGTTTGAAAGAAAATAATCCTCTTTCAATTAAATCCAATTCTATTCCCAGGGCAAAAGCAACCGCAGAAGCGGCAAGGGCATTATAAATATTATGCCTTCCCAACAAGGGAAAATATATTTCTCTCCTTTTATCATTTTGCACTTCAAGAGTAAATCTTATTCCTTTATCACTGACTATTCTGATATTACAAGCCATAATATCACTATCATTCTCAATACCAAAGGTATATACTTTCTTACCTTTAACAATTTCCAACATCTTAAAAAAATAGGGGTCGTCTTTATTAATAATGGCCATTCCGTCTTTATCCAATGATTGTAATAATTCCGATTTAGCCTTAAAAATATTATTCTTTGAACCTAATAAACCAATATGCGCCTCTCCGATATTGGTAATCAATGCTAAATCAGGAGGAATAAAATTGGTAAGAGTTTTTATTTCACCCAAACCCCTCATTCCCATTTCTACCACTAATATCTTATGTGATTTATTAAGCTGTAGCAGGGTAAGAGGAATTCCAATTTCATTATTATAATTTCCAGAGGTCTTCAAAAGAGGGAATTCTTGAGATAAGATATGGGCAATAATTTCTTTGGTAGTGGTCTTTCCATTACTGCCGGTTACACAGATATTAAAAGTTTTAAATTTATCCTTATAATGTTTAGACCAATTTTGTAAGGCAGAAAGAGTATCTTTTACTTCTACAATAACTTTATTTTTATCTATTTCTTCATTCTGCAACAAGCTACTCACACTCTTACAGGCTACTGCTCCCACCGCTCCCTTATTAAAAGCTTCAATAATAAAATCATGTCCATCGAAACTGGGCCCAATTATAGCAAAAAATAAATCACCGGGAATTAAAGTTCGGCTATCTATGGAAATTCTGCTTATTAAGCAATCCCGGTCTCCTTGAATTATCTTTCCCGAGACAGCCTTTATAAATTCTTTAATCTTACAGTTTTCCAATCTCTTATCTCCCTGTTAAAATATATTTCACTACTTCCTCATCATTATGATGGATAACTCTGTTATGATAAATCTGCTCATTTTCAGGCCCTTTTCCAGCTATTAGGACTATATCCCCTTCCTCAGCTTTTTCTAAAGCATGTTTAATAGCCTTTACCCTATCAGTAATTATGATATAATCTTTATCTGTTTTTTTAACCCCTCTCTCAATCTCTTGGGCAATTTCCATAGGATCTTCACTTTTACAATTATCCCGCGTAGAAGGATGCGATTTTGATGTAGCTATCTTTACTAATATCAGCAAGGAGCATTTCGAAATCCATAAAAATTTTTCTAATTATTTAAAGGCCAAGAAAAAATTATTTTTAAGTTTAAATAAAAGTAAGAAAGAAAATTATGAAAAATTTGCCGTAATTAATATTGACGAAGGGCACAGTAAAGATTTTATAGATTGTAATAAGGTTAACTTAGTTACTTATGGGATAGAAAAAGAAGCTGACATTAGAGCCAAGAAAATAAGAATGAATCTCAAAGATTCATCCTTTATGGTAGAAACCCCTCTGGGCGGGACTAGGATAGATTTAAATTTTAGTGGAATATACAACATATATAATGCTTTGGCGTCTATAGCAACAGCTATTACTCAAGGGATCTTTCCTGGTGTAATTTCTCAAGCTTTAAGTGAATTTTATGGAGCCCCGGGAAGATATAAACTGCTTGAATATGGACAGAACTATAATATTATTATAGATTTTGCTCATAATTATCATGGATTGGGGAATATATTGGGGAATTTACATAACTTTGCCTTACATAAAATAATAACTGTATTTGGACATGGTGGAGAGAAATATAATAAGGTAAGGGCTACCATGGGGGAAGTTATAGGGACATATAGTGATTACATAGTAATAACTGCGGATAATCCTAAAAGTGAAGATCCTATGGAAATTGCCCAAGAGATTGAGAGAGGGGTTAAA
>JABUBQ010000099.1_pt1 | contig 12351 bp, 13 predicted proteins | sample 7240351 | NCBI WGS metagenome assembly JABUBQ01 (sample SAMN07256348, study PRJNA390944) | subsurface metagenome | isolation source: Methane hydrate marine sediment | place: Pacific Ocean: Eastern North Pacific, ODP site 1244 | collected 2002 | reverse complement strand
GGCAGAGACCCAGGAATCTTGCCAGGATGAAGTTGTTGATGATAGCCATGCTAAGGAATATCGCTATGAGTTCACTCACTCTTCATCACCCCCATCCTTCTGAATAGTGCCAGCAGAAGCGCCATGATTAGAAATGCCCCCGGGGGAAGTATGAATAGGGTCATTGGATTTTCCCCCAGGACGGGTAGTGTGAACAGGTTGACGCCGAACAGTGATACGCTGCCTGTTCCGAGCGACTCTCTGAGAAACGAGATAATAAGCAAGGCCAGGAAAAAGCCAATGCTGACTCCCAGGGCATCAGCAATGGAGGAGACCACTGGATTCTTGGAGGCAAAAGCCTCTGCCCTGCCCAGTATTATACAGTTCACTACAATTAGTGGCAGATATATTCCCAGTGATTCATATAGAGTTGGAACATAGGCGTGAAATACCAGGTTTACCACGGTAACAAAGGTGGCGATTATGACGATAAATACCGGGATTCTCATGATATTTGGCACCGCTTTCCTGATAGCGGATACCATCAGGTTCGACCCTAGAAGAACAAAGAGGACACCCACACTCATGCCTATGGCATTGTCCACCGATGTACTCACCGCCAGGGCGGGGCAAAAGCCAAGGGCAAGGACAAAAAGCGGATTAGAGATAATTATTCCTTTAGCAAACTCCTTCCAGAACTTACCCATCTTTATTTCCGCTCCTTCAGAGACTTAACCTTTTCCATCGCCGTGGTTCTGACCGCATCAACAACCGCTCCGGAACTTATCGTGGCTCCGGTTATGGCATCTATCTGGCCGCCATCTTCCTTCAGAGCCACATCACCAATATTTAACCTGGCAAATTTGCTGGCGAAAGAACTCTCAGCTATCCGGCTGCCCAGTCCCGGGGTCTCGCTCTGTGAAATTATGGTAATTCCCTTTATGGTCGTCTCATCCTCAAGCCCGACTAGGATATCGATGTCTCCTCCATATCCCTTGCCCACCGCCAGAAAGGCATAGCCAACCCCGGTTCCGTCAGAGTATATCGTATATATATCATCCTCAAAGGTGTATTCGCTCATACTCGGGAACATTTCTTTGAGCATGCTCATTATCTGCTGCTCTTTCTGCTCTTCAATCTTATCCTTGGTGATGCTATCCGTCCAGGTAACCAAACCGACCGATGCGAAAACGACTACCGTAATGAAGATTATTGGGAAAACTCCCATTAATGTTTTAACCTTCACCTTTCACCTTCTTCACCAGGCCATATGGCCTGACTTTGACATATCTATCAATAAGTGGGGTGAGGGCGTTCATAAAAAGAATTGAATAACAAACTCCCTCCGGCAGGCCACCAAAGCGCCTTATAACTACCGTTAATATGCCGGCACCGATGCCAAATATTATCTTCCCTCTTGCCGTGATAGGAGAGGTTACATAGTCTGTGGCCATAAAGAAAGCACCTATCATAAGACCACCAGCGAGGACATGAAATATAGCATCTTGCCCAAGAGCTAAGGTAAGGAGAGCCACAGTTCCTATGTAAGCTACGGGAATCCTCCAGCTTATTATACCGAGGGCTAAAAGTAAAATCCCGCCGACCAGTATAAGCAGGGCTGATGTCTCTCCTATCGAACCGCCAGTGTTACCCAGGAACAAATCCTGGTATAGGGAGAGTTTGTCGCCTTCCCAGATAAAGTTGCTGCTCAGGGGGGTAGCTGTGGTTACGGCATCAGCACCGAAACCCATCGGTGCCTTCCATGTCGTCATTACACCAGCGAAACAGGCCGCCAGAAAAGCCCTGCCACCCAGTGCGGGATTAAATATGTTATGTCCCAGCCCACCAAAAGCCTCTTTGACAATGGCGATAGAAAATACCGAACCTACCGCTACCATCCACAGGGGTATCGTTGGCGGGAGGATTAATGCCAGGAGAAGCCCGGTAACAACGGCACTCCCATCCATAACGAATGCCCTTTTCCGTAATTTCTTGACTGTGTATTCGGCCAGCACTGCCGCGGCGATACTCACCGCTATTACTGATAGGGCGTGGTAACCGAAGAAATATACCCCGGCTGCAGTGGGAAACATGAGGGCAAGCACCACGATGTACATTATCTTGCTCACGGATTGCCCTCGCCAGAGATGTGGACCGGGTGAGACTAGAAACTTCCTCTCTGGCATCACTTGTTCGCCGCCCTCTTAATGAGCTCACTCTTGGCTACCTTTATGTACTGCACTATCGGTATGTTTGCCGGGCAGACGTAGGCGCAGGCTCCACACTCAAAACAGTCATCAATATAAGCCTTTTTGCAGTCATCGTATCGGCCGGCCTTCGCATATTTGGCAAGCACGGTGGGCATGAGATGCATTTGACAAGCCTCCAGGCACCTCCCACAACTTATGCAATCCTGCTCTCTTATTGGCGTGCTTTCCTTCACCAACACGCAACTGGTTCCCTTAGTCACCGGAAAATCAAGGTCAGGCTGGGAGATGCCCATCATAGGTCCACCGAGGATGACCTCACCGGCTTTTCCATCTATCCCGCCGCAGTACTCTATCAGACTCCTTAGGGGTGTGCCTAATCTCACTAAAAGATTTTTCGGATTCTTAACCGCCCCGGTCACCGTTACCACTCTCTCAACGAAGGGTTTGCCTTCAAAGATGGCATCGTGAATCGCCTTGGCGGTACTCACATTGTGAACAACCACGCCAACATCCAGAGGTAGCCCACCGATGGGGACTTCCCTGTCCAGTATGATACCTATAAGGGTTTTTTCAGCACCCATCGGGTATTTTGATTTTAAGGGAATTATTTTGAAATCCTCTTTAAGCCCCATTGCCACTATCAACTCTTCCAAGTGGTCTATGGCATCAGTCTTGTTATTCTCTATGGCAATAAAGATAGTATCAGGAGAGAGCACCTTCCTGATGATATTCAACCCGGATAGCACCTTCTCCCCATATTCGAGCATCACCCTGTGGTCTGAGGTTATATACGGCTCGCACTCACACCCGTTTAGAATAACAGTATCTATTTTCTTCCCCTCAGGGGGTGAAAGCTTAACATGAGTGGGAAAGGCAGCTCCTCCCAGCCCTACTATGCCTGCCTCTCTTATCTTTCCCAAAATCTCCTTCACGGAGAGCACTTCTGGTTCCTTGGGGACTTCAAGCTCTACCCACTTATCCTCTCCGTCGGAGGTTATAACTAAAGCCGCTACCGGCTGTCCTGTCGGGGGATTTACCACCATGGTGGTAGCGGATATTTCACCGGATACTGTGGCGTGAACAGGGGCGTTAACAAACCTCTCTGAACTGCCTATCTTCTGACCGGTCAGCACCTTATCCCCCCTCTTGACCATGGTCTCACACGGTGCCCCTATATTCTGATGCAGAGGAATGATTACCTTTTCTGGGAGGGGGATAGGTTCAATTGGACTTCCGGCAGTAAGCTTGCTCTCGGGCACCTTCACCCCGTATGAAGTGCCCTTACTTCTTAATCTGATGCTCACCTTATCTATTTCATTACCTTTCGCTTAGATACAATGACTTCTTCACTAGCCTCGCTCCCATGCCCGACGCTCAATAAGCAGGCTTAACCACAAAAGAAGCCCGGTAGCCAATGCAGCTAGTAGCCCAATTAATATCGGGGGTATCCCTTTCTCCGTGGGTGGTTCTAGATAACCTACTAGATACTTAGATAATCCGGAGGAGCGATATATTATTCTATCGGCATCTACTATGAAACACTTCACATCATCGAGCGACTCAACCAGCCTCATACCATCTTCAGGTCCCATTACAAAAACCCCGGTTGCCAGAGCGTCAGCCTGCGTGCAGCTTTCGGCTATTATGGTGACGCTGATACACCCAGCCGCTGAATAGCCTGTTTTTGGATCTATTATGTGACCTACTTTTGCCTCCGGGTCAAAGTATCGCTCGTAGTTTCCCGATGTAGCTACTGATTTATCATGAACCCTAAAAGTAGCTAGGCTCTGACTGGTGTCATCCGGGTTTACCAGGGCAATGCTCCATAGCTCTCCCCTTGGTTTGGAACCTAGCGTACTGATATCCCCACCGGCATCTACCAGGGCATAGCTGATGCCCATATCTTTGATGACCTTTAATGCTTCATCCACGGCGTAGCCCTTGGCAATTCCGCCCAAAGTTATTTTCATCCCCTCTTCTTTGAAATATATCCTACCCTCTTCAATAACTATTTTATCAGGACCTACCAGCTTTAGGGTTTCATTAATCCTTTCCCTTTGAATGGTCTCATCTAGTTCCCAAAACTGTTTATCTGCATCTGGTTTATACTCCCACAAATCCAATAGTGGCTGGCAGGTTATATCAAAACTACCACCGGTTAATTCGCTGTAATCAAGAGACAGATTTATTAGTTCTAAAAGCTCATCGGATGGTGTATCTAGGTGCCCATCTTGATTGAGTTTGAACGCCTCGCTTTCTTCATCAAATATTGAGGCTATTTTCTCTACTTCTTCCATCCGGGCAAATGCGGCATTTATGGCTTCTTCCGCCGTCTCTTCATCTGAGTAAACAGCAACTTTGACATAGGTACCCATCAGAGAGCGGGTCTCTTCGAGCATCATTAGCGGCTCTCCGGCGCAGGTAATTGACATAAGCAGCACAATGAGGAGTATTAAAAGACCCGTAATGACCTGGTAAGACTTCTTCATACCTTTTATTCTCTTAAATTTCATCCGTATATGCCACTCAAAATAACACGCACCTATAGCTCTTTGGTGAGGTCTATAAATGCTGAAAGCATGACTTTTATTATTCTAACACAAGGCAGGTTAGAGTTCTATAGTTGCCACCTTCCCTAGCCTTGACACCTAAAAGTGCCAATGTTACACTTCATTTGTCCTCAGGAGTGATGCAATCTTCATTGCTGGAAAGTGGGTTATGGCTGTGAAAAAGGTTGGCATTCTTTATCATCCGATGGTAGAGGCTGCCTATACTCTGGCTAAAGAGCTAGAAAATTTTTTAGATTCTAGCGGTGTTTCGGTTTGGCTATGCTCTGCCTGGGAAGGGGAAAAAGCTAGGGCTCAGGTAGGTAATACCGATTTAATTCTTAGTATCGGCGGCGATGGCACTATCCTGCGGGCAGCTCAGGCGGTGGTTCCTGGCCTAACCCCTATTACCGGGATAAATTTAGGTAAGCTGGGATTTATGACCGAGCTCAGCGCTGATGAAGCTGTGGATAGGTTACCGGCTTTGCTGGCTGGAGACGGTTGGATTGATGAGCGGGCTATGCTTGAGGTGGAGCTTCCTCCTGCTGACCAGGAGCATGAGTCAGCCCGAACCTTTTATGCGTTGAACGATGTGGTGTTAGCGCGGGGGGCAATAGCTCGGACAGTCTATGTAGAAGCCAGCATTGATGGTGAGCCACTAACTACCTATAAGGCTGATGGAGTCATCGTGGCTACAGCCACTGGTAGCACTGGTTATTCACTGGCAGCCGGTGGTCCTATCCTTCATCCGCAAGCTAAGGAGTTCCTGCTGTTACCAATATTGCCTCACCTTAGTTCGGCTTATACTGTGGTATTACCATCAACAGCGGTAGTTAAGCTGCGCATTAGCACCTCTCATCAGGCAACATTGAGCATTGATGGTCATGTAAATTTACCATTGTCAAGCGGTGCCGTTGTTACTATAAAGCATAGCTCTAATAGGGCTCGATTTCTAAGGATTCATCCAGAGGCCTCTTTCTATAGCTCTCTAGAGGAAAGGTTGAAAGGAAAGCAAGTAAAATGAAGCCCGAAAAAGCTAGGGTCAGCGATGTGCCCCAGATGCATAAGTTGATTAACTCTTTCGCTGATAAGGGTGAGATGTTAGCCCGCTCGCTGAGCGAGATATATGAAAATATCAGGGATTATTTTGTGGTCAGGCAGGGTGAGCGGGTGATTGCCTGTGGGGCACTACACATTAGCTGGTCAGACTTAGCTGAGATAAAGTCACTGGTGGTGACTGAAGACAGTCAGAGAAAGGGGATTGGCGACCAACTAATAAAAGTCTGTCTCAGGGAGGCTAAGGAGCTTGGTATTCCCACTATTTTTTGCCTGACCTATAAGCCAGCCTTTTTTGAGAAATTCGGCTTTTCTCAAGTAGATAAAGCAGAGCTGCCACGCAAGGTCTGGGGTGAGTGTTACCGTTGCCCTAAATTCCCCAATTGTGATGAGGTAGCCCTTATCTATCACTTAAAGACAGGAGCTTAACTTGGTGGAGAAGACGCTATCTAGCCAACTAATCTATGATGGGCGAGTGGTAAAGCTGCGGGTTGATACTGTTAGGATGCCTAGCGGTCGAGAAACCAGGCGGGAGATTGTGGAGCATAGGGATTGTGTAGCTATTGTGGCTGTTGATGCCGATGACAATGTGCTACTGGTAAAGCAATTTCGTAAGTCGGTGGAGAAGGAGCTATTAGAGATACCAGCCGGTGGCATTGACCCCGGTGAAGACCCGGTGACTACCGTTCGCCGTGAAATGCAGGAGGAGACTGGCTACTTACCCGGAAAAGTGGAGAAGCTAGGTGGCTTTTACTCTTCCCCTGGTTTTTGCACTGAATACCTGCACCTTTATCTGGCTACTGACCTTACCCCTAGCCCACTCTATGCTGAGGATACTGAGAGTATTAAACTAGTTCGAGTGCCGATTAGTCAGATTCCCAGTCTTATTGCCTCAGGCAGCATTTGTGACGCTAAGAGTATTGCCGGGTTGCTTACCTATTCTTCCCTATTAACTTAACCGCGGTTTTTATGGCTTCAGTAAGGCTCTCTGGATTGGCGATACCTTTACCGGCAATATCAAAGGCCGTACCGTGATCCACGGAAGTCCGTACGAAGGGTAACCCCAGGGCGATGCTCACGCTCTTTTCAAAGCCGTAGACCTTTATCGGAATGTGCCCCTGGTCATGGTAGAGGGCCAGAACTACGTCAAATTCCCCATTAATTGCCCGATTGAAAACTGAATCGGCAGGGAAGGGCCCCCGGGCATCTATCCCTAGGTGTTGAGCTTCCTTTACCGCTGGCTCGATTTCCTCAATTTCTTCACGGCCAAGGAGACCACCTTCCCCGGCGTGGGGGTTAAGCCCGGCTACGGCGATGCGTGGCTGCTTAACTCCCCACTTTGAGAAAGAATCATGGGTCAGCTTCAGTTTAGCCAGAATCCGCTCCTTGGTCACTAACTTACAGGCGTCTTTCAGCGAATAGTGGGTGGTCAGGTGAACCACGCTTAATGGACCAGTAACCAGCATGGTGGCGTATTCTGGAGCGCTGGTTATGTGAGCCAGGTATTCAAGATGCCCCATATCCTGATAACCGGCTAGCTTTGTTGCCTCCTTGTTGATAGGTGTTGTTACCAGAGCTTTGACCTTACCAGCTAAAGTTAGCTCAGCAGCTTTGGCGATGTATTCCATGGCAGCTCGACCGCAGGGTGCGCATATCTGGCCCAGAATGACTTCTGCTTGGTCGAGATTATGTAGGTCAAGAAGGTCAATAGTGCCGAACTCGCCTTTGACCTCAGTTACTTTCTCAATGGTATGTAGCTTTAGTGGACTTTTGAGTAGCTCAATAGTCTTGTGCATAGTAGTGGCCTCGCCTATGACTAGGGAGCGACAGATACGATAGATTTCCTCAAGATGAAGAGCCTTGACAATAATTTCAGACCCGATTCCGGCAGCATCTCCCATAGTAATGGCTATAAGCGGTTTTGTGCTGGTGGTCATATCACCCTCCGAGAAAACATTTCAGACTAAAAATAGTAAGAGTTCTATAATCCCGATAGGGAGAAGTTTCTTTATATTGTCGGCTAGCCCAGTGCATCTGAGAGCTTTCTCCCGCCGAGAAGCTGCAGATGGAGATGAGGCACTAGCTGCCCGCCTCCCTTACCGCAGTTCATCGCTAGCCGATACCCACTTTCAGAAATACCCTCCTCCTTGGCTAGCTGATTGGCAATATTTACCATGTGTCCGATAAGGGGCGACTCGGCTTCAGATAGGTGGGCAGGAGAAGGAATGTGCCTTTTAGGGATGATAATCAGGTGTGTGGGTGCCTGGGGGTTAATGTCACGGAAGGCAATTACCTCTTCATCCCGGTAAAGGATTTCACTAGGCACTTTGCCAGCTACAATTTGACAGAAAATACAATCCATTATTTCCCCCCACGTCTGGTGGCTCTCACCTTAGCCCTTGGATTCTGGTTCATAAAGGGAGCTTGATAGAAGGCAAAGAGACTATTTTAACTCTCCTGAAACGGCAATCTTTAAGCTCTCTTTCCCGTCAAGGATATATCCTTTTTCTGGAGCCTTCATAATTTCGTCTAATTTGCTTAAGGGATATTTATGAGTAACTAACTTCTCATAAGGAAATTGGCGCTTTTCCAAAATAGGTAGAAACCTATAAAATTGCTCTACTTCGCCCCCCCACATACCCTGAAGATTTATATTTTTATTACAAAGGTGAAGGAAGGGATTTATAGGAATAGTGCCTACATCAGTGAAATGACCAGTTTCTACAAAAGTGCCGCTTCTTCTCAGCATGTCCAATCCCTCAGGCACTGCTGAAGGCACACCGGCACACTCAAACACTACATCGGCTCCCATTCCCTTAAATGTATTATCTTTTACTATCTGTATCCTTTCTTGGCGAGACTTAACTTCAGCAATATTTATGGTAATATCAGCTCCAAATTCTTTAGCCATTTTTATTCTGAAATCGGTGGGTCCGCCAACATGGATGATTTTTCCGGCTCCAGCCAGCTTAGCGCAAAGCTGAACGGCTAGCCCTACCATTCCTGAGCCCTGGACTACTACCGTATCTCCTAGTTTCATATTACTTCTATCAACAGAGCGATAACCTATCGTCATGGGTTCTAATAACACAGCTACTTCTGCTGGTAGCTCAGTTTTAAAGAAGGCGGTGAGTGGATGATGACAGTATATATATTCAGCATATCCACCGGTGAAGTGGTAATTAACATCTCCATCAGAGAAGAATCCATAAGCGAAGCCTTCCGCACAACAAGTAGGAGTCTTGGCAATTAGGCACCAATAGCACCTCCCACAGCCTACACCCGGAACAACAATCACTCTATCGCCTTCTTTTGCTGGTCTTCCCAAATAGTCTGCAGTTACCCCTTTACCTAGAGCAGCAATCTTACCTACAAACTCATGACCTAGACAAAGAGGGTAGGTAATCCCTGGCAGATTACCGTGATACATATGAATATCCGTTCCACATATACCGGTAAGCTCCTGTTTAATCAGGATAGTTCCCGGAGCCGGGTCAGGCACAGGATATTCCTTTAACTTGAATTTGCCCTCCGGCTTATCCAACACCGCCACGATTCCTGTTTTGGCCATTTTCCCTCCCTCCTTATGAAACATTTACCAACAGGTATAGCCTCCATCTATAACTATGGTGCTTCCCGTCATAAAACTTGATGCTTTGGAGGCCAGAAAAAGGGCGAGCCCCTTAAGTTCAAAAGGCTCCCCCAGTCTGCCCATAGGGGTCAATTTAACCCACTCCTCACCGATTTTGCCCGGACCTAAATCTTGGGCTAGGAGGGGTGTCTTTATATACCCGGGGGCAATGGCATTTACCCGAATATTATATTTTGCCCATTCCACCGCCAGGCTCTTGGTCAGCATGACAATGCCAGCCTTTGCCGTATTATAGTGGACCTGTTGCTGGGGATGGTTAACAATAAATCCGCTCATGGAGGCAATGTTAATAATACTTCCCTTCCTCTGCTTTATCATTTCGCGTCCGACCATCTGGCTGCCTAAAAAAACGCCTTTTAGATCAATATCTATCATTGTATCCCAGTCTTCTTCGGTTATGTCTTCGGCAGGAATGTGATGAGCTATGCCCGCATTATTAATTAAGATATCAATCTTCCCGAATCTATCTTTAGCTGCCGCCACCATATTTTTAACATCCTCAGCTTTACTTACATCCACTTTCATAGCAAATGAATCTCTACCCAATTTCCTAATCTCTTCAGCCGTCTGTTCTGCCACTTCTACACGTCTTTGAACCACAGCAACATCGGCTCCGGCTTCTGCCAGAGCCAGAGCCATCTCTCTGCCCAGTCCTTGGCCGCCACCAGTGACAATTGCCTTCTCACCCTTTAAGTCAAACATAGACAAGACATTCATTAGCCTTCACCCTCCTTTAATATAAATTTATTTAAAAAATAAACAACACTTCCCTTTAAGTCAAACCTTTAAGCAAATATTTTTCCCCTGCTTGTCATAATTAGTGATTACTGTAACATAAAACCTATATTTGTCAATAGTCTCGTAGTTGACGCTTAAATAGGCTTATGATAATATTAAAACACTTTTTAGTGGGGTTATGTAAATCACCTTTATTTACGCCCTTATTTATCCCTTAGCTATCCAGTATTATATTGGATTAGTAATTCTGCTTAGGGAAAGGAGCTATGCAGGTAGAAGAAGAGTTAGTTGGGTTATTACCTAAGAAAGACATGCTGCTAACTATTGGGGTTTTCGACGGGGTTCACCTCGGTCACAAATACCTGCTTTCACAATTAGCAGAGCATGCCCGGCGGCAGGACTTGCTTAGTGGGGTGGTAACTTTTCGTCAGCATCCCCAAGAGGTGCTTTCACCCCAAACTAGGCTGCCATTCTTAACTGACCTCGCTGAAAGAACCAATCTTCTCAAAAATGAAGGTGTTGAAGCTATCATTCCCTTATCCTTCACCAGTGAGATAGCTCAGCTCAGCGCTCGCCAATTCGTCAGTCTGCTAATGAGGTACCTCAGGATGCGCGGACTAGTAATCGGATCTGATTTCACCTTAGGCCGAAACCGAGAAGGCAACATTGATAGCCTCCGCACCTTGGGGCAAGATATGAACTTCACTGTAACCGTAATATCCCTCATAATGATAAACGGTGAAGTGGTAAGTAGCACCGCTATCAGGAATGCTCTAGCTAATGGAGATATGAAAAGGGTGCTTAACCTGGCAGGACATCCCTTTAGCCTGAACGGGCGTGTAACCAGTGGAACCGGTCGAGGCTTGGAGTTAGGCTTCCCCACGGCTAATCTGGATATAGTCCCGGAACAGGCTCTCCCCGCCGATGGTGTTTATGCTACTTGGGCTTACATTGATGGCAAAGCCTTTAAGTCAATGACTAATGTTGGCAAGCGCCCTACTTTTGGTGGCAGCCAGCGCACAGTGGAAGTTTATGTTCTTGATTACCACAGCGACCTATATGGGTGTGAGCTAAGGATTGATATTATGGCGCGACTGCGTAGTGAGGGGCGATTTGATACCGTTGATAAGCTAAAGAAACAAATAACAGAGGACATAGAGCAAGGGAGAGCTATATTAAACTCCCGAGGTAGAAACTAGATATGGATATTAGTTATTTGCTAAAGCGAGGGGTAGCTGAAATCATAATTGAAGACGATATGATGGAGCTACTCCGCTCAGGTAAGAAACTACGGCTAAAAGAAGGTTTTGACCCCAGTTCCCCCGATATCCACCTGGGGCATATGGTAGCCCTCAGGAAGCTACGCCAATTTCAGGAATTAGGGCATCAAGTCGTTCTCATTGTTGGTGATTGGACAGCTCAAATTGGCGACCCAAGTGGTGTTTCTGTTACCCGACCTATGCTGTCTAAGGAACAGGTTCAGGCTAATGCTGAAACCTATATGAAGCAGTTCTTCAAGGTGGTTGATAAGGGAAGGACAGAGGTAAGGTGGCAGGGTGAGTGGTTTGGCAAATTTACTCTCAGTGATGTTATCCAGCTCACTAGCAAGTTTACTATTGCTCAACTGCTGGCTAGAGAGGATTTCAGTAACCGGTATAGCACCGGGCAACCCATCACTATAGCTGAGTTACTCTACCCCTTGCTCCAGGCCTATGACTCAGTAGCTATCCAGGCTGATATTGAGTTTGGTGGCACTGACCAGAAGTTTAATTTACTGGTGGGCAGGGAGCTTCAATCAATACTAGGTCAGCCTCCCCAGCAAATCTTCTTGGTCCCCATCCTTGCTGGAACCGATGGCAGTCAGAAGATGAGCAAGAGCCTGGGTAATTATATCGGCGTCGCTGAGCCGCCTAATGAGATATATGGTAAGGTAATGTCTATCCCTGATAGCCTGATTATACAATACTTTGAATTGGTAACCGATGTTCCTGACGAAGAGCTGGAGGAATTTAGACAGGGACTCAAGGATGAAACCACTAACCCGATGACGCTTAAACAACGCCTGGCTAGAGAGATTGTTACACAACTCTATAACCAAAAAGCAGCCAGTGAAGCCGAGGAGCATTTCGTTAGGGTGTTTCAAAAAAGAGAGGTGCCTGAAGAAATACCT
>JABUBQ010000098.1_pt1 | contig 12355 bp, 11 predicted proteins | sample 7240351 | NCBI WGS metagenome assembly JABUBQ01 (sample SAMN07256348, study PRJNA390944) | subsurface metagenome | isolation source: Methane hydrate marine sediment | place: Pacific Ocean: Eastern North Pacific, ODP site 1244 | collected 2002 | reverse complement strand
CTAAAATTCGGTCACTGCCCTGTTTTTGAATAACTGGCTCGGTTACCCCCATTGGGTTAATTCGGTTACCAAGAACTGCCATCACTCCCTCTATAGCGCTATCCCAATCATCTTGCTCCACCGAAGATAGGTCAGCCTTATAAACCACGTGAATACCACCCTGTAAATCGAGGCCTAGTCGTATCCCCCTCTTGCCCAATATCCCCTCATTAATAGGCAAAACTATAGACAAAGCCAGGGCGAAGATTATTAGTACTATTATAAAAACCAGTGTATTTCTTCTCGGCATATCTATTTCACGCTGCCTTACTCAATAGGCGTTCACGGATATAAGATAGAGCTTCTTCCCTGGTAGCTACTTCTCCTGAGGCCTGTGCTTCATGCACCTGCTCCAGAAATTCTCCAATTTTAGGTCCCGGGCTCATACCAAAGATATTGATTAAATCGTGCCCATCAACCAGCTTAGGGGGGACAACCAAAGCCGCCTGCTCAAAGCGCTGAGTTAATACATAGTTCACTATTCGGCTATGCTCTTGCCATTGAGCCATATTTAGCTGCGGTCCTCTAGTGGCTAAATGGTCAGCCAGGCTCAAAAATAGTATGTCAATGCCAGCCTCTTCAGTATCACGAAAGTAACGGTAGATAGCCCTAGGCGAGGGAAGTTCATTTTGAGTCATCTGCCCCGGGCGGAGGTGATACCTTACCATAGTTTCCACCAGCTTTACTTCTTTGGTACTAAACCTTAGCCTTTCCAGGATAGTAGCTGTTATTGCTGCCCCCTCCTTAGCATGACCTAAAAAACGCATCCGACCCCGGGCATCAATGGCTTTGGTCTGAGGTTTGGCAATATCATGAAGAAGTGCGGCCAGTTTGAGTAGTAACCTTCTGGTGCTGCCGCTGCTAACCTCAAGGGCAAAGTGCTGAGCCAGCTCGGCTGACCACGGGGTAGCAGCTAAGACTTCCTCACTGGTATGCTTCTCCCCGGAGCCAGAGTCTTTCGGCCAAGCTCCCTGCCTGAGCAGGAAGTCAACAGCAATTACTGTCCGAAGAGAATGGTCGAAAACATTCCAGAAGTGCTCTTTGGGCTGCTCAACCCCCTTTGCCTGAGCCAGCTCTGGAATCATGGCTGTGATTAAACCCAACTTATCAAGGTAGGGCAAAAGCTGTTCGGCTTGAGGAATAGCCAGTAGTCGAAGTAGCTCATCTCTTACTCGCTCACCAGCTACTCTAGCTATAAGGTAAGACTGGCGTCGAATTAGAGCCTCGGTCTCTTTATCAATACTAAAACCAAGCTCGGCAGCCAAACGCACCGCTCGTAGCAAGCGAGCCGCATCTGATTCAAAAGCCGTCTCGGCAACAGTCCGAATCGCACCCTGGTGAAGGTCATTCCAGCCATTAAAGGGGTCTATAAGTGGAACATCCGTATAATCCTTCCCCAGCTGGCTAAGGTCAACTGCTATTGCATCTATAGTGGGAGTGATGGCAGTTCTTGGTAACCGAATTAACCCAATGGGGGTAACCGAGCCAGTTATTCAAAAACAGGGCAGTGACCGAATTTTAGTTGAACTGCCCGGGCTCAGCATTACTGATAAAGAAAAGGAAAGCCTCTCACGTGTGGCAATACTGGAGTTTGGGGAACTAGCCGCCGATGAAGAAGAGGCAAAGTGGGAGAATGAGTGGGGTAGATGGAAGCCAGCTACGGCAATTATTGACGGGGAAGAAAAGACATTATCCAGCCGGTACTTCAAGGAAAATACCTATGTAGCTCGGGATAATCTGGGCAGAATAGAGCTAATATTTGAATGGGATGAAGAGGGGAGTGAGCTATCTAAAGAAATCACTGGCCGGCTGATAGAGCAACCTCTGGGCATTTTTGAGGGTGACGAAGCCTTAAGGGGGGACGATGGATTACCCGTTGCCCCTACTGTTCAGACGACGATTGTAAGCAGGGGGAGAATTACCGGACTGAGCTTGAATGAGGCTACCCGGTTATCTAAACAGTTGAATGCTGGTCGCCTACCTGTGCCTCTGGAAATAATCTACGACCAGACTGTGTCGCCTATACTAGGCGCTGATTTCATTGATATGAGCCTCAAGGCAGGGCTGATTGGGATAGTATTGGTTATGCTATTTATGATTCTCTACTACCGCCTGCCCGGGCTTATGGCCAGCCTGGCTTTAGCTTTCTATGGGGCATTGGTGCTGGCATTATTTAAGCTAATACCAGTCACTCTCACCCTGGCTGGTATTGGTGGCTTTGTCTTATCTATAGGCATGGCAGTAGACGCCAATATCCTCATTTTTGAGCGGATGAAGGAGGAACTTAGAGCTGGGCGGACACTGGGAGCAGCTATTGAGACTGGATTTAATCGTGCCTGGACAGCTATCAGGGATAGCAATATAACTACTTTTATTGTCTGCGGCATTCTGTATTGGTTAGGCAGCAGTATTGTAGCCAGTGCTCCAGTAATGGGCTTTGCCTTAACCCTTGTCATCGGTGTGGCGGTAAGCATGTTTACCGCTATTGTAGTTACCCGAACCCTTCTGCGCCTATTCGTAGGCACTCACCTGGCACAGCGAACTCCGCTATTTAGCGTATACGCAGGGAAAGATAATGTTTGATATTGTTGGTAAAAGATTCTGGTTCTTTCTTATTTCAGGCGTGGTTATCCTTATTGCCATTATTTCTCTGGCAACCTTCGGCCTCAAGTTCGGGATTGAATTCAGCAGTGGCGCTCTAGTAACGATAAGCTTCGAGCAGGAAGTAGACCAGGACGATTTAAAGCAGGAGCTGGCCAGTTTAGGCTACCCCAATGCCCTTATTCAACATACCAGCGGGGGAGATTTTCTCATTCGCACCCACGAATTAACCAGTGAAGATAAAACAAACCTTGAGGATGCCCTGGCTGACAAGTTTGGGCATCTCAGCGAGACAGAATTTAACTCGGTATCGCCTATGATAGCTGCGGAGACAACACAGAACGCAGCTATTGCTGTAGCTGTAGCCGCAGTTGGCATACTCCTTTATATTACCTGGGCATTCCGCAGAATGCCAAAACCCTTCCATTATGGCACCTGCGCCATAGTAGCTCTGCTGCATGACACATTAGTGGCGTTAGGGGTTTTCTCCATTCTCGGTGGCATATTGGGCTGGGAAATCAACCTGATATTTATTACTGGCATTCTGGCTGTTATTGGCTATAGTGTGAATAACACTGTTGTCGTTTTTGACAGAATACGTGAGAATTTGGAAAGGGGTATAAGCACTAATTTCGAGGTTATAGTGAATAACAGCCTAGTTGAGACCCTGAGCCGTTCGTTGAACACCAGCCTAACTACACTTTTTGTAGTATTGGCTCTGCTATTCTTCGTCGGAGCATCAATTCAGAATTTCGCTGTAGTGCTACTGATTGGCATCATTGCTGGAACTTTTAGTTCACTCTGCATTGCCCCACAACTACTGGTGGTCTGGGAGAAGAGAGAGTGGGGCAAGTTTATTCAGTGGCTACCCCTACGGGCTTCCTCTACCTGATGCTTTGTGAACCCTTAAACTAATTTGTGTATTTCTTTAATTTTCTTAATCAGAGGAGCAATGCTGGGTGCCTTAAAGCTACGCGGCGGTTGACCCAGCCGGTCTTCAATAGCGGTGTTACCTAGAACTATGTCAAAGGTGGCTTTTACCGAGGCAGCTAACGCCGTGAGATTATAGCCACCCTCCAGGCTGAAGACCAGACGACCATCACACAGCTCATCACCCAATCCCTTGATAATCTTTACCATTTGAGCAAAGCCAGTAACACTTACCTGCATCAGAGCCAGCTCATCAGCCCAGTGAGCGTCGTAGCCAGCAGAGACCAGGATAAGCTGAGGCTTAAACCGTATAGCTGCTGGGACGATGATTTGCTCAAAAACTTCTAGATATTCGGTATCACCACTGCCGGCTGGCAATGGTATATTGATAGTGGTTCCTCCAGCTGTCCCGCTACCAGTTTCTTCAATGCTGCCTGTTCCCGGGTAGAAGGGATACTCGTGGGTCGATATGTAAAGCACGTGGGGGTTATCATAAAAAGCAGCCTGTGTTCCATTACCATGATGCACATCAAAATCAACGATAAGGATGCGTTCTAGCTTATAGTTAGCCAGAGCACATTTAGTGGCGATAGCCACATTATTAAATAGACAGAAGCCCATAGCTTGCTCATAGGTAGCATGGTGCCCCGGGGGTCTGACCAGAGCCAAAGCGCTATCTACCTCTCCGTTAATAACTGCTTCGGTTGCCCTAATGACACCACCAGCGGCATAAAGGGCGGCTTCGTAGGAGTTAGACGACATTACAGTATCAACATTTAGCCAGCCACCGCCCTTTTGAGCTACATCCCGAATATGTGATATATATTGCTCATCGTGCACCAGTGACAGTTCTTCAATAGAGGTAGCACGAGGTCTGATGGGTGTCAGTTGCTGCGTAAGCCCGGTCCCCTCAAGGTGGGAAATGATTGCTTCTAGCCTCTTAGCGTTTTCTGGATGTTGCCCTGTATCATGTTTGAGATAGATGGGGTCATAGACGAAGCCTACCTTCATAATGAGTCTCTCTTTTCACTGAATTAGCCCGATTTCAATGATACCAAATAATAGGGGCCTAAACCACGAGCTGGAGACCTGATATCAGAAACCAACCCCCAAACCCGATAAGTAATAGACCGCAGGTAATAAACAGCCCCTCTTGAAATTTTCTTCCCCAGAGCGAGCGAGTTCTATAGATCAGAACCGATACAAATAAGAGCCAGACCAGGTCACATAGCCAGTGAACGGGAATAAACAAAGCAAAGCCGGTTACGCCAAAATTTAGTGATTTCATGATGAGCATGCTGCCTATAGTTACCCACCATAGAATAAAAAATGGATTGAGAATACTGGTAACTACCCCGGCAACAACTGAGTTATAGGGTAAGTCCTTGCCCGTTTCTACTACCCTGGTTCTTGCTCTGAACATACCTATGCCCAGCCAGAGCAACACAACCCCACCAAGCACACTCAAGGTGAGTTGCACCAGCTCATGCTGGAAGAATCTACCCAAGCCAAAGTATATGAGCAATATCAGTGGAATTTCTACTAAGGCATGTCCCGCGGCTATCTGTGCACCAGCAAATTGGGACTTATAGCTTTTGGCAACAGTAACGGCAAACAGAGGCCCGGGCATCATTACCCCTGATAGTGAAATTACGACCACACTCAGTAAAAATGAAGGCATAAAAGCGCCTTTAACTTTAATTTGAAGATAGTTTCTTAACCCCTAATAAAGGTTCCTCTTTAATTGAAATATCAACATTTTACTGCTCGCTAATATGAGCGCGATCTGACAAACCAGCAAGCGTATGGATGCGTCAAAGCTTGCGAGGAAGGTCTGTGCAACGCGGCCTGATGTAATTGAACTACTACTAATGCCGGCGTCTAATAACAAAATAAGTAACAACGAATCCAGCGATGCACCAAGCACTTGTGATACCAAACGCTAACCCGAGATTTACGTCCAGATCGGTAAGCGTACCACGTGACAGGTCAGCCATGTACTGTATTGGCAGGACCTTGTGTACCACCACCAGCCAGTCGGGTAATTGCTCTACAGGATACATAACTGGTGAGAATATCATCATAGCAAAAACTATTATCTGGGTAGCCACATGCGCCATCTGTGGTTTTGGAGCACCAAAAGCAAATGCATATCCAACGAATATCCCAGTCATTGCGATAAGCAGCAGTGCTGGTACTACAAGTGGGCTTACCTCAAGGGTAAAATTATGATACAAGGCTCCAATTATCAGGGCCAGCAGTACTCCTGGTAAGGCGATTAACAACCAGATTGTAGCGTCGGCTGCAAGGTAAACCATTCGTGGAATTGGTAAAGACCATATGTAATCGAAGGTTCCTTCCACCCTGGCCATTACCACCAATTGGGGTGCAACTACTAACCCCACCATGAGCAGAATTAGAGTAGGTGCACCCGTAGTAAGGAATTTGGCTATGGTCGGGTTGATTTGTGGATAGAAGAAACCAATGCCAATGACGAAGCCAACTGCAATCATGGTTTCCACTGCTACATGAAGTGGTATCATTGGTTTCTGACTGAGAGCTTGCCACTTTAGCATCAACGCATAGCTACGGAGCCATCCGTACATCTCTAGATCCCCCCCTCGGTTAGTTCTAGAATATCCAGATGGCCGACCATTCTTATATAAGCATCTTCGAGAGTCGTCGGCCCCAATGAGAATTCCTCTACTATGCCTTCTTCCTTCAAATTACGTGCCCATTCGATAGCAGTTGTAATATGATCCTTCCCAACCTTGCCAATCATACGGCGGTTTGAGGTGAGGCTCTGTATTAGGAAATCAGGTGGTTGTGGTGGTTCTGTATCCGGCTCGAGTATAAGCTCCAGGCGTAGGCTCTCGCCTTCAGATTCCTTAAGCGTTGCCGGAGTTCCTTGCCCGATTACTCTGCCTTGGTCAATAATTGCCAGACGATTAACGACTCGCTCAGCCTCTAGAACATTGTGTGTAACAAGTAGAACGGCGGATCCCATTTCAGCTAGGTTACGAACCTCTTGCCATAATAAGCGACGCCGTAGTGGATCAATATCGTTGGTAGGCTCATCCAGTATAACAATACGTCCCGGCATAACTACCGCCATACAGAATGCCACCAGACGGCGTACCCCACCAGAGAAGGTGACGCCCATCTTGTCCTTCCACTCTCCGATTTCAAGACGATCAATTAATTCACTAGTTTGTTGACGGACTCGAGTTGCACTGCCACCCCGAATTCGACCGACCAACTCAATTGCTTGTATTGCTGTAAGCCCCGCAATAGGTACTTGTGTCTGGGCTTGAAATGAGCAGGCTTGCCGGGCATAACCAGGTTTAGCAACCACATCTATTCCAGCGATGCTGATTGATCCCGAGGTAGGTACTGTAAGACCAATAATCTGGTTAACTACGGTGGTCTTGCCAGCACCATTTGGTCCTAATAGTCCGAAGACCTCACCCTCTCTCACTGAAAGGCTGATGTTATCGTTTGCCTTTACTCCCCCGCGATATACTTTACAGAGCTGGTTTATCTCTAATAACATCTCTCTGTTCTTTCTCAAATTCATTAGTGAAGCTGCTATGGGCACAGCTTATTCCGTGCCTGTATCTTTGTCAACCGTTGAAAAGAGAAAAACATTGAAAGTTGATATAGCAAGCTTAGTGTTTTTAAAGGTTGGATATCAGCCAAGCCTCACATCAATATCCTATTCAATCGTTAAGGTGTTTCTGTTTATTTAAAAGCGTTCCATTATAGCACTACTCATCTTTTATATCTCACTCTTGGTTTGAGTTCATCACCTTAATGAATTATACTGTGTTGACAGAGAAACCTATTACTTTCTTAAGTGTGGGTCGGAGGTGATACAATGCTAGAAGTGGAAAACCTCCAGTTGAGGTTGAACGGTAAACTAATAATTAATGACCTAAATTTGCATGTTAATAAGGGTGAAATACATGGCATATTGGGTGAGAATGGAACCGGTAAGACCACTCTCGCCTACCTCATAATGGGGACAAATAACTACAAGCCCACCGGAGGACGGATTATTTTTGAAGGTCAGGATATTGCCGACCTTTCTGTTTCTCAGCGAGCCAAGAGGGGAATAAGTCTAGCCTGGCAGGAACCAGCCAGGATTGAAGGGCTGAGGGTAAGTGACTACCTCAAGCTCAGTGGCAATAACTCTGGAATTAAGCCGATTGAACACTATTTGCGGATGGTCGGATTAGAGCCAGCACAATATCTGGATAGAGATATCGATAATACCTTGAGCGGTGGCGAAAGGAAAAGGATAGAGCTGGCTTCCCTTCTAGCTATGCACCCCAAATTAGCTATATTGGATGAGCCCGACTCTGGCATAGATATTATATCATTACCCCTTATCCTGAATGGCATAGTAGAAATGAGTAAGCAGGGCTTGTCGGTTCTGTTAATTACCCATAATGAAAAGGTAGCGGAGATAGCCCACAGGGTGTCTGTGCTGTGTGCTGGCAAAATACTGATGACCGGAGCACCAGCGGAAATGAGCCAGTGGTTCAAAGATAATTGCCGAAGTTGCCCCCACATCAATGAGCCAGTAGAAGAGGTTGAAAAGTTATGATTGGTTACTCGGTGGAAAAAGAATATCAGGGAATGCTTGATGCCTATGAAAAGGCAGGTGGTGACAGGAGTGCTTTACTAAGCAAGGATGTAGCCAAACTGGTTATCCACGAGAACAAGGTGCTGAGTGCTGATGGAGTTACTGGGATAAAAATAGAAACAAAAGAGACCGAAAACGGCGTTAACATCTATTTCCTAGTAGAAGAAGGAGTGAAGATACAGCACCCCGTCCACCTTTGTTTTGGCATTCTCCCTCGGGAAGGACTGCAGGAAATTACCTTGAAGGTGAATGCTCAAGATAATAGTGAGGTAAATGTAATCGCCCATTGTATCTTCCCTAACGCCGTTAAAGTAATACATAAAATGGATGCCGAAATAGAGATTGGAAATAATGCTAAGTTCAATTATAAGGAAACCCATTATCATGGTGATTTTGGCGGGATTGAGGTAATCCCCAAAGCCAGGGTTACACTGGGCGAAAAGGCACTATATGAAAACACCTTTAGCCTGACTCAGGGCTGTGTGGGCAAATTAGACTTTGATTATGAGATTTTTTCCGGTGCCGGAAGTGTAGCTGAGCTGATAGCCAAGGTCTACGGTAAGCAGGATGACATCATAAAGATAGCTGAGAAGGTAAACTTAAATGGTAATAGTGCCCGAAGCCTGATAAAGACCAGGGTAGTGCTAAGAGATAAAGCCAAGGCAGAAGTTATTGGTGAAACCTATGGCAATGCTCCCTATGCCAGAGGGCATGTTGACTGCATCGAGCTGGTTAATGGGACAGAGGCAGTAGCCAAGGCAATACCAATTGTCTCGGTAACTAATGAGAAGGCAAAGGTAACCCATGAGGCAGCTATAGGTAGTATAGATAGAAGACAGGTAGAGACCCTGATGGCAAGGGGGCTGGATGAAAATGAGGCGGTGGATGTTATTGTCAGAGGTCTCCTGAGATAGTTAGGCAACTGAAGTGTCGTTAGATTTAACTAAGGTTGTTTCGCAGGTTGGAGGCATGGTTGCCCGGCTGAAGGCTGGTGTTGAGGAAAGGCAGAAGCGCCTTCAGAAAGCTTTGGATGTTCTCCGTAACCAAGCTAGCAACCTGGATTATTTAACCAGGAAGATTGCATCCAGCAAGACTACCTGGTTGGTGGCTGGTTTAGTAGATGGGCTTGACCAGCGCTATAAAGCACCGCCTATCCCTACAGAATTCACCATCATTGCTACCGATGGCTCTCATATTGATGTTGACCGCCATAAGTCAACAAGGTGCTACTTGATAAACATAGGCACTGTAATTCTTCATTACGGTGCTTCCCCTAGTGCGACCCTTGATAGTTTCCCTCACCTCTACTCCGGGGACGAAGACCTGGTTATTGTGCCGACTGGGGTTAAAGGTCGTGAACAACCAATAGAAGGCACGCTTCTAGGTATCAAGCGCAGTGTGGACGAGTGCCACCAATTGGCTGAACTAGCGGCAGAGTTAACGCAGGACGGTCTAACCCTGGCGCTACTTGATGGCTCGCTTATTCTGTGGGGTCTAGAGGCTTACCCTGAATTTGTCACTGAAGCGCTACTGGATAAAGGCTTTCTAGGCTACCTTGATGATATGAGGAAGCTTAATAACGGCAAGAAGCTTGCCCTCGCCAGCTACATTAGCTTTTCTCGCAGCACCGATGTAGTTAATGCCCTACGGGTGGCTCTTTGCCCTCATGACCCGGCTGATTGCGACCACTATTGCCCCCCTAATAAGGCAAGGGAATGCGATACGGTGGCTGGCGTTCAAGACCGGGAGCTATTCTCAAACTTGCTAGGTCAAGGGGAACGGTCAGCCATCTTCATCAGTCAGTCATCTATTGTTCAGAAGCATTATGGAAGGCATCAGGTTTATTTTTTCTATATCAAAGTAGATGATGAAATAGCCAGGGTTGAGCTTCCACGGTGGGTGGCAATGGATGAAAAACTGCTAAATCTGGTTCACACCTTAGTTTTAGACCAATGCCAGCGGGGGCAGGGATACCCGGTAGCGTTAAGCGAAGCTCATGAAAAGGCAGTGGTAACCGGAGTAGATAAAGAGGGGTTCTGGCAACTGGTAGAATCATTTCTAGTTGAGGAGCGTCTACCCAGCCTTAGCTCAGCCAAGAGCCGAAGCAAAAGAACACGGTGGGTCTAAAAAGGATTTGTGGGTAAAGAAGACGGCAAGTTACTTTTTATGAAATCGTCAGGCAAATCTGGGAATATCACAAAAGTAGTATTGTAACCAGAGGCAATTTTAGGGGACTAAAACACAATCTTTCATAAGAATGTTTACTTTGTAGCCATCGTATTTGCCCTGCGCTGTCACCGTTTGTCCTGCCGTCAATCGGTTTAGTTGAGGTCCATGTTTCCTGTCAAACTTGCACCGGACGTTCCACTGCTCTTTCTTTTCAGCACTGGCTAGAATAATATAGTAAATGTCATGAACATCGTTAACTGTTATTCTGTCCACTACACCCGTTACCTTAAGAATCTTATTGGTGAATTTTGCATCTGCCGCCACCTCGTCAGCACTATAAGCTGAATACAATTCTTCAACAGTTACCTCTATTGTGCCTGGTGCTGGCTCAGGCTTTGGCTCAGGTACTGGTTCAGGTTCAGGCTCAGGCACTGGCTCTGGTTCAGGCACTGGTTCAGGTTCAGGCTCAGGCACTGGCTCTGGTTCAGGCTCAGGCACTGGTTCAGGTTCAGGCTCAGGCACTGGTTCAGGTTCAGGCTCAGGCACTGGTTCAGGTTCAGGCTCAGGCACTGGTTCAGGCTCAGGCGGTTTCTGCTTATCCAGTATCTCCTCTTTCAGTTGCCGGTAAGTTTTCGGTATCTTTTTATAAGACTTTGATAACAGGGGATAACCACACCACTGGCAGGCCCAATCCTCGGTTCTTTCAGCCGTTTGACCACAATTGGGGCACTTTCGCATTGAACACCTCTTTACCATAATATACATAAGAACGACAGCCTGTCAATATAGCCACGGCGAGGCTTTATGCCCACTAGCCGGTGAACCCAGTGCAGGCGGAATGTAGTTACGACTCTGGCAAGGAGAGTGGTGCTGATAAAAGATTTAAGTGTATCAATCAGCTGGAGTACACAATGAAAAGGATTAGTCCGGCGCACAATGCGACCACGGCAACCCCCAGCAGTATGTATAGTATGGGCAGGCGTGATTGTTGCTTGTCCACTTGAGGTATCCTATCTTCAGCCACTTCTTTCCGGGGAATGGCGTCAGGGGGCAAACTTGACCTCTGCACCCACTGCCGATACAGTTTTCTTTTTTTCCTTCTCTGAAAGTACTTCAATAATGTTGTCTCCCATAGGAAGCATTGTCCGGTTTTTACAGCTCCTACTCTAACTCTAATGAACATCCAAGTCAATACTGCAGTGGATAATGAATGATTAACCCGTGTCCGTGCAGCTACTACTGGTAAGGGCTTATCATTAGTTCTGGCAACTACATTACTGGGTAACAGAAAGCCAGATTGTCGAACCAACGGGCTATCTTTATTCGGCAGCAGTGAGTTCTGCCAGTTGGTCCAGCACCGCCTCCAGAGCCTCCAGCTCTCTTCCATAACCAGCCCAATCCCCTGCCTTGAGGTACTGCTGAGCCTGGTTATAGTGAAGCTGAGCCTCCTCAATTAGGTCAGCTATCTCAGCCGCTACCGGCTCCTCCGGCTCTGGTAGAGCTGGTGGTATGACCACGACTTCAGTCGGTGGTGCCTCATCACCAGAGGGGAATTCTGGCAAAAAGATAGCCGCAATGCTTTTTTCCAATGTGAGTTCCATAGCCACCTGCTCACCGGCAGCCACGATAACTCGCTTCAGCTGAGGAAGCCCGCCAGTCTCTGCCTCGAGGAAGACCGGCTCGACATACAGGACAGACTTACCTAAAGGAATCAGCAGCAGGTTGCCGCGGATGACTCGAGAACCACCACGACCCCACAGAGCAAGCTGCTCAGTGATGACGGTATCCTGTCCGATTCGGTTCTCTATCTGGCTGGGACCATACACCAGCCGCTCCTTGGGGAAAAGGTAGGCAAGCAGTTTCCCGTAGTTTTCTCCATCGCTGCGGGCAGCCAGCCAGCCAATGGTGTTATTCTTGTTCTCCGGGGTGAAGGGTAACATGAGCAGGAATTCTTCTTTTTCCTCATCT
>JABUBQ010000097.1_pt1 | contig 12389 bp, 11 predicted proteins | sample 7240351 | NCBI WGS metagenome assembly JABUBQ01 (sample SAMN07256348, study PRJNA390944) | subsurface metagenome | isolation source: Methane hydrate marine sediment | place: Pacific Ocean: Eastern North Pacific, ODP site 1244 | collected 2002 | reverse complement strand
GTTTATAACTGGAGATGGATCAATAATCTGGTCCGATCTTCCATGGGATACCTACAAGATTGTGGAAACAACTACTCCAGCAGGTTACACTCCTATAGCTGACATTACAGGTATAGTGGTAGGAGCTGCCCAGCAGAGCTACAGCTTTGATAGGGTAAATACTAAAATTGTTTTAGGTTCAATAACCCTGAATAAATCAGGCCTTGGAGCAACAGATATTGCAGGATTTACCCTTTACAATTCAGCTGGAGCTGCAGTAGGCATAGAGAAGAGAGTAATAGGAAATGGATCAGTAACCTGGTCCAATCTGCCATGGGATACATATACAATAAGAGAAACCACAACCCCAGCAGGTTACACTCCTATAGCTGACATTACTGCGATAGTAGTAGGAGCTGCCCAGCAGAGTTACAGCTTTAATAGGGCAAATACTAAAATTGTTTTAGGATCCATAACTTTAAACAAAACCGGACTTGATGCTACAGATACAGCCGGATTTACACTTTATTATTCAAGTGGAGCTGCAGTAGTAGGTGGAGAAAAGACAGTTACAGGTAACGGATCAGTTAACTGGTCTAATCTTCCCTGGGATACATATAACATAAAAGAAACCACCACTCCTCCAGGTTATGTTCCAATTGCTGATATTACCGGAATAGTAGTTGGTGCCAGCCAGCAAAGCTACAGCTTTGATAGGGTAAATACTAAAATTGTTTTAGGTTCAATAACCTTAAACAAGAGCGGACTTGGTACTGGAGATACAGCAGGATTTACTCTTTACAATTCAGCAGGAGCTGCAGTAGGAGCAGAAAAGACAGTTACAGGTAACGGAACGGTTAGCTGGACAAATCTTCCATGGGGTACTTACAAAATTAAAGAGACCACTACCCCAAAAGGTTACACCCGTATAGCTAATATTACCGGAATAGTAGTTGGTGCCGCAAAGCAAAGCTACAGCTTTAGTAGAACAAATACCAAGAAACCACCACCACCACCGCCGGTTATAGAGGTATTGGGAATTACTGAACTTCCTTTTACAGGAATGAATCCAATCATTCCCATAGCTGGTATATTATCTATGTTTGCTGGAGTAATACTGTTGGTAATCTCGGTATCTAAAAGAAGAAGAAAAGAAATTTAGAGGGTATTATTAGGTATTTTAAAAGAATTGTATAAAGGTTAAGTATAGGAAAAGTAGCCCAGAATTAAAATCTGAGCTACTTTTATTTTAATAAAAATTCTTAATAATTTTTGATAATATCGATAATCTGTGAAGAATCTTTTAACTCTTCAATAAAGTTTATTACACTCTTTTCAATTAACATATAACCCTTTGGCTTGTAAAATTCATCTTCTATGCTAAGCAGCTTTATTTCCGATTCTTTTGTCTGTCCCTCTTCATCTGTTTGCTTTTGCTGTACTTTAATAGAATAAGGATCTTTCAGGAGTATATATTCATTGGTAATTTCGGTGATATTGCCAAAATATGCCTGGCCATTGGTTAAAAAAACAACCTGATAAGAATCCCTATACTTCAATAATTGTATTGTATTTCTGGCTGCTCCATCCTGCCATAGGGAAATACTAACAAAGATCAGTACTGATACAAAGATTAGGATTGTAAAAACAAGTATTGCCTTTCCATAACCTTTTATATTTCTTACACGTTTTGGAACTTTCTTTATTTCTTTATCATTCATAAATAATTCCTTTATGTTTTTTATAAATAATACAAATTTTACAGGATAAATGTAAAGAGGTCTATATTTTTAAAAAATTAATACAGAAATTATAAATTATATTATTCCATATATACTATTCAATTATCCTGGCAAAAATAACCAGTCTTCTTGTCGCAAAATATTTTGGTGTACAGGTAGATAACAGTAGTGTTGGGTAATCAGTGTTTTCAAGGACACTCATATCAGTTGGAATCACTGCCTTTTTACCTGTAACGATATATGTAAATTCTTCATTTCCATCTGTTTCCAGAAATATCTCATCTCCTTCTTCAAGTTCATCAAGCCTGCTGAAGGGCGCTCCATAGGTACTTCTATGTCCGGCAACTACGCATGTGCCAGCTTCACCTGGGAGAGTTGAGTCGATATAAAACCCCGGGCCTTCTCTAAGAGTTCTATAGTCAGTTCCTTCATTTACTATCCACTCTAAATCTATCTCTGGAATTGAAATTTTAAATGGCAGTTTTTTTTCAGGATCAACAAGTTTGGTATCCTTTTCTAATATTAAATCCTCTTTATTATTAGTTGATTCAATTTCTTTATTGCCATTTGTATCCTGCAGGGATGTCAGCTCTACATTCCAGGAAGTGAGTATGTCCGCTTCTCTTCTTGCCAGAATAAGGTTAATATAGAAAGGATATATTATAATTGCTAGACCTATGATTATCAGGGCTATTCCTAAATATCTTATAATCTTCCTTTTTTTATCCGGAAAGGATTTTTTTGTATCCATACTATAAATACTATCATTATTTTTTTATTTATAAAATTTATTTTGACTATATGGATTATTTGTTGTAATTATTATAATAATTTGGGTTGATTAGAAAAGGAGTTTTTGATTATAAGACAGAAGGAAATCAAAATTAAACACCCCGGATATATATTATCCAGGGTGTTTGTCTAGGCGTCCGTAAAACTATATTGACATAAATAGTTAATTAATAAATACAGTAGCTACTACTCTTCTATCTCCACCATCAACTACTCCAATTCCAATTTTGGAATATACGGATCTCAAGATATTTGCCTTATGGGTAGGACTTGCCATCCATGCATCAGTGAGTGCTTCAGGAGTTCCACTGGAAGCTGGTGTGGATTGACCCAGGTTCTCTCCAGCATTTACATACGATACTCCATTTTCGCGGAATATATTAAAAATGTTTCGCCCATCAGGTGTATAGTGTGAAAAGTAGGAGTTGATTATCATATCGTTACTTCTTGACCTGGCGATATCTGTCAGCATTTGATTTGGCTCTAACGCCCCCAGTCCGTTTGAGACTCTTATGGTATTAATGAGGTAAAGCACTGCTGCTTCAAATTCATTTAAATTGGTAATAGATTCTACCGGAGCAGCAGCAATTTCAGTAGCTTTACTGGTTGTGGCGTTTCCCAGAACTTCTGCTTTGTATTCTTTATATATGCTATTTATTTCTTTATCAAGATTGTCTGATATTCTGGATAGTATTGCTCCTGTATCTATACTATTATCTTTGATAGATATATTTTCCTTTATTATTACTGCTTTCCCTATATCTTCCGTCTTATATGTACTGCTTTCAGTAAAGCTACGGTCTATATTTGCAGCTTTGTAGCTAAAGGCATTGGAAAAGGCAATGGTTGCTATCAATGCTGCAGCCAATGTTATTATTAAGATTATTTTTAATTTAACCCTCATTAATTTTCTCCCAAAAAAAAGCCACCTAACCTAGAGGCTAGATGGCTTACTCTTTTCAAATAAAAAAGCAATAGCCGGTTGCACTACTGGCTCGTTACATTCTAAAGTGCCCAAATAGCTGAATGTAAGTCATAGCCTCTATTACTAAAATAGAATTTAAATTTTCAAAAGAACTTATAATTAATTATCTTTTTTAAATATTAAGACATTATAATATTAATGTCAAGATACAAATATAAATTAATTAAGTTATATATTTATTAATTATTTTAACAATACATAAATCAATAAAAAATTTTTAAGAGGATCCACTTCATAATTTTTTTAATTATTTGGGATATGGAAGCTTGGAGTTGCAATGAAGTCTACTGCGTCAAGTTCCTTGTATTTATTCCATCTTTTAATCTATAGATAACCTTGGACTATTCTGCAATAATATTCTTAAATTGTTAATTATTTAAACGGGTGCTCCGATAAAATGTGGCAATTTCGTTTCGATTTATGATATTCAGGCAACATCAATTTTTTTCATACGCAGGATTGAAAAGAAGACCAGGAGTATGATTATGCAAAATGAAACAATGACAGTAGGAATCAAGGAATTATCGAAAATATGTCCGATTTCATTTGCCTTAAAAAGCAAATAATTTGGGAGATAGGCTCTTATAGTCTCAAACTGATTGAAAATGCTCAGACTATATCCAAGAACAAGGACCGTAATTCCGGCAATTATACCTTTTTTAAATAGGCTGCTAAGGTATAAAAGTATGGATAACAATACGGAATAATAGAGGATATATAAAAGTGATGATTTTAGCGCAATTTCAATTGATAAAACCCCTCCGGTGAAAAGCCTGTTGATATAAAAATAATTAGTCAAAAAGGCTATTAGTATAAAAAGAGAAATTGTAACCGTATAGTGGATATATTTTGCAAGCACAATACCCGCAGGATTTACCCCCCTGGAATAGGGGAAGACTAGTTTTTTTAAGTAAACTTCATTGGAAAGCAGTCCCATTAAGGTAAGTGCAATAATAATTGTTCCAATTTGAAATAAATCTTTTATAAAAGTCTGGAAAGCTGTATCGCGGGTAAAAGTGGAAAATAGATCAGTCAGGTCAGCAGGTAAATAATTTTTTAGAAGTAAAGGTAAAAGCTTTAACATCAATGGATCCAACAAAGCCCAGAAAATAGTACCTACAAATAAAATCAGGTATTTATTGCCTCTAACGGACTCCAATATCTCTTTTTTAAAATAAGCTTTAAATGATCTCATTTTTACTTACCATTCTCATAAAAATATCTTCCAGTGTGCTTTTCCTGGTCCGGTAACTGGTAACATTATTATCAAGTTTTGAAAGCTCCTTTAAGATTTCTTTTTTAGCATAATCTATATCTTTAACGTAAAGGCTTATCCTTTTGCCATTTTCTTTAATACTTTCAATCCAGCTAAGCTCTTTTAATAAATTAACTTCACTTTTAGGATCTTTTTCAAATTCAACATCAAAAATAGGCTGTATATAGGTTTCGTATAAATCAGACAGATTTTTAGTCAAAAGTATTTTACCCTCATCTATAATGCATATTTTGTCACATACCCTCTCTGCGTCATTTAGGATATGTGTCGACAGGAAAATAGTAATCTTATCATCCTTAAGACCTTCGATAAGTTCGAGCATTTCCACTCTTCCCTCAGGATCAAGCGCAGATGCAGGCTCATCTAAAAAGAGAATTTCAGGACTGTTCATAAATGCTACTGCCAGTGCCAGTCTTTGTTTCATTCCCCGTGAGTATCCGCCAATACGTCTTTTTCCATGTTTTGCTAGTTTAACTGTTTCCAGAAGTTTGCCAACACTTTTACCGGATTTTTTTAAATCGCATCCTATAATTTCGTCAATGAAATTTAAATACTCGTAAGCATTCATATAATTATAAAAAGTCGGGGTCTCGGGCAGATATCCAATAGATCTTATAAGTTCCTGTTTATTTTTTAAGAAATCCTTTCCTTTAATGAATATTTTACCTTCATTAAATTTAATCAATCCGGTCAGGATATTCATTGTCGTAGTTTTCCCGGCGCCATTTCTTCCAATGAAGCCAAATACCGAACCTTTTTCAACTTCAAAGCTGATAGATTTCAGTGCTTCCAGGCGGCCATAGCTTTTTCTTAAATTAACAACCTTAATCATTTTCTATTTCTTTCTTTTTACCTACTATTAAGAAAACAACCGGGCCGATAATATTGATAAAAATAATAATTAAAGCCCAGCCCCATTTTGGTAAATATGCAGCTTCATTTTTAAAAAGCTGGACCAGAGCAAATATCATCAGGCCATATTGAATTATTATAATTGGAATGAAGAAGGGTAGAAGCCTTAAGATTTCCGTTATAATGAAGTTTATATCTATTACAGTTATGTGTATCACCCGCCTGTTAAAATTTGTATTTTTTTATATTATATACTTTACACAGAATAATTGAAGAAATAAAATAAGGAATCAGCAATTCGATGCTTGACTATAAAATCAGCAAAGGATACTATAATTTGCAGATTGGCTGGAATGTACTGCTGAAGTTTTTTCCGAAAATGTTCAATGGATTTTTAAAGGAGGTATTAATGGATATTATTGTGAAGGATAATTATGAGGAAATGAGTAGGTGCGCAGCAGAGATTATTGCAAAATGCATAAGATCAAAACCTGATTGTGTTCTTGGGCTGGCAACCGGAGGCACGCCAATAGGAACATATAAAGAACTTATAAGGATGCACAAACAAGGACTTGATTTTTCAAAGGTTAAAACTTTTAATCTTGATGAATATCTTGGGATTGGTATTGATCTTAGTAAACCATATGATCTGGACCAAAGTTATGCAAGGTTTATGTATGAAGAACTTTTTAAACATATAAATATTAAGAAAGAAAACACCCATGTACCTGACGGGCTTTCAAAAGAGCCGGAGAAGTTTTGCCAATGGTATGAAGATGAGATAAGAAAAGCAGGAGGGATAGACATACAGCTTCTTGGGATAGGCGGAGATGGTCACTGGGCATTTAATGAGCCCGGGTCATCGCTATCATCAAGAACAAGAATTGAGCCGTTAGCAAAGCAGACTTTAGATGATAATTATGAAAGTTTTTATAAGAAGGCAGAAATAAAAAGAGAGCAGATGCCGCATTTTGCAATCACAATAGGAATTGGGACAATTCTTGAAGCAAGGCATTTACTTATGATTGCTAATGGAAAGAAAAAAGCAAAAGTTGTTGCTAAAGCTCTTGAGGGACCCATAACATCTCAAATAACTGCTTCAGCAATACAACTTCATAGTGGAGAGACTACTGTTGTACTTGACAAGGATGCCGCCTCAGAATTAAAAAATATAGAACATTGATAATTTTTTAATTTAATTTATCTTCCACCACTTTGGCTATTTTGCTGGCAAGTTTTTCAGTATCGCTTTTATCAGGGCCTTCAAGCATCACCCTGCAAATAGACTGAGTGCCGGAGTATCTTACAAGAACCCTGCCCTTGTCAGCGAGTTCCTTTTCAACTTCTGATATTATACTCTTTAGTTCAGGTATTTCTTCAAGTGGGGCTTTCCTTTTAACCTTAACATTTATCAGAACCTGAGGGAAAGTTTTAATAATCTTTGACAGTTCCGAGAGGGGCTTGTTTTCTTTTTTCATAACGGATAGAAGTTGTAGTGCGGTTAAAATACCATCACCTGTGGTATGGTGTTCTTTAAAAATTATATGGCCGGAATCTTCTCCTCCAATAACACTATCATGTTTTATCATTTCCTCAAGCACATATCTATCGCCAACTTTTGTTGTTACATTCTTAATGTCCATCTCTTTGAATGCAACAGAAAGTCCTAGATTGCTCATTATAGTTGTAACTACAGTGTTATTCTTTAGCATACTTTCCTCTTTCAATTTTTTTGCGCATATTGCAATTATCTTATCGCCATTGACTATGTTGCCTTTTTCATTAACTGCTATTAACCTGTCCCCGTCACCATCAAAAGCAAGACCGATATCCGCTTTAGTTTCAACTACCTCTTTTACGAGATTTGCCGGATAGAGTGAGCCGCAATCCAGGTTAATATTCTGGCCATCAGGGTTAACATTTAAAGTAATAATCTCAGCCCTCATCTCCTTAAACAATATAGGGGCAACTTTATACGTAGCGCCATTTGCACAATCAAGCACAATCTTCATTCCTTCAAGGTTAAGATTCCTGGGGAATGAATGTTTGAGGAATACTATATATCTTCCACTTGCATCTTCTTCCCTGAACGCACGGCCCAGATTTTCAGCACTGGTAAGAAGAGATGGGAGTTTTTTTGAAAATATCAGCTCTTCAATTTTCAGCTCTTCTTCGTCAGTTAGTTTATATCCGTTTTTTGAAAATATCTTGATTCCGTTATCCCGGTATGGATTATGTGAAGCAGAAATCACTATTCCTGCGTCCGCGTTCAGGTTAGTAGTTAAAAAAGCAATACCAGGGGTTGGTACAGGACCCACAAGTATAGCATCTGCTCCCATAGAACATATGCCTGACACCAGGGTACTTTCTATCATATAACCAGAAAGCCTTGTATCTTTACCTATAACAATTTTTGAGTGATGCCCTTCTTTTTTTAGTATATACGCAGTGGCCTGCCCAATCTGTATAACCATATCAGGGGTGATCGGGTATTGATTTGCAACTCCTCTTATTCCGTCTGTTCCAAATAATTTGCCCATGTCTTTACCTCCTTTTTTAAAACCACTTTTTATATCTTACTAATTTCAGTGCCTCTGTGGTTACATCCTTTGCTCTAATTTTTGTGTTTGTTTGAGTTTGATTCAACTATCTTTAAATTTGCCAGTTTTGTTCCTGCACCAAGATTTACCTTACCGAGAATGCTGCCGCCAATATATGCAAAATGTCCTGCCTTACTATCTCCTGGCAGGACACAGGATTTTAGCTTTGTTGTATGCTCAACTACACAGCCATTTCCAACAAGGGTATCACCTCTTAAATAAGCTCCCTGACGCAGTTCAGTATTGTCGAAAAGGTTATTGAACCGGGTTTGAGAAAGATCAAAAAAATCTTCTGGTTTGAGCATTTTTCTCCTACTTGTAAAAATTCCTAACCTGGTAAATCCACTGCATTATACAAAGTTTATTTACACTTTTCAACTCTGTGAATTCGTATGATTGAAATTCATTCATATATTGTTTAAAATTTTAATACTATGAAAAATAACAAATTAATAACTCTAACCAGGGAAATACATGAGAAGTCCATCAACTCTGTATTGGATAATTAAGGCTATCTACCAAACATGACTAAAAGGGTTCATATCCAAAACATTAAACATGCTATTGTCCTATATCATATTTTTAACAACAATCCATCTCATTTAAAAAATGGTGGCGGCAAGACAAGTGAAAGCCAGGTATTATTTTTTGAGTCAAAACCCTGATGCCAAAAAAATACTGGATAAATTAATACATTGGATAGACAATAATTCAGTTAAAAATATTTTAAAATTATGCTCATTTAACTGGTATTTTGTGTAGGATAGAGGGAAGATAATGAATTGCTGTAAAAAATAAATTTAGTATATTGACTAATAAGCTTTTTCTGTTATAATCTTATCACAAATTTAATAACAATAAGTAAGTAAGTAAGTATATTGTATGAGGAGCTCAATTAAATTTTCAAGCAACGCAAATTCGCTGTTGCAGCAAAAGATTAATATATCAATAATTTTTAATCATCTACGCCTAAAAAATCCAATTCCGAGAGCTAAAATATCTAAAGATTTAGGGATTAGTGCGCCAGCAGTTTCAAGAGCAATAGAGAAACTTATAGAAAAAGGCTATGTGATTGAAGCAGAAAGAATAAAAACCAAAATGGGAAAAAGGCCGACACCGCTTATAATTAATAGTGAAAAATTTTTTGTGATAGGAATAGATTTGGGAAAAGAAAGATTAGAAATGGCTTTAGTTAATTTGAGCAGTGAGGTAATTGAGAAATTTACAGGCTCTGTAATTATGAAAAATAAAAGAGCAGTAAAAAGAATTATTTCTGAAGTAAAAGGGTTTATAAATAAATATACAAATAACAAAAATTCAAGTTCATATAAAATTGGGGCTGCATGCATAGGGGTACCGGCAGCTATTGATATAAATACTGAGAGAGTTTTAAATGCTAATCATTATAAGGACTGGGAATGGAAAGACTTTAATTTAAAAAATATTATTACAAGTGAATTTAACATCCCTGTATTTGTAGAAAATGATGCCAATTTATCTGCTATAGGAGAAAAGTACTACGGAGAGGGGCAAAATTATGACACTATTATATTTGTAGAGGTAAGTAAAGGAGTTGGAGCAGGAATTATCATTGACAATAAACTTTTTAGAGGTTCCGGCGGCTCTGCAGGTGAAATAGGATTTACAATATCCAATTCTAAAGAATTAGATTTTAAAGTAGAAGAAAGAGGATTTTTAGAAGAATATATATCAGAAAAAAGTATCATAGAAAGAACCATATCAGAAATCAAAGAAGGTAGAAAAACTATAATTATGGATATGGTAAAAAACAATATTGAAAGAATAACCCTGTCTCTAATATGCAGGGCAGCAATCAAAGGCGACAAACTTGCAAATGATATTATAACTGCCATAGTTGAATTACTAGCCATAGGAATAATCAATCTAATTTTAATCATAGATCCTCAATTAGTAGTATTAGGCGGTGATATTTTTAAACTACCTGAAGTAAATGATTTATTTATAAAACCGATAACGGAGAGAATTAAAAAGTCTATACCTTTTGTCATACCGGCGATTAAAATATCTTCACTTGGAAAGGATACATGTATAAGAGGTGCTTCTTTTAATGCAATTGAATCTATACTAACGAATGAATTCCCTTACAGGATCGACCCAAGTAGATATCATCTTGAAAATATAAACAACTAGTTTAAAGAGTAGATATATTAAAAAAATAATTTATTTTTAATTTTTATATATAAATAAAATATATAAGAATTTTTGTAAAAATAAAGAAAGGAGGCGTACAACAAAAAAGGATATATGTAATCAGACAGTAAGGAGGTGAGCTTATGTGAAAAGATGAGATTTGTTTATCAATCGCTTTTATAGAAACAAATCTCAAGAAGAAATTGTTAAAGTTGATTAAATAGTAAAAATTACAATAGGAGATCGAAATGAAGAAAATATTAGTTTTAATACTTACATTAGTGCTGACCGTATCTTTAGCATTTATGGGCGCTGGATGTAGAGCAGAAGCTGTAGAAGATGCAGTTACTGGATCTGTTGGTATTGTTCTTCCGACTAAGGACGAGCCGAGATGGATACAGGACGAGACCCGCTTCAATGACGCACTCTCAGCAGCAGGTTACGACGTTGAGATTCTCTTCAGCGAGGCATCTTCCGCCAAAGAAAAAGAGAATGTTGAAGCTTTGATCACCAAGGGTGTCGAGGTTCTCATCATTTGCCCGCAGGATAGCGCTGCTGCCGCTGCATCTGCAGAAGCAGCCAGGGATGCAGGCGTAAAGGTCATTTCCTATGACCGATTGATCACTGACACCGATGCTGTTGATTACTATGTTACCTTTGACAGCATTTCTGTTGGCGAGGCTCAGGCCCAATACCTGGTTGACAAGGCTACCGGCACCGGCAACCCGCTTTACCTGTATGCTGGCGCTGCCTCTGATAACAATGCTTTCATCTTCTTTGAAGGCGCATGGAATATCCTGCAGCCCAAGATTGCTGATGGCACCTTTGTTATCATCAACTCAAGTGAAGCTGTTGCTCTTCAGGACAAGGCTACACTAACCCGTGACGAGATGGGACAGATCATCGGCCAGGTTACAACCAACTGGAGCTTCGACGACGCCAAGAGTCTAGCTGAGGACCAGCTTACTGTTGCTGGCGCTGCTGATAAGGGCGATGTATTCATCCTCGCTCCGAACGATGGCACCGGTCGTGCTCTTGCTGATGCATTTGCAGCCGACAGCGATGTTTCCAGCTTTGTGGTTACTGGTCAGGACGCTGAGATAGCCTCCGTACAGTACATCATTGATGGCAAGCAGTCCATGACTGTCTTAAAGGATGTTCGTACACTGGTTAGTGATGCTATCGCCGCAGCTATCGTTTATCTTGAAGGTGGTACACCTCAAGAAACTAACGTGTACAACAATGGCGTTATTGATGTTCCTGCCAAGCCGTCTGCAGTTGTTACTGTAGACCAGAGCAATGTACAGGCTGCTATTATTGATTCCGGTTACTGGGATGCCAGTGAATTTACCGGATTGGAATAAAAAAATAACAGCTAGTTAAAACAGGAATAGTGATGGGTCAGTCCATCACTATTCCTATATAATATCTGAGTCTACTGCGAAAAAGGAGTGTCACCCGGAGCGAAGCGAAAGGTTTCTTAATTATTGAGGGTATGCTTTAATTAGGTCAGAAGTACAAAAAATTTTTTTTAAGTGCAGTAATAACTTTTTATATTTTTTAGAGAAAGGAAGGAAACCCATGACAGAAGCCACACCTATTGTGGAAATGCGGAACATCAAGAAGAACTTTGGTGGTGTACGGGCATTGTGCGGGGTAGGCCTTGTACTAAAACGAAATGAAGTATTGGGATTGGTGGGCGACAACGCCGCAGGAAAATCTACACTGATGAAGATTCTCAGTGGGGCATATATCCCTGATGAAGGAGAGATCTTAATCGAAGGCAAGAAGGCACATATTGTCAATTCCTGGGATGCACGCCAGCAGGGTATCGAGATGGTTTATCAGGACCTGGCTCTGGCCGACAACCTGGATGTGGTTGGTAACGTTTTTATGGGACGCGAAGCGGTGAGTGTAAATCTAGGCCCGATTGGTATAATGGACGAGCATCACATGGAGCAGGAGACGAAACGCCTGTTAGATCGTCTCAA
>JABUBQ010000096.1_pt1 | contig 12401 bp, 17 predicted proteins | sample 7240351 | NCBI WGS metagenome assembly JABUBQ01 (sample SAMN07256348, study PRJNA390944) | subsurface metagenome | isolation source: Methane hydrate marine sediment | place: Pacific Ocean: Eastern North Pacific, ODP site 1244 | collected 2002 | reverse complement strand
CGGGATTAGAAAAGGTATATAAATAATTTTAAATGAAATTAGCGTCTATTGATATTGGAACCAACTCCACCAGATTACTAATCACTGATTACCAAAACAATAAATTCATTTCTCTGGAAAGAAAGATGGAAATTACCCGTCTGGGTAAAAATCTGGACGAAAATAATATGATTGGTAAAGATTCTGCCAGAAAGACTGTTGAAGCTCTTTCGGATTACCGGAGCTTAGTTGGATACTATGATGTAAAAAAATTCAGGGTTGTAGGGACAAGTGCAATAAGGGAAGCATCAAATAGTGATTGGTTTATATCTTATGTCTACAAACATCTGGGGATGAAAATTGATGTTATCAGCGGTCAGGAGGAAGCCCGGTTGAGCTTCTACGGTGCAGTAATGGATATAGATTTAAATTATCCTGGTTGTGAGGCTGAGCTCAGCGGTAAAATTTTAGTAGTAGATATTGGAGGCGGGAGCAGTGAATTCATACTGGGTGATTGTAACTGTAACCTGCAGTTGGTTGAAAGTTTAAATCTTGGATGTGTCAGTTTAACTAAAAAATTTATTGGCTCCAGTGTACCGGATACAAATAGCCTAAGTCAGATGCAGTGGTATATTGCAAATGAGCTGGAAGAAATTACAGGAAAGATCAACCGGTATGGACCTGTACATGTGATTGGAGTAGCCGGCACTATAACCACTCTGGCAGCGGTTGATTTGAAACTGGCGGCATATAACAGTGAAAAGATACACAGGCATATTCTAAGCCTTAAAAAGATTGAAAATATTTATAAAAATCTCTGCAGGCTGGATCTGAAAGGCAGAAAAAAAGTAGTGGGGCTTCACCCCGGAAGAGCAGATGTCATTATTGGTGGTACAGCAATTGTTCTGGGAGTTTTAAAACTGCTGGATGTTAATGATATTCTGGTAAGTGAAAGAGATATTTTGGACGGAATTATTTACACCCTGGTTGATTTTTGATAATATAAATCAGCAAATCAGTCACCTGCCCGAGTGGCGGAATTGGTAGACGCAACGGACTTAAAATCCGTTGAGGTTCATCCTCGTGCCGGTTCGATTCCGGCCTCGGGCACCACCATCTTAATACAATATAAAATACATATATACATTAATAGATCAAAGCATTATTAGTGGTTCGAATCCCCCCTCCCCAGCCATTTCTTACATATTATCCTAATTGACTGAAACTCAAAATAAATTTAATTAAAAAAGATTAAGAATATACCAATAAGTAGGCAACCGCTCATTTTGCCTAATGATGAACCAAGCAAAGTTCGTGTTGAATCAATTCCTTTTATATGCAGCCATTCGGATATACTCCCTTCAAAAAGACCAGCTATACCATCTGATATTGCATTACCTACAACAGCGCCTGCTAATGCTCCAACTGTACCAAAAAGTTTTGCACCAATAATAGATGGTATAATTAGTAATAAATTATCAATAAGACCGAAAATAATATCAGGTATCATTTTCTTTAGATCAATTTTAAAAATATAAGCAATCAATATTGGAACTAAGCCTAGACCAAAAATTACTATGCTTACAAATCTGCCTATTCTCATTGAAAAAAATGCTATAATTGCAGTAATAATAGAGAAAAGAATTACTATACTGATTTCTAAAACTTTTCTTTTGTTTTTTTTCATAAGATCTCCAAATTTTATTAGCTTAATTAAAATAAAAAAAGTGGTCTTTGCTAGTAATTATATCTTATAAACGAACAAATTTTGTAATACAATCCCAGCTAAAGATTTTTAACTATCTTTATTAGCAGGTCTTTTAAAGAAGCTAATTGATTTAAAATATGGTTCGAAATTTCACTACTTGGGCCAGTCATAATTAGTTTTAAGGCTGTATATTCATTTGGAAGATAAATTAATATTAGGCAAGGTATTTAAAATAATTAACAATCTGGTAAATCCCTTAGATTGTTTCTAGATGTGTCATCCCAATCAGTTCGTAAATATTTCCCCTTTTGAATGTCATCAATAACACGAACAATTACTTCTTTAGAACCGCTTATTTTTACATAATAATAATGATTTTTTGATTCAATATCATTAATTGCATCATTCTTACTGCGAGGAGACCAAAGCTCAGATGGGTTACATAAAGCCAATATATCACCATCTGAATTTTTTTTAGTTTTTGTTACTTGTCTTTTAGCCATTATAATATTCTCCTTATTTAATAAATATTAATACGTTTTTAGATTTTTATATAAATAGATTTTCTGCGAATTGCTTGTATATAATAATAGTTTAAACATCTAATATATAAAAAAAATAAAACTTATATATATTAATTTTATATTTAATTTAAAAAAATGCAATAGTTAATAATTATAATATATAATTAAATATGTATTTTAAATCAATTAATACTTTCAAAAAAAGATTCGAAATTTCACTACTTGGGGCAGCCAGGTTAAATAAACATGCGGCTCTACACCAAAAAACGAGGCAATTAATTCTACCAATATAAAACTTTTACTCTCAATTAGTAGTTTTTAAAGTTTCTAAATTCTTATACACCACCAGATATCAATTTAAACTGTTATATTTACCAGTAATATATTAAATAAATTGATGCTTTTATGTTATTATCTTACAATTATATAAATAAAAATCAGGAGGTATTGGGCTTTTGCAATATATAAAATTTCCAAGACTAAACATAAAAGTATCAAGGTTCGGTATGGGATGTATGAGATTCCCAAAGAAAAAGAACAGTGTTGGTAAAAGCATAACAGATGAGCTTGAAAGTATTAAAATGATAAAGTATGCAGTAGAAAATGGAGTAAATTATTTTGATACGGCTTATGTTTATAAAGATAGTGAAGTAGTTCTTTGCAAAGCCTTAAATGGAGGTTTGAGAGAGAAAGTATTTATAGCAACAAAGTCTCCAGTAAGTATGGTGGAAAAACCAGAGAACTTTGATATCTATTTGGATGAGCAATTAAAAAGACTTCAGACCGAATATATCGATTTTTATCTGTTCCACGGACTTAACAAGGATTCCTGGAAAAAAGCAAAAAAGTTAAAGCTTCTTGATAAACTGGATAATGCTAAAAAAGAGGGAAAGATAATATACAGGGCATTTTCATTTCACGATGACTTGAAACTCTTTAAAGAGATAATAGATTCATATAGCTGGGACATGTGTCAGATTCAGCTTAACTTTATGGGAGAATACTTTCAAGCAGGAGTGGAGGGATTAAAATATGCTGCATCCAAGGGCATTGGAGCAGTTATTATGGAACCGCTGCTCGGAGGACTTTTAGGGGAAAATGTCCCACTGGATATAGTAGAAAAATGGGACAGTTCAGGGATAAAAAGAACCCCGGCTGAATGGGCATTCAGGTGGCTTGCCAATTTCCCGGAAGCGACGATAATCCTTAGCGGGGTTAGCACTATGGAACAGTTAAAGGAAGATATTAATATATTTGAGAAGGCATTTTCAAACTCAATGACAGAAAAGGAAGCACAGACTTTTAAAGAGGTAAAAAAACTTTACGAAAGAAAACTGAAGGTAAGATGCACAGGATGTTCTTATTGCATGCCTTGCCCATCCGGGGTAAATATTCCTGGAGTCTTATGGCAATATAATAGTGCATTTATGAGTGATCCTGAAATCTTGAAAGAAGGATACAAGTCTTGGTTTTGTAACAATAAAATGGATGCTTCTCTATGTATTGAGTGCGGACAGTGTGAGGAAAGCTGCCCCCAACACATAAATGTAATAGATAAACTTAAAGCGGCACATAAATATTTAATGTCCGGGTAGGCTTCTTTTATAAAAGTATAATAATTTTCTAACATCAGTCTCAATACGCTTTTTGTTTATTGTTTAAATAAATCTATTATCTTATTAATTGCTTTTAAAAGATGGTTCGAAATTTCACTACTCGGGGCAGCCACTTGCTATAAATGGGTTCAGGAATATGCAATATGCACCCTTCACCAATTAACGGGGCAATCCATTCTAGCAGCATAATGTTAGGTTTGTTACAATAAAATTCATTAAGATAATCTGAAACTTAAACCACTATTAACCTTTGACATTAATAACGCAATACGTTAATATAATCACATGATAATTTCTTTTCGGGATAAAGAAACTGAAAAAATTTGGAAACAACAATATTCCAGGAAATTGCCGAAAGATATCCAAAGAATTGGGCTAAGAAAGTTAATAATTATAAATAGAGCAAAAGATTTAAATGATTTAAATATTCCACCGGGAAATAAACTTGAACAATTAACTGGAAGCAGACAAGGACAATTTAGTATTAGAATAAACAACAAATGGCGAATATGCTTTTATTGGGAAAATGGAATTTCCAGTTTTGTTGAAATAACTGATTATCATTAGGAGGAAAAAGTTATGGAAAAAATAATTAATATTACACCAGGTGAAATTCTTTTAGAAGAATTTCTTAAGCCTTTAAAAATTAGTGCTTACAGATTATCTAAGGATACAGGAATGCCTGCTACACGTATATCTCAAATTCTTAAAGGAAATCGCAGAATAACGGCTGATACTGCTTTAAGATTATCCAAATACTTTAGTAACTCTGCAGATTTTTGGATGGGGATCCAGGACGAATTTGATTTAAGAGAGGAAGCACAAAGAATTAGGGCTGAATTAAATAGAATTCCAAAAGCCACTAGTCTACATTGTTTGCAAGACTAATCAGGCTTTAAATATTTCTATTAAGCAGTTTGAATTTATATTTAAATGTTTTTTTAAATTAATTATTTCTTTTAAAATCTGGTTCGAAATTTCACTACTCGGGTAATGAATTATAATGAAAAAACAAGTGATAAGATTAAAAAATATGTCTTCTAAATATAAAAAAAATACATTTACAGTTGTTTTTATATTTTTTCTACTATTGTATTTATTCTATTTTGTTATCCTATATTTAAAATAACAGAAAGCTTCAGGAACGGGGTAAGGACACATCTATAATCTTTCTAAATTTCCCTAATTCCTTCAAAATGCAGTTCGACATTCTACTACTCAGGGCGCCACTTCTAATATTTTACTTTATGGTTTATTCTTTATTAGCAGCGGAGATCTCAGATTGCATTACAGATTATTTCCCGGCTGATGATTTTTCAGGGGTAGAAGCACTTTTCTGGTTTTACTCTCTTTCTTGATGGCGACTGGTTTCCCAGGTTTACTTTCTTTTTGGGGGACTGCTTCTTTTTTTATTGAGGTAATTTTTTTTAAGATTTTTACAGCAGAATCCAGGTCCTCTCTGTATTTGGTATTATCCAAAGGATTAAAAAACCTTTTACCCCGATGGTATTTGGTATCGGAAAATGTCAGTTTTTTAAAATCATTTATGTCCTGAATGAAATCAGGGGGGAGGTTTCTTAGAAGATTTATGGTACTGGCATACCAGTTTTTAAACCTGAAATCTTTGCTGCTCAGGTTTCTAATTAATTTAACTTCCTTTAATTTTTTTTCGATTTTTTCAAGCAATTCTTTCATTGTCTTCTATATTCTCATATAATTAATTTAAGAAACATTTTATCATATTCTTTATTTATTATGAATTTTATTAATCAAATTATTTTGTATCTTTAGAGACTTCCGTAAAACTACAAATCAAGAATAAAAAATGATAACATTATCTATGATTAAAGGATTTATATTTAACAATCAATAGGAGATGCTATGAAAATTGAAAGCACGGCTTTTAAAGATAATAAATTGATCCCACCAAAATATACCTGTGATGGAGAAAATATTAATCCTCCTTTGGTGATAAGCGATGTCCCGGAAAATGCAAAAAGCCTGGTGCTGGTTGTTGACGACCCTGATGCCTCCAGAGGAACCTGGGTTCACTGGACTGTCTGGAACATAAGTCCGCATATTAAAGAAATACCGGAAAATAGCTGCCCACAGAATTCAGTAGAAGGGATGACTGATTCTGGTAGATCAGGATATAGCGGCCCCTGTCCTCCTTATGGAACTCATCGTTATTTCTTCAAGCTTTTTGCACTTAATACAACTCTGGATCTTGATACTTCGGTGAAAGCAGCGGATATTGAAAAGAAGATAGAAGAGAATATTCTGGTAAAAACACAGTTAGTTGGATTATACAGACGTCAGTAATTCATGATGTTATATATTTTTTAATTATTCCAATAATTTTGGGAATCTTTCTCTCTATTTTGCTGGATAACTTCATAGAAAGAGTAAGGCTATTATCTATATCATCATTTTTATAGATATTGACTCCGATCAGGTATCCATCAATCTTTGTCCTGCAGGTTAAATAGAATAAATTTAATACATCTATAAGTGCAGTTTGATGAAAGGAAATAAAATCCCCACTCGGGTATTCGGAATCGGCAAGATTATAGAAGTCGTTTAAAGGTATCAGATATAGATCTCCCTTATGGGAAGTATTTTTTTTGTTCTTGTTATCTGAAATGCTGCCGGTGGTTTTACCGGAAATAGCCACTGGTATTCTTATGGCATCGATGATTATAAATTTACAATTTATATAAGTTTCAAAAACAGGAAATAATCTAAAGCCTGCTGTTGAACCGTCTATTACCAGTATACTGGAAGGAAGATTTTCTTCCTGCAGCTTCTTTATGGTATGCACTCCTATACCTTCGTCTCCAAGGAGAATATTGCCAACGCTCTATGTAAAGATGTGAAATCTGACGGACTGATCAAACTCTTGGAACGAACGTCATTTTTTACTCCTTACATAATTCCTGTAAGACTTTTTTTGTTCCTTCAGGCTTATCCATAGTATAAAACTGTATCCCAGGAGAACCCTGCTCTACCAGTTTCTTACACATCAATAAAGTGTGTTCTTCAAGTATTTTTTTTATAGCATCTTTATCATCTTTACGGGCTTCAAGTTTATCTTTTAGCTTTTCAGGTATTTCTATTCCCATTTGTTTTGAAACAAACTTTACCGGCCCATATTTGTCCATGGGCATTACACCTGGAACTATTGGAATATCTATTCCTATTCTTTTAGCATTTTCTACAAACTCTAAAAACACATCAATATCAAAAAATAGTTGCGTTACTATATAATCTGCACCATTATCAACTTTAATTTTTAAATGCTCTAAATCTTTCTTTTTATCAGGACATTCAGGGTGACCATTCGGGTAACCTGCAACAGCAATTCCAAAATTTGTTGGTGAGACTTTATAATCTTTTTCTACAGATGATAATATATATACTCCCTCATTTAACAATTTTATTTGTTCAACAAGTTCGCTTGCATATTTGTACCCCTCCGGATGTGGAATAAATTCTTTCTGGCCCATTGGTGGGTCTCCTCTTAGCGCAAAAACATTTTCAATTTCATTAAATTTCATTTCCATTAGTAAATTTTCTATATCGTGCTTTGATTTGTTAACACACGTAAAGTGAGGAATACCTTCAACTCCATATTTTCTTTTTATCCATGCTGCAATTGCAATAGTTCCTCCGCGCATACTTCCTAATGCTCCACCAGTTACACTAACAAATGCTGGTTTAAATGACCATAAACTATCAATAGTATTTAATACAGCTTCTAATGATTCTCCATTTCTTGGTGGGAATACCTCTAAAGAAAAGACTGGTTTTTTATCTTTATATAAGTTTGCTACTTTCATATTTTTCCTCTTTTTCTAATTATAATTATTAGTAGCTAACTCTTGATAAAAAACTAGGAGTTAACTACTACTTTGTAACATCATTTATTTATATTTATAGGCACAATAACATGTAGCTAATAAAATTTCAATAAAATGAATTAATAGATCCCGAAATAATAGATGCTTCCATATATTTTTAATTGACGGATATTCGGAACAAAGTGTTGATGTGGCACAACCGGTGCAACCTTGCCCCTGGATATTAATCACTGGTATGACTGTACTTTTTTTTGTGTTCATATCGGCTCCTTTAAAATATGATTTTGCTTATAGCTTTTACCTTTAGTTGTCTGGTGTATATGGTGTAGAGATAGGATAATAATTTTAGGATAATTATTAAGATTAGAAAGGCTCATATTTTCCATATATTCAGGTTTAAACATTGATTATAAAATTTTATAATAAATAATTTGTTTTATTTTAAACAAAATAATGTTTATTTTCAATTGAAATAAGTCTGCATTTAGAAATAGCCCATCTTTATATTTATAAGGGAATATGTTTTTTTTAATTTACTGATAAAATATAGTATGCAATATGTAAATTTCCTATGGGAACAATAATTGACAATTTATTTTAAGGGTTTATAAAAACAGATTATAGGACCGGTATGATTTGCAATGGACTCAAAAAAGGTAGGTAAAAAATACAAATATATTGATCACCTCTCTGATATCGGCATTGAGTTTTATGGAAATAAACTGGAGGAGTTATTTGAAAATGCAGCAGTGGGTATGTTTTCTATTATGTGTAACTTAAAATTGGTCAAACCTCAGGAGAAAAGGAATATAAAAATAAGCCAGAAGGATACAGGCTATGAGGATTTGCTGATATTATGGCTGGAGAGATTATTGTATCTATATGAAGTTGATGATGTTTTATTTTCGGAATTTAAAGTGGGTGGAATTCACAAAAGGGGCCGGAATCTTGTGCTGACCGCTGAGATTTCCGGAGAAAAAATAGATCTGAGCAAGCACAAAATAAAGATAGCTATTAAAGCGCCGACTTATCATATGCTTGAAGTAAAAAGAGATGACAGGTATTGTGATTGGAAAGGCAGGATTATTTTCGATGTATGATAAAGGAGGGGTTTACCATAATGGATTATAAGATTAAAAAAATAAACGATTATAAGTGGGAAATAGAAAAGGATGAAAAATATGGTATGAGGGTTCCGGGGATAATTTTTGCCGACCGGCAATTACTGGACCATGCAGCCAGTGAAAAGACTATCGATCAGGTGATGAATGTTGCAACTCTTCCAGGTATATTGAAGGCTTCTTATGCTATGCCTGATATACATTTTGGATATGGGTTCCCTATCGGGGGAGTGGCTGCTTTTGATGAGGACAGTGGAATAATCTCTCCCGGCGGTGTTGGTTTTGATATATCCTGTGGAGTAAGAACACTGAGGACCAATTTAAATATCGGGGACATTAAAGACAGGCTGCAGGATATAATGAGTATTTTATCCTTCAATATACCAAAGGGAGTGGGCAGCAAGGGGAAAATCAGGTTATCAAAAAATCAGCTAGTGCAGCTGCTAAAAGAAGGTGCTGGCTGGGCCATTAGGAATGGTTACGGCTGGGAAGAAGATAAGTATTTTATAGAAGAGAATGGCTGTATGGAAGGCGCCAATACTGATTTTGTCAGCAGTCTTGCTATGGATAGAGGAATGGGCCAGGTAGGAACCCTTGGGTCCGGGAATCATTTTTTAGAGATCCAGGCAGTGGATGAGATATATGATACTGGTGCGGCAGAGTCTCTTGGTCTGGAAAAAGATCAAATAATCATAATGATACATTGCGGCTCCCGGGGATTTGGCCATCAGGTATGCAGTGATTATATCAAAGTAATGCTGCAGTCTGCTATAAAGTATGGAATAAAATTGGCGGACCGTCAGCTTGCCTGTGCTCCTGTTTCTTCTCCTGAGGGCAAAAGATATTATGGAGCTATGGCCTGTGCTGTTAATTATGCCATAGTAAACAGGCATTGCCTTGCTCACTGGGTAAGAACAACATTTGAAAGATTTTTTGGAAAATCTTCAGAGAAATTGGGTCTCGGCACTATTTATGATGTATCCCATAACATAGCCAAGATCGAGCAGCATGATGTTGATGGTAAATTGAAGAAAGTCTGTGTGCATAGAAAAGGTGCCACCAGATCTTATCCTCCAGGGCACAAAGATATTCCTGACCGGTATAAAAATATTGGTCAGCCGGTAATAGTTCCGGGAGACATGGGCAGGTATTCATACATACTGCTGGGAACCGGGAAAGCAATGAGCGAGAGTTTTGGTTCCACCTGTCATGGTGCGGGAAGACTTATGAGCAGAACGAAAGCAAAGAAAAATATAAATGGCAGCGAACTTAAAAAGGAGCTTTTTAATAAAGGAATTATAGTAATGGCTGGAAGTATGTCCGGGCTGGCAGAAGAAGCTCCCCAGGCTTATAAGGATGTAACCAGGGTGGTGGATGTTACCCACTACGCCGGGATATCAAAAAAAGCAGTAAGACTAAGGCCTCTTGGAGTTTTAAAAGGTTGATCGGTATTTAAAAACTTCTGGAACAATATATAAATCAATAGTTTATCTAATTATTTAACTATTAGCTCATAGGTCATGTTTATAATTTTATTTTTTTTAGAAATAGATTTCAATATTAAATCTTTTTTTTAGCATAAAATGTTATTATAATAGATACAAGTTAGAAATTGATATAATCTATTATTTTAGGTTAAGATAAATAAGCAATATAATTCTTGAGTATATTTTTAAACTTTACTTTCGGCATTGAGATTTAGAATGGAAAAAGTCGTTTTTTTTAATACAAAAGGTGGAACCGGAAAGACAACCATATGTTATAATTACGGCTGGTATTTAGCGGAAAAAAGAGACAAGAAAGTTCTTTTTATGGATTTTGATCCTCAGACTAATTTGGTTCAGGCCTTGGGTAAAGCATCAGACGAGAGTAAGGTAAACCTTGATAACCTTATAATTGATTATCTTAAAGGAAAAAAAATAAATTTTGAGGATTATGTCATAAAAATTACCGATAATATTGATTTACTCCCGTCTTCTAATAATATTTCGCTTGTCGAGGAATATCTGACAGATTACCTTATAAATAAAACGTTTAGCGAACATAAAATTTATAAAGCATTGAATAGAAATATGATGATAAGAGATATATTTGAGGAAAATATCAGTGAAAATCACTATGATTATATAGTTATAGACTCGCAATCTAATTTTTCTCTTCTTTCTACAACGTCAATAATTTATGCCCGTAAAGTGATTGTTGTTATAAAACCGGAATGGTTCTCTTTACTGGATATTGATTATCTTTTAAAGATAATCAAAAACCTGAAGGGAAAATATAATGTTGAAATAAAGATTGTTGGGATTATAGTTAATGCCTTTGAAAAAAGAAAGAAAGCTCCAAAGCATGTAGTAGATACCCTTCAGAAAAAATATGGTGACAGGTTAACAATATTTAATCAAAAAATAAGATATCTTGTACATTATCAAAAATCTATATCATTAAAAGAGGAACCAGTTTTTATATCATTTCCGTATGCAGAAGCTTCAGATGATATCATAAGATTGTTTTATCAGGTTGAAAAGTCAGTAGATAGCTTGGGCTAATTATTATAAAAAAACTTAAGGAGGGGAAAAAATGGTATTCTCAAAAAAAGATCTAGGTGATCAGGAAATTTCTGGCAAAGAAGAATCAAGGACATTGCTAACAATTGTGGGGAATAAAGCAAAAATAGAAGGTAAATTAGATGTTTCTCAATCAATAGAAATAGGCTGTGAAGTCGTGGGCGAGGTAGTAGTTAATGGACAAATGGTAATCCAGAAAGAAGGAGTTGTCAGTGCTGATGTTACAACTATTGATGCCACGATAATCGGAAAATTTGAGGGAAACATGAAAGGTACCGGTAAGATTGAAATTACAGAAACAGGAGTAGTAGGTGGTAACATAAAAACAGATTCACTGGTTATAAATGAGGGAGGGATTTTTAGCGGAAAAGTTACAAGAATTACCGAAGGGGAAGAGAAGGGTAAAAAAAAGTTTAAACTGAAAGAAATGGAAGAAGAAAAAGTAAGTGCTAAGGTTTGGAAAAAAGAAAAAGCAGGAGAAATAAAAGAATTCGAGTTAGGTGATATAGACGATAGTCTGAAATTATAAATCTGGACTGGCGGATTTTTGTCTTTAAAAATCAATTATTGGCCGGCATAGCAGATTGAATATTTAATATTCTAATATTTTTTTGGGTTTTATTTTAATGCCGGAAATTTTCTTGTAGTTGTTTATTTTAAATATTTCTGTGTTGTACACAATAATATTTTTACCCTTGAATAGACCGCCATAGTCTATAATGATGGAAGTGTCTTTTTGAATTATGTTACCGATCATTTTTCCGGTGGAAGTGATTCTAACTTCTCCTGATGAAATTATATTACCTGCAACATCACCCTCTATTATTGTATTTTTGGCTTTTATATTTGCTCTTACTTTTCCTTCTTTTCCAATTACAAGTTCTTTTTTAGATATAATCTCTCCAACTACTGTACCATCTATTTTAATGGGACGGGGAGAATAAATTATGCCTTCTATATTTACTCCTTCTGCAATAATATTATTATCATATTTCTATTCAATGCTTTATAAATTTTATGTTCGCTAAA
>JABUBQ010000095.1_pt1 | contig 12429 bp, 11 predicted proteins | sample 7240351 | NCBI WGS metagenome assembly JABUBQ01 (sample SAMN07256348, study PRJNA390944) | subsurface metagenome | isolation source: Methane hydrate marine sediment | place: Pacific Ocean: Eastern North Pacific, ODP site 1244 | collected 2002 | reverse complement strand
TCTTGATTGAAGAGTCGCTCAGTTTCAGTTTTACCTACATCGGGTTTTCCTTGATGATCAGCATGGACTAAAACAATTTTATATCCATCAAGGATACCACTCTGATTAGCTAAAGGAACATCGCACTCAGGATGGATATTGTTAATAACTTCTACTGCAGTCTCCACAGCCGCCTTACAACGAGCACCAGCAAGAGCACAAGGACCAGTTAACGGAAATACAGTGCCAATCTTGATTATCTTTTCCTCAGCAATCGCCATTCCAGTGAAGAGTCCTACCATTAAAAATACTACTAATGCCAAAACAAAAATACTTTTTTTAAAATTTTTCATCATCTTTCCTCCTTAAAATCTTTTACTTCCATTGAAATTTATTTTTTCTCATTCTTTTTTTCAAGATCTAGAATTATCCTGACATTAAATATTTTTTTCTTTTCACCTCCTCTTCTATCTTTAAATTTTAACTTTATATGTCTAGATAAATTATTTGAATTTGACCACCTCCCCTTTCCATATACTTCCCTTTCAATCCAATCTTTCGTATCTATATGGAGTTTCATTTTATGGATATTTTTTTGATACCATTCTTTTATATCACCATGATATCCTTGTGTTAGATGAAAAAAGGGCAAAAAAAATTACCCGGGTCCCCCCGGGTTTTCTCAAAAAATTAAGGCTATTTTTCTAAACTAGCTTCGTTAATACTCCCATCTTGTTTAAAGGGAGTTACTATTGGGGGGATTACCCCTTTACATTTCTTCATTTTATCTCCTCTCAATTATTTTTTTATTAAACTTGTTAATGAATTATCTTTTACATTTTTTTCTTTTTCATAATTACAGATAAGATAAGGTGCATATGGCAAAACAACTATTCTGGAAAAAGAACCTTTTTTATTAATAGCATATTTAACAACATTTTCAATATTTCTATAAAACATTATATTCATCTCGCGGAAATATTTATGATTTTTTTCTTCAGACACAACTAATATTTCATATTTCAATGCTCCTTCTAAAAAAATATGCAAAGCTGGACGGTCATTAAATGAAAAATCTTTTGAACGTTTTATTTTGTTCCATAGTAAATGAATATTATTCACATTACGCCTTAATTCTGCATAAAAATTTCCAGAACTTATTCCTTCATGGGCTCTACCTGCAACAATAATTATTCCATTTTTTTTAATAAAAGGGCGCTCTACCCTATAAGATGCACTCAATGAATTTAACATTTGATAGAAATTTATATCTATAGGATCTGGGGTGCCACATATACAAATATCTGCTTTTTTATTAATTATTTTTTTCATTAATCTATCCAAATATTTAACACCCATTCTATGGGCTTTAATATAATCCCCGCTAAAGACTTTACCAAAATGTCCCAAATGATCAGAGACTAAATTAACCATAAAGGTAGGACCGATTTTTCTTAATGCTTCCTCTATATCTTCTCTAATAGGATTACCTTTTATTATTCCTAAACGAGATTTTTTATGGCCAGTTGACCTAAAACTATGATTTGATAATATCGTTTCTATGCCACAAACTCCCGGTAAAATAGATTTTCCTCCTCCTGTATATCCGGCTTGATTATGCGGTTTAATGATCCCAATTAATATTCTTAAATCTGCCTTATATACTCCCTTGTTGAGATAAACGGGTGTGCCAAATGCTGTTTCACCTAAATATATCTGTTTCTTTATTTCTCTTGCTTCATGATTTATTACACAATAATTATTAATTATTTCATCTCCTAAAATTGAAATCATTTCTTTTTTGTTTAATTTTCTATGTCCACCTAAGGCAAATATTATTGATATATTACTATTCGGTATTCCTTTATTTTCTAAAAATTCTAATATAGGCACTACTATTTTTTTAGTTGGTGTTGGTCTAGTGTTATCATCCACAATAAATATAATTTTTGATTTTGGATTAATAATTTTAGAAAGAGGTTCACATCCATATGGATTTTTTAATGATTCCTTAATTGCCATATCAAGATCTTTTATAGGAGTTACTACTTCAGGAATAATAATATCAACTGGGTTATTTTTCGGCAATCCAAATTTTAATGTATCTTTTCCGTATGCTATTTTCACATTTTGATATTTCATAATTTTCCTCATTTATAAGAAATTAAATACGTCTGGCAACCAAAGGCTAATTGCAGGGATATAAGTAATCATAATTAAAACAACTATATCTATGATAACAAATGGAATTATATTTTTGATTAATCCGCTAAATTCCACTTTTCCCACTGCTTGAGCGGTATACAGGGTCATGCCAAAAGGGGGGCTAATTTGACCTATCATTAAATTTACAATCATTATAACTCCAAAGTGAACAGGATGAATTCCAATTTCTTTGGCAATAGGTAAAAATAAGGGAATTAAAATAACAATAGATGGCGCTGTATCCATCCACATCCCCCAAAATAACATAATCAAATTAATTATTAATATAATCACGTATCTATTGGCAGAAACGCTAAGTAACAAATTAGAAATTATTTCTGGAATATTTTCAATGGCTATAATCCAAGAAAATACTGTGGCAAAACCAACAATTATGAATATTTTTGCAGTTGTTCTAAGAGCTGATGTCAATGCACTTATAAAATTTTTTATATTTAAATTTCTGGTAATTAATGAAAGGATTATTACGTAAACAACTGCTACTGCTGCAGCTTCCGTAGGTGTAAATATGCCTCCAATAATTCCGCCTAAAATTATTACAATAGTAAAAAGTGCGGGAATAGTTAGTAAAAAAATATTCAAAATTTCCTTTAAAGTATATTTTTTCTTTTCTACTGGATAATTTCTTCTTATCGAAAGAATATATACCACAAACATGGCTCCTAAACCAACCATAACTCCAGGAATTGCACTCCCGATAAATAGACCTCCGACAGATATTCCGGTAACCGATGCAATTAATACAGCAGGAATACTTGGAGGAATAATTGGTCCCTGGAGTGCTGAAGCAGCAGTAATAGCAGTGCTAAATTCTTTATCATATCCTTGTTTAGTCATCATATCAATCTCTAAAGGCCCGAGTGCAGCTACATCTGCAAGAGCAGAACCAGTTAATCCTCCAAATAGCATACTAGCTAAAACATTTGCATAACCTAAACCACCTCTACATCTTCCAACAGAAACATTAGCAAACATTAATATTTTTTCAGATATCTTTCCTTTATTTATAATTTCTCCTGCTAATATAAACAGAGGAACCGCTAGAAGAACAAAACTATTCATTCCGGCAAAACTTCGGTGAGCAATTATATATAAAGCCGAATAATTTCCTGAAATTATAAAATATAAAACTGATGAAATCCCCAATACAAAGGCAATAGGCATTCCTAAAAACAAAAGACTGAAAAATGAAATTAAAAGGGGAACAATATAAGACAAACTTATTTCCTCCTCTTTATAATAAATCCTTTAAAAAAATTATTAATTGCTTGTATAAGCATAAAAAAACTACCTAAGAGGATAGCAAAATATGGAAGTGCCATACTTATTTGTGATGCTGGTGCCTTAGCGTTCAATCCGACTTTTACTAATATTATTCCTTCATAAGTTAAAACAATCAAAAATATTATTATTAATATAGAAAATATTAAATTAATTTTATTTTTAATTCTCCCGGGGAATCTATTCGTAAATACATCAATTCTCATATGATTGTCTTCTTCTAAAACAACACTTGCACCTAAAAAAGCAACATATGCAAAGGAAAAGCATGTAATCTCTTCAATCCATCTAAACCCAAAATTAAATAAATATCTTAAAATTACCTCAATAAAAATTAAAATCAGTCCTAAAACAATAAATGAATTTCCAATAACTATACTAATGATATTGATATTATTTGATAATTTTTTTAAAAATTTCATTATTTGTATCCTTAATAAACCTGAGGCCAAGAAATAAGAAATATGCTTATAAAAATATTTGTGGGAAAGCTCAATAATTCTCTAAAAAATTAAAGAGCTTTCCCATTTTGTAAGTAAACAACTATCTAAGATACGTCTTTTCGTTTACTTTAATTAATTTATTTTCCTTCTGCTTCTTTAACTTTCTGGAGTAATTCATCTAAAAGTTCTGGTCTACTAATCTGAGATTTAATATAATCTGTAACTGGTCCTTGACATGCTTCTTTGAATGCTTCTTTCTCTTGGGCCGTCAAGAAGATTACTTCCATCTTCTCCTGTAATAATTCTAATCCTTTGCCTTCCAATATTTCGTTCATGCCTCTATGAGCAAGTGCCATCATTTTTGCTGCCTGCAATATTGCTTTTTGGTTACTTTTAGATTGAGAATTAAACCATTTATCATTTATCACAAATGCATCCAATAAAGTAATATGTCCATCAAGAGTTAAATATTTTTGTACCTCATAAAACTTCATATAATTAATATTGGACACTGGATTTTCTTCTCCATCTACAACTCCAGTTTGTAATGAGGTATAAAGTTCAAGCCATGGCACAGGAATTGGCGAGGCTCCCAGTGCTTTAACCATTTCCATATGAGCTGGAACCTCCATAGTTCTGATTTTCAAGCCTTTTAAGTCATCCGGAGATTTTATTGGGCGTATATCGTTGGTAAAATGTCTCATTCCTTCAATACCAAGGTCTAATAACCGAAGACCCGTTTTTTTAGCAAGGTCATCACTTATCCTCTTGATAAATTCGGAATTTGGATTTAGTACTTCCCAGGCAACTGCACAATTTGAGAATAAATATGGAACATCAAATATAAAGAAATCCGGATAATACCTTCCTGCAATTAAACCACTTGGAATGCTCATACATCCTTGAATTACTCCTTCTTTAACCTGTTCCAAAGTTGACTTCGCATCACCCAATTGTCCAGCGGGATATAATTTAACCTCAATAACACCTCCAGTATATTCCTCTACACATTTCTTAAAAACATACATTCCGGCTGAAACCATATGTTCAAACGGATCAGCACTTTCCGACCAAGCTACTTTCATAGTAATAGATTTCGCCATAGTAAATTGAACTGAAACAAGCAAAAACATTACAACCAATGCAAGTAAAAATAATTTTTTCATAATACTTTTTTTCCTTTCTTTTTTTTATTTTTTAACTATTTTTTTATATATTACGATAAATATTCTTTTTTCCACCCCCTTAATATTTTTTTTGTATTGGCCTTTTTTAAGATATTCTCTGTCTAAATTATGCTACAAATTTCTTTCTTATTAAAGAATAATAGAATCAATCCAATACTTCTCTGTTTACACAATAATCCGGATTTTTTTCAAGCAATCCCTTTTTAATCTGTTCTGCTACTTTTCTCTGTAACTCCTTAATTGAATCAACTGAGTACCATCCCATATGAGGAGTTAATATCACATTATCAAACTGTAATAGGGGATTACTTTTCTCAATTTCTTCTTTTGATAAAACATCTAAGCCTACACCAGAAAATTTATTTTCTCTCAATGTTTCAAATAGATCATTTTCATTTATTAAATCTCCTCTCGATGTATTTATTAAATACACCCCATTTTTCATCAATTTTATAGTTTTTTTATTAATTAAATGTTTTGTTTCTTTTGTGGATGGTGCGTGAATAGAAATTATATTAGAATTTTCAAGTAAATATTTTAAAGATACAAATTTATAATTTGGAAATTTCTTTAAATCTTTAAAATACGGATCATAGATAAAAATATTTTTAAATCCTAAAACCTCGGCTTTTTTTACAAATTCGCGGGCTATTCTACCAAAAGCTATAATTCCTAAATTCATTTTTGATAATCTGTAAAGTGGTTTAGTATTTTCATAGCTACAATTTCCTTTCCGGGTTTCTCTATCTGCAATAGTTAATTTTCTCAAAACTGCTAACATCAGGGTTAATGCTTGGTTGGATACCTCTTCAATACAGTAATCAGGAACATTTGCAACCATTATTTTTTTCTTTGTTGCTTCTGCTATATCTATATTATCTAACCCGATCGCATATCTGACTATAATTTTACAATTTTTTAAATTACCAATTACCTCTTTAGTAATTGGTACGAATTGTGTAATAATTGCATCTGCATTTTTTGTATATCGAATTACATCTTCTTCATTTTTGCATTTACCTTTACAATCAATTATTTCAATGCCAGTGCCTTCAAATACTTTTCTCTCTTCATTTAAATTTGGATAATAATAGTCTGTTATTATAACTTTATACATTATTGCTACATGTCCCCCTTAAAGTATCCTGCTTTTTCAGTGATCGAAATAGCTCCTTCTATGACTAATTTATCTACATCTTCTTTTTTATAAATCATTTTTATTTTATTTTTCGCTCCGCAATATTCCTTAAGCATATAATTTAAAATTTCACATCTATTTTTATTTCCTACCAATATAAAATTACTATTTGATAATGAAAAATTTAATAATTTAAAATCGTTTACTACTTTTAAATCTTCGGCTGTTATAGCTGAATTAACAAATAATTCACGTTCATACCATTTCGTTTTTAATAAAACTTCCATAAATCTGGGCATAATCAATGACCGGAGAAAACCAACATTTTTGATTACGTCATAAGCAATATCTAATATATTAGTATCAAGATAATTATTATCTTTCTCCCCAGTCCCAACAATTGATTTTCCAACATTAGTTTGTTTTTTAAGCGCTTCGTAAATTTGACCACTCAAAGTAGTTAAGCACCCAGAAATTTTTCTATTCTCTGTAACAAATATATATTTAGTATGTGAACTTAAAATTATTACAATAAAAGGTGGTGGAAAATCAGGATATAATGACAACAGCCCCGCTATTTGGGTTTCTTCTCCCCTCATAAAATCGATTTTCCGAATATCTTTATAAGTTGCATTTTTGGGAAAATAATTTTTTATCCCTCTAATAAAAAATACAGGTAGGTCTAAAGGAAATATATTTACATCTCTTACTTCTTTGATATTTCGAGCAAGATCGTCTATTGATGTCGGAGCCCAAAGATGCGGTATTTCTAATAATCCAATCTCTGAAGTTATCATACCTGAAGAGATAGCAAAATTTATATTAGGTAATTTTAGGCCAGCATCCTGAACAGCTTCTAAAAAAGTTTCTTTTAATCCTACCTTCAAAACATCATTCGATCCCTGTATTGCCGTATCTCTGACCCCCACTTTTTTAGCAGCCTTCCCTGCAATTTCTTTTTTCCCATTAACAATGTAAACTCGAGAATTAGTAGTACCACAATCAATAACCGCAAAATACATTTATATCATCACTCCAAAATACCGGACTCTATTAATTTGTCCTTAAATTTATTCTTTTCATCAGGTTTCATTTGGATAAAAGGATTCCTAGGATATGTTTTTACAATTCCTCTAAACTCAAGCATATTATAAACTGCCACCACAGTAGAACCCACTGAGTACATCAGATCTCTCAAAGCATTTACTTTTTTTTGAATTTCTCTGCATTTAACAATATCACCGTCTATTCCAGTTTTAAATAAATCAACACAAATTTCCGGAAAAGCATTCCCCAACCCTGGTATAAAGGCTTGTGCACCTAAAGCAACCGCTGACAGCCACATTGCTTCCGTTCCAAGAACTACATCGAAATCTTCTGGAGTTTTTCTTAAATAATTTGCAAACATCATTATGTCAAAAGAACTATCTTTTATGCCCTTTGCTCCAATATCGATTAATTTTAAAATTAATTGGTCATTTATATTGTAGCCAACAGTTTTTGGATTATTGTATACATATACAGGTATTTTAACGGCTTTTACTAATCCTGAAAAATAACATAATATACTTTCTTCATTATGGTGATAATAATAAGGAGGAACAGCAGTGACTCTATCAGCTCCATATTTTTCTGCATGTTGGGCAAGAATTATTGAATCTCTTAAATTGGTTGTTCCAACATGAGCTATTATTGGTATTTTACCATTAACCTCCTTTGCAGTAATCTCAAAGACTTTTTTCCTCTCCTCTACATTCATCAAAGGTCCACTTCCATAAGATCCACAGACAAATAAACCATATACTCTCTCCTTTAAAAAATTAACTATTACTTCTTGTGCGTTCTCATCTAATTCCCCATTTTCTTTAAAAGCAGTCACCAGGGGAGGAACGACTCCAAACATCTTTTTCATTTTTTTCTCCCTTCTCTTAAAAAAGTATTGTCAAAAATATTTTATTAATTTTATATTAAACTCTTTATTTTTAAATTTATTTTTAAATATTTTAGTGATCTTGACTTGCAGAAATAACCTTTTTTTTGCTTTTCCTTTGTTTGAAAGAGATATATAAACAGGCAACAGCTAAAATTAATAAGATAACACTAATCGGACGGATAAAAAAAATAGCATAATTTCCATGGGACATTATTAGTGCTTGCCGCATAGAAACTTCTGCAATAGGTCCCAGTACAATTCCCAGTACCACAGGTGCAATAGGAAAATTAAGTTTTTGCATAGCATAGCCTAAGATACCAAATATTAATGTAAGCTTTACATCAAACAAATTGTTGGATACAGCGTAAGAGCCAACAATACAAAGAATGAGAATTATAGGCATTAATAGCTTCTTAGAAAGATATAGAACTTTAACAAAATATCGAGCCCCTAACAAACCCAAAAAAATAAGAAATACATTTGCCATAAATAAACTTGCAAAAAAACTATAAACTATCTCAGGGTTTTCAGTCAACAATAAAGGTCCGGGTCGAAGTCCATGAATCATAAGTGCACCCAACAATACAGCAGTCACGGCATCACCCGGGATAGCTAAACTAAGAAGTGGAATCATTGCTCCTCCTGTCACAGCATTATTGGCAGCTTCTGCTGAGATGACCCCTTCGATAGCCCCCTTTCCAAATCTCTCAGGAATCTTAGAGTTTCGTTTTGCATCATTATAGGCTACGAAAGCTGCGATATCCGCTCCTGCCCCTGGAAGTGCACCGATAAATGTACCAATAATTCCAGATCTTATAATTAACCCTCCATTATGTTTTATTTCACTCCATTTGGGCAAAGTTATTTTTATCTTCTGTTTTATTATATGAACTTTTTGAAAAATTTTCTCTGTATTGGACAAAACTTCTGATACAGCAAATAAGCCAATGAGTGCAGAGATAAGCGGAATTCCACCTAATAAATAAATTTGATTAAAGGTAAATCGAGGAATTCCTCTAATCGGATCCAGTCCAATGGTAGAAATCAAAATACCTAAAAATCCGGCTACCAATCCTTTAATTAAATCTTCCCCCGAAATAGAAATTATAACGGTTAATCCAAATACAGCTAAGCCAAAATATTCTGGTGCACTGAAGCTAAGAGCAAATTTAGTTATTAAGGGAGAGAGGGATACTAGAAATAGAACTCCAATACACCCTCCTATCGCAGAGCTAATAGTAGCCCAAGCTAAGGTAGTTCCAGCTTTTCCTTTTTGACATAAAGGATATCCATCAAATATCGTGGCACAAGCAGCAGGGGTCCCTGGAGTCTTAATCAAAATAGCGGGTATACTACCTCCATAAACAGCTCCTACATATATTCCTAATAAGAGAGCAAAAGCACTGACTGGATTCATACCAAAACTCAAAGGAACTAAAATAGCTACAGCCATCGTCGCAGTAAGACCTGGAAGAGCCCCTACTACGATCCCTGCTCCGACTCCAATAAAATTCAAAAATAACACTTTAGGAGTCAGTATATAAAGTAATCCTTTGATTAATAAATTCATTTTCTATTAATTCTTCCCTTGAAAAATTTTATCTTCAACTAAAAAACATTCCTGCCGGTAGTGGAACCTTTAAAAGAATTTTAAAAATAAAATAAATAATCAGGGTGACAAGAAAACCCCATAAAATGATTATTCCGATTCTTTTAACCTGAAATATAAACATAAGAAAAACAATAAATAAAATTGAAGTAAGTATAAATCCTAAAAATGGTATAGAAAAGATATAAATTCCACAAAGCAAAATAACCGCCAAGACCCTTATTAAATCCTGTTTTAAAATTAAAGTTATCTTTCTTTCTGCTTCTCCCTTTTTAAAGGAACGGATAATAAAAATACCTCCAAAAATAACGAAAGCAAAGCAAACCAAGCGGGGAAAAAATGCTGATCCTGGTATTCCAAGACTACTTGGTGGTAAAGAATTTGACTCCCTTAAAAAATAGATACTTATAGCTATTAAAATACAACCTGATAAAATATCATCTTTTTTCACTTTTAATTAATGTGTATATACCCCCACCAAAAAATAAGCGATGGGGGCATATACATCCTCTTGTTATTTCTTTAACAATCCGTATTTCTCTAACAATGGAGCAAAAAGTTTTTCTTGTTCTACTAACATTTTACCAAAATCAGATGGACCGCGATAATCAATTCCCAATCCCATGTTTTTCATAAATTGTAAAAACTCTTCCTCTTCCATTACCTTTTTAAAGCCTTGATGTAGACTATCTACAATCTCATCAGGAGTATCTTTAGGCACCACGATAGCCCGCCAAGTTCCCAATTCCACATCATAACCTAATTCTTTAAGTGTGGGGACATCTTTGAATTTTGCATCTCTTTTAGAACTCATAACTGCCAAAATCCTTAATGTACCTGCATCTACATGAGCTCCAACTTCAGCGGGACTACAAGTCACTACATCAACATGGCCTCCTAGAAGGTCTTTAACTGCTGGTGCAGCTCCTCCTGGATAGGGAATTAGATTAAATTCCGAACCTGTTTTTTCTTCTAAAGCAGCTGCTCCAAGATGCCATATGGTGCCAGGACTTGACACTCCAATCTTAATTTCTCTAGGCCTCTTTTTCGCATCATTTACTAAATCCTCTAAACTATTCCAAGGACTTTTTGCTTGAACCGTCACTGCAGAGGGATCAGAATTCACTAACATTGCTGCTTTAAATACATCGGGTTTCCAGGGGACTGTCCCCATGAGTGGATGTAAGATTAATTCTACGGTAGCCAAAGTGACTGTATAGCCATCAGGTTTTTGTAAATAGCCCTCTGTCATACCCACTGCACCTGCTGCTCCTGGTCGATTGATAACGATAATTGTTTGATTAAAAATTGGTTCTCCCACTTTAGCAAGAATTCTACTTAAAGCATCTGTTCCTCCTCCAGCGCCATGTGGACAAATAATGGTAATAGTTTTGGTAGGAAATTCAGCAGCCCAAACAAGATTCATTGAAAATGAAAATAGAATCACAATAACCAAACACAACCCTGTTAACCAAGTTTTCTTCATTGCGAACTAAACCTCCTTTTAATAATTAACTATAAATTAATTTTACTTTCCAGCAAAGCTCAATCTTCCCTTTATGCTTGCCTTTTTATCCTAAATTAATCGACTACTTCTCTTTTCCTCCTTCCTTATATCTATGAATTTTTATTGACTTTTTCTCATAAATCACCTCCCCTATTATTTAATAATTAAGTATTCGGAATTTACTTCCTCTATTTAGATATATTAAAAATGCCTTATTCTCTACATTTATATTTAGGCATTATTTTTGTCCCTTCTCCATCTTCTTCTCTAACTCTTTCCTCCTGGCTTCATAAAATTGATGCAGTTCCTTATTTAAAGTTTCCGGACTGATGCCCAGAATTTTACTAATCTTTTTAATATGGCTTTTGGAAGGGATAAGTCCCCCAGTCTCAAAGTGAGAAATATACATCTGAGAAATTCCTACCATGAGAGCCAGATCCACCTGGGTTAACCCCTTCTTTCCTCTCCTCTTTTTGATCGGATTGGTTATCACTTTTTCTCTCGCCTCCTAATAAAGAAGGCCTAACTTCTGACAGAAGCCAAGCCCCTTATTGTTTTTTATCCTTTATGTGATATAATAAATCAAGAGCTCAAGGAAAACAAGGACTTCGGCTCTGTTCGGGTCCGCTTATCTCGGTCCGGTGATAATAGCGGGCTCGTTCCTTCTTATTTTTATTATACTTATTTTTAGAAGGATGTCAAACCCTCCCGTAACTTCAAATATAACCGCACTATCCAAATAATAATAATAGAGTAAATTATCATCAAAAAAATTACCACGCTCCAACATCGTTTAAAAAAACTCAAGGCTTTAATAAAAAATCATCTATTTTTTCTTTCCTGTTTTCTTTAGTCCGCGCGTTATTAATGATAGTCAATTCATCTTTCGTATAGTCGTGAGTACAAATATAAATAACTGTAATTATCATTCTAGCGATTGAACCCATTAGTCCTAAAAGCCACGGAGTTATCATCTTAATCCTCCTTCCATTATTTTATAAGAGCTCCACTATATAACTTTGAGTATCGGAAATAATTTGTATAATGTTCTTATTCCGTTTTATCTCTACGAAATTATGAATTGCCACTATAACTAAGAGGGCAATTATGATCCATAGAATTGTTT
>JABUBQ010000094.1_pt1 | contig 12472 bp, 8 predicted proteins | sample 7240351 | NCBI WGS metagenome assembly JABUBQ01 (sample SAMN07256348, study PRJNA390944) | subsurface metagenome | isolation source: Methane hydrate marine sediment | place: Pacific Ocean: Eastern North Pacific, ODP site 1244 | collected 2002 | reverse complement strand
CCAATAGAAAGCGCCTTCTCGCTCATCCACTCAGGTGCAATCCCGGCTACCGGAAGATCACTTATATCTTCTCCCAACCCGGATGCCGGGGATATGAGCCCCGAAAATGCTGCAGAGATTACTAAAACTGTAAGGGAATCTATTGGCAAGCCGTTAATAGTATACGGAACCGGCCCAATGGAGAAAATTGCTGAGGTGATGAAAAAAATTTCCGAAAAGAATAAAGATAGTAATATTTTGATGGGCTGGGTAGAAGAAGATAATTATAAGACCATGGCTGCGGCAGCTATGGCTTACAATAATAATGTTGTGGCATTAAATCCGCTTGATGTAAATATAGCCAAGCAGCTAAATATATTACTTACCAATCTGGGTCTATCTGCTGACAGAGTAGCTATGGATCCTTCAAGTTCAGGTCTTGGTTATGGAATAGAATACTGCTATTCTGCTATGGAGAGGTTGAAGATTGCCGCACTTATACAGGACGATAAGATGACCCAGATGCCAATTATAAATAATATTGCTCCCGAAGTCTGGAAAGTGAAAGAAGTTAAAGAAAGCGAAGAGAACTATCCCCGGTGGGGCAGTCAGGAAGAAAGAGGGATAAACTGGGAAACAATTTCATGTATGAGCATGCTGCTTTCAGGAACTGATATTATTGTAATGAGACACCCTAAAGCAGTAAGCCTAATTAAAGAGATCATAAAAGATTTATGGTGACTTCTAAGCCGGAAAGGATGCTTTGATAAATAAAATGAAAAAAGATGATGAAGAGAAAAAATATAAGGAGATAACCGAAGACAGGGCAGTTATCGAAATTATGGAAAAAATGGCAGCAGGGGATTTAAAGGAAATAGAAACTGCTTTTGATAGAGCTCAGACTATGAAATGCTGTCCTATTGGTTCCGGGGTTTCGGGAATTTGCTGTAAGAATTGTGCAATGGGTCCCTGCAGGGTAAGAGAAGATAGGACCGGATTGTGCGGTGCAACTATGGGAACTATTGCTGCCAGAAATCTAGCCCGTCACATTGCAGCGGGCGCTGCGGCTCACTCTGATCATGGAAGAGATTTGGCACACTTGCTGGGTCTGGTGGCGGAAGAAAAAGCCCCGGGCCTAGAAATTAAAGATGAACTTAAACTGTTGAAGTTTGCTAAAAATCTTGGGATCAAGATTGATGATAGAGATATAAAGGAAATAGCCAAAGAGTCATCCGAAAAGGCTCTATCCCTTTTTGGACAGCAGAATGGTGAAATTGATCTTATAAAAATGGCACCTGAAAAAAGACAGGAGATATGGAGAAAAAATAATGCAGTTCCCCGGGGTATAGATAGAGAGATAGTAGAAGTAATGCACAGGACCCATATTGGAGTGGATCAGGATGCTGAGCATATTCTGGATCAGGCAATAAGATGTGCCGTAAGTGATGGCTGGGGCGGTTCCATGATTGCAACTGAGATCACTGATATATTATTTAACACACCAAAGGCAATTAACGCGAAGGCTAATTTAGGGATGCTAAACAAAGATGAGGTAAATCTTGTAATTCATGGGCATGAGCCCACTCTGTCCGAGCTTATTGTTGAGCTCTCAAATGATAAAGAACTTATAGATTATGCTAAGAGCAAAGGCGCCAAAGGTATAAATGTAGTAGGTATTTGCTGTACCGCAAATGAAATATTAATGCGGCAGGGAGTAGCTTCCATAGGAAATTTTCTATCACAGGAAATTGCAGTAATAACTGGCGCAATAGAATTAATGGTAGTTGATATTCAGTGCATAATGCAGGCTCTGGGCGAGTTAACCAAAAAATTTCATACAAAACTTGTTACGACTTCACCCAAGTGCAAAATTACAGGATCCATACACATGGAATTTAAAGAAGATAATGGATTAGAACTGGCCCGGGAAATAATTAGAATGGCTATAGATAATTTTTCAAATAGAAAAGGAGAAATCTACATACCAGAAGAAACTTCTGATTTGATAGCAGGATTCTCCCATGAATATATCAAATACGCTCTTGGTGGAAGATTCAGGGGATCTTTCAGACCGTTAAATGATGCTATTATTGATGGAAGAATTCAAGGAGTGGTGGCGATAGTTGGTTGTAATAATGCTAGAGTACCTCATGATAAATACCACAATTTTTTAACCAGAGAGTTAATTAAAAGAGATTATCTGGTAGTTCTTACCGGCTGTGCAGCAATTGCAACAGCTAAATGCGGTTTGATGAAGCCAGAGGCTATGGAATATGCAGGAGAGGGTCTGAGGTCAATATGTGAAGCTGTTGGAATACCTCCCGTACTTCATGTGGGCTCCTGCGTAGATAATTCCCGAATACTTACAGTTTTATCAGAAGTAGTGCAGGAAGGCGGATTGGGAGAAGATATAAGTGATCTTCCGGTAGCCGGGATTGCACCTGAGTGGATGAGCGAGAAGGCGCTTTCTATTGGCACATATTGTGTTGCATCTGGTGTATACACAGTATTTAGCGGGGAGCCTATACCGGTTGAATCAAGTCAGGAAGTCAAAGATATTATTACTAAAAAGTGGGAAGAAAAATTTGGAGGTAAGTTAGAATATATATCGGACAAAAATGAAGTGTTAGATAAAGTAATTGAACATATTCAGAAAAAAAGAAAAGCATTGAAGATAGATGCTAAAAAAGAAAGAGTTTTACTTGATATGGAAGCAAGGAGGGCTTTAAAAGATGTCTAAGATTATTGCATCAAGTGCCATAAAAGGTGCATACAAAATTGTTGAGCGCGCTAATAAATCACTAAAAGATTGTAAAGGGAAACATGGCAAGGATCAGAAATTAGAATTTCCCGATACGGGTTACTTCCTTCCTGTTATATATAGTATGACAGGGATGAAAGTTGAAAAGTTATCTGATGCAGAAAAAGTTCTTGATGAGGCAAAAAAATTACTTCCTCCTGTTCCGGATAAGAAATTATGGCTTCCGTATTTAGGTGGCGCATTAGATGCCGGGATCGCTGCCCTATGGGCAGAAGAAATAATAGAGGCTATTAAATATATAGATGGCCCTTCACCTGATGATGGAATATGGTTGGGTGCAGCTACAGATATGATACTGAGAGAGAGAGGTATTGAATTTGTAGATGGGACAGCTCCAGGATTTGCAGCCTGCGTAGGAGCCTGTAAGGATAGCAGGACTGCAGTTAAAATTGCGAGAGAGCTTCAGGAAAAAAGCATATATGTATTTATGAGTGCTTCAACAGGTGGAAAGTCTATGGCAGAGCAATTAGCTGAAGAGGGAATAGAGTTGGGCTGGGATACAAGGCTTATTCCATTTGGCAAGGATATAACCTCTACTGTTTATGCAGCAGGTGTTTCTGCAAGAGTAGCTCTAACTTTTGGTGGTGTTAAGCCTGGAGATTACAGAAGAATGCTGCTTTATAATAAAGATAGAGTATTTGCATTTGTTATAGCTTTAGGTGAAGTTGACGATGAAAAATATGCAAATGCGGCAGGTGCAATAAACTTTGGATTTCCAACCATTGCCAATACAAATATACCTGAAATACTGCCGCGGGGAGTATGTACCTACGAACATGTAGTATCAAATATTCCTGATGATGAGATTGTCGCCAAAGCTATCGAGATAAGAGGACTAAAGATCACTGTTGAAAAAGTAGATGTACCGGTTGCTTTTGGCCCTGCTTTTGAAGGCGAAAGAGTAAGAAAAGAAGATACCTATATTGAGTTTGGCGGTAACAAGAGTGAAGCAGTAGAGTTCCTGCATATGGCCGATTCTTCGGAAGTTGAAGATGGTAAAATTGAAATATTCGGTCCTGAAGTTGATGATGTAAAAGAAGGAGATGTACTTCCGCTGGGTATTGAAATATTGGTTTATGGAAGAAAAATGCAGGAAGATTTTGAGCCGGTAATGGAAAGGCAGGTACATTATTTTGTCAACTATGCTACTGGTATTTTCCATATGGGACAGAGAGATATTAACTGGGTTAGATTCAGCAAGGAAGCAGTAAAAAGCGGTTTTAAGATCAAGCATTTAGGAACCATGCTGCATGCTAAGATGCATTCTAATTTTAGTAACATTATGGATAAGATTCAGATAAAGATTCACACAAACCTTGAAGATGTAGCAGCGCTCAAAAAAAGAGCAAAGGAAGTTTTTAGAAAAAGAGATGAAAGGCTCAGAAATCTGACTGATGAGTCTGTAGATACTTTTTATTCCTGCACCCTTTGCCAGTCATTTGCTCCAAATCATATCTGCGCCGTATCACCGGAAAGACCGGGTCTGTGCGGCGCATATAACTGGCTGGATTGTAAGGCTTCCTATGAGATTAATCCCACCGGACCAAATCAGCCCATCAAAATAGGTGAAACCATAGATGCAAGACTTGGGATATGGAAGGGGGTAAATGATTTTGTTTATAAGGCTTCAAATCAATCCCTGGAATCTTTTTCGGCATATTCTATGATAGTAGATCCCATGACTTCATGCGGCTGTTTTGAAGTAATTGTAACTATTCTTCCTTCTACTAATGGAGTAATGGCGGTAAACAGGGAACACTCGGGTATGACGCCAAGCGGTATGAAGTTCTCTACTATGGCTGGAATGGTTGGCGGTGGAATACAGACTCCGGGTTTTATAGGTATAAGCAAATATTTTATTGGTTCAAAAAAATTTATAAAAGCAGATGGAGGGCTGGAAAGGCTGGCATGGATGCCAAAAGCACTAAAAGAGGAGATTAGAGATATTCTTGAAGAGCGGGCCAAGGAGATGGGAATGGAAGATTTTCTGGATAAAGTTGCTACTGAGGAAGAGGCAGAGACTGAAGAGGAAGTGCTCGAGTGGATACAAAAGGTAAATCATCCTGTTCTTAAAATGGAACCAATGATGTAAAAAATATAAAAGTGTATATAAAGTGAGGTAAGGAGAGTAGAGTATGGCATTGAGCGGTCTGGAAATATTTAAAATGTTGCCAAAAACAAACTGTAAAGACTGCGGATTTCCTACTTGTCTGGCATTTGCAATGCAGCTGGTAGCAGGTAAGGTGGAACTGGAAAAATGTCCCCATATTTCAGAAGAAGTAAAAGAAGCGCTTTCAGAAGCTTCTCAGCCGCCAATCCTGAAAGTGGAAATTGGCGCCGGAAATGACTCTTTTATAGTTGGTGAAGAGACGGTAATGTTCAGGCATGATAGAACATTTGTAAATCAAAATGCATTTGCAGTAACCATAGAAGATGATATGGATAGCGGCAAGATTGAAGAAATAATTAAAGGTGTAAATGAGGTTTTATATGAAAGAGTGGGCCAGATTTTAAAAATAGATGCTGTCTGTGTTAAAAATAAATCTAAAAATAAGGAAAAATTTTTAAAAGTTATTGGTGAAGTTACCACACTTACAAAAAAACCATTAATATTAGTTTCGTCAGATCCGGAAACATTAAAAACTGCAGCTGAAAAGTTTAAAGAAAATAAGCCGCTCATCCATGCTGCTACTGCTGATAATATAGACCTTTTTATAGCTCTTGGAAAAGATACCGGATGTTCAATAGCAGTTAGAGGCAAGTCCTTTGAAGATATAGCAGCAATTACCGGGAAAATGCGTGAAGCCGGAATTAAAAATCTGGTAATAGATATTGGATCAAGGGATTTTAAGAATGATTTTTATAATCAAATTATATTAAGAATGGCTGCAATAAAGCAGAATAACAGGCTTTTTGGCTATCCCACTATAGTGTTTCCCGTTGAAATGACTGATAATCCTTTAAAAGAAACTTTAATAGCTTCTATTTTTATAGCTAAATATAGTTCGATTATTGTGCTTTCGAACCCAAACTATCAAAATATTTTTCCACTGCTGGTATACAGGCAAAATATATATACTGATCCCAGAAGACCGATGCAGGTAGAACAGAAAATTTATGAAATAGGCAGTCCTGATGAAAATTCACCGGTTTTGGTTACAACTAATTTTTCTCTTACCTATTTTATAATCTCAGGTGAAGTAGAGAGCAGCAAAGTTCCATCCTGGCTCCTGGTGATGGATGTTGAAGGCCAGTCTGTTCTTACTGCCTGGGCAGCAGGGAAATTTGTTCCAGAGTTGATTGCTCAATTTATAAAGAAGAGCGGTATTGTAGAAAAAATAAAGAAAAAGGAAATTGTAATACCTGGTTATGTAGCGCAGCTTCAGGGCGAATTGGAAGACGAACTGGGAGATGGATGGAAAGTTGTTGTTGGGCCGAGAGAAGCTGGCGAGGTTCCTAAATTTTTAAAGGAATATAGTGCTTAGCCAGGACTTAAATTTTATTTTAAAATCAGTCATACATGTATGAATATTAATTCATGCTGTTAATAAGTGAGCCAACTCAATATTTTTTTAATTTAATTTGTAACAGGTTAGTAATTTTTATATAATTCAGTGATGTATTTTTTTTATTAAATATTTAACTTGAAAAAATGAGAGGTGCTTATGAAAAGTGATATTGAAATCGCTCAAGCAGCAGAGATGAAGCCCATAAGGGAGATTGCTGAACTAATCGGTCTTGATGAAGAATATCTGGAATTATATGGAAATTATAAAGCAAAGGTAAAACTGGAAGTTCTGGAGAATTTTAAGGACAGGCCAAACGGAAAGTATATTGATGTAACAGCCGTTACTCCCACTCCGCTCGGTGAGGGTAAAACAGTAACTACAATTGGGCTGAGTATGGCCTTAAATAAGATTGGTAAAAAAACTATTACCTGTATAAGGCAGCCTTCTCTTGGTCCGGTATTTGGTATAAAGGGTGGAGCAGCTGGCGGTGGTTATTCCCAGGTTCTTCCAATGGAAGACTTTAATCTTCACTTAACCGGGGATACACACGCTGTGGGTATAGCTAATAATCTTTTAGCTGCGTTTCTGGATACACACATTATGAAGGGAAATGAACTTAACGTAGATCCGTTTAGCATAACTTTAAATAGGGTGGTTGATGTCAGTGACAGAGCGCTGAGAAATATTGTAATAGGTCTTGGAGGTCCACTAAACGGGGTTCCAAGAGAGACCGGTTATGATATTACAGTAGCTTCAGAGGTAATGGCAATTCTTGCCCTTACCACAAGCCTTAAAGATCTGCGGGAGAGAATGGCCAGAATTGTAGTTGGTTCTACTTATGACGGAAAGCCGGTTACTGCTGAGGATCTAAAATGCGCTGGTGCAATGACTGTACTTCTAAAAGATGCCATAAAACCCAATTTGCTTCAGACAATAGAACACACGCCATGTTTTGTACATGCCGGTCCTTTTGCCAATATTGCTCACGGGAACAGCTCGGTTCTGGCGGACCAGATAGCCATAAAGCTTGGAGAGTATATTGTAACTGAAAGTGGGTTCGGCGCTGATTGCGGAGCAGAAAAGTTTATGGATATTAAATGCAGATATTCAGGACTAAAACCGGATGCGGTAGTTATTGCGGCAACAGTAAGGGCACTGAAGATGCATGGCGGAGGATTTAAATTTATTCCCGGGGAAGGTGTAGATGAAGAGCTGATGAATAAACCCAATGTAGAAGCAGTTGAAAAAGGTTGTGAAAATCTGGAGAAGATGATTGAAAATATGAAGCTCTTTGGAACTCCTGTAGTAGTTGCTATAAATCATTTTGAAGCTGACTCTCAAGAAGAGATTGATGTAATCAGGGAAAAATCTATTGCAGCAGGTGCGGAAGATGCAGTAGTCAGCAAAGTCTGGCTCAAAGGCGGAGAAGGTGGAACTGAATTAGCTGAAGCAGTGGCTAAAGCAGCAGATAAGCCGTCGGATTTCAAATTCCTTTATCCACTGGATTGGCCCATAAAGAAAAAAATTGAAACTATCGCTACTAAGATTTACGGTGCGGACGGTGTAAATTATTTGCCGGAAGCAGAAAGGAAGATAGATTTATATACCAGGCAGGGATTTGACAAATTACCAATCTGTATGGCTAAAACCCATCTTTCCCTGAGCCATGATCCTGACCTGAAAGGAAGGCCCACTGGATTTACAGTTCCCATTAGAGATGTCAGGGCTTCTGTTGGTGCAGGTTTCCTGTATCCATTACTTGGTATGATGAGGACCATGCCAGGACTTCCAAAAGTTCCGGCTGGAACCAATGTAGATATTGACGATGAAGGTAATATTGTTGGATTGTTCTAAGAATAGAGGTTTGTATAAAACAGTAATTCTATAACTTTAAAAATATAAATCTATTTTTTTATAAATTATTACAAATTTTAAGTATGGGGGTGATTTAAATAGCCAGATTAATCAGTGGGACCAGAATCTCACAGGACATTAAAAACGAGATAACTGAAGAAGTAAAAGAGATGAAAAGGGCAAAAGGGGTCGTGCCGGGTCTTGCAGCAGTACTTGTTGGAGACAATCCTGCTTCAAAGATATATGTTGGAAGCAAACAGAAAGGATGCGAAGCGGTTGGTTTTAAATCTGAATCTATAAAAATGGATGAGAGCGTGTCTACTAAAGATGTATTAAAAGTATTAGATAGATTAAATAACAGGGAAGATATTCATGGTATTCTGGTTCAACTTCCATTGCCGGAACATATAGATAATGCAAAGGTTCTGGAAGCAATATATCCTGAAAAAGATGTGGATGGATTTCATCCCGTAAATATAGGCAGGCTGGTAACCCAGCAAGAGTGCCTGGTGCCGGCAACACCCTCTGGTATTATAGAAATGTTAAAGAGGGAGGGCATAGGTATAAAGGGCAAGAATGCTACCGTGGTGGGCCATAGTGAAATAGTCGGAAAACCTGTGAGCCTGCTCCTTTTAAATGAATGGGCCACGGTTACCATATGCCATATTGAAACCAGAGATCTAAAAATTCATACCATAGATGCGGATATCCTGATTGTAGCTACCGGTGTACCATATCTAATCAAGGGTGATATGGTTAAAGATGGTGCCGTGGTTATAGATGTAGGAATCAACAGGATTACAAAAGATAAGGCGAACCAGGAACTGCTGGAATGGAGAAAAGAAGACTTTGAAAAAAAAGGCGCTACATTAATCGGGGATGTAGATTTCTTAAGAGTAGAACCTAAGGCCAGCTATATATCGCCTGTACCGGGCGGAGTAGGACCTATGACCATTGCCATGCTTCTCAGTAATACATTGAAGGTAGCAAAGAATATTGTTGGTATGAAGTAGCAATTAGTTCGATTAAGAGGCATTCATATATTTTTTCAGTATTTTTTCTCCCCTTAATCTTAAGAATGTATCCAGGACTTCTTGGTATCTCTCACATACCGGTATCTTTTCTCCCTTATAAATGGAAAAAGACGAGTAAGAACAACCTCCTCCACAGATAGGTGAAAATTTGCATTCCCTGCATTTTGGAATACTGAAAATAGTTCTTTCCTTCCATAATTTAACTTTATCCTCAAAATATTCTAGATTGGGGTAAAATTTGCCGATAGCATATTCAGGGTATCCAATGGACTCGGGACAGGCGTATATTAGACCGTCAGGACATAATATATATAACTCCAGAAGATTGGTTTCACAATTTATAAATTTAGGAGAAATATTTGGGGCACCTCCAATTATATCCAGTAAATGCCTTAAGGGTTTAAAAATATAAAAGCCAAATACTTCTTCAAGCTCTGGATGGGAATCGTAAATATTTACTAACTTCTGTAATAATACTTCTTCAGGAACTATTACATTATTATACTCTAAGGAACTATGATCTGCGATTAAAGCTAGCTGGGATTTGATATTTTTGTTGGCTATCCATTTTCTATGGTGCATATATTCATAAAGGCCAGGTATATACTCAATATTAGTATAATCCACGTTCATCCTAATATTAATTTTTAAATTGTTCTTTACAAGTAAGTCAATTCCACTTGATATTTTATCAAAGGTTCCTCTGCCGGACTTATACTTCCTTCTTTTATTGTGAATATCAGGTGGTCCATCTATAGTTATTTGTAGATATTCTATGCTATCTTTATGTGAAATTAGTGTATCTATTAAGTTTTCTACATTTACTCCATTAGTTACTATAGTTACGGAAGTTTTCTTTAATTTTGCTACTTCTAAGATTTTCTCAACCATTCTTTTTGTTCTTTTCAGTAATGGCTCACCTCCAAATAATTCTATAGAATAGACTTTACCTGAATATTCTTCCGCTAATTTCTCCATAGCATCTACGGATTTGGTAAATACCACATCACTCATGAATTGGTGTGAATTATAATAAGGAAAATTTTTTTCGAAGCAATAGATGCATTTAAGATTACAATAATAGGAAGGACAAAAGGCAAATCTTATTGGGCGTGAAATGGCTTTTTTCATGAAACTATTGTATAGAGTACCCAGTAATTTTTGTTCTTCTTCGGGATCACTATAAAGATATCCTCTTTCAATAAGATTTGAAAGGGAATCCTTTTCTATTAGATTGAACTTCTGTACTTCTATAAGATTCCAGATATTATTTTCAATAATATCTACTGCTCCAGTGAGAGTGTTATTTATAAGGCTATATTCTGAATTTATTTTACCACTATAATTGTATTTACTACTGTATAATTCCATTTTCTAAATTGTAGTGGGATCAATATTATTACTGAATTATTATATTGATATTAATTATATAGGGTTAATAATACTTAATTTTAATTAATCCCTTGCAATCCACCAGCACCAAAACCAGCAGCAGAGTGGTCCAATTTCATATTTTAGGTTTTTCATAGTCACATCTTTGTTCCATAGATTTTTGGTTTTGTTTACGGATACCACATTACTCCTTTCACTTGTTTTTATAATCTTTATAATAATAAGCTAATATTAAAATAAAATCAATAAGTACTATATATTAGTATTAACATATAATTTAATTCGTTTAATTTATTGATAGGATTTGATAATTTAATTTAGCTTATTATTTATCTTAAAAATATAAATATATCATCAAGTCTTATGACAAAAACTATTTGAATAAGAAGCAGGAATAAAAATAGGCCATACATTAAGATTTTAGGAAAAATTTGAGAATGAATTCTGGCAGGATTGAGTTTCAGAATATTTCTAACTCTATTCTGAATTCTCTTGTGGTTAATATTCTTTCTAAGCTGGAAAGATGATATATAATTTGGAATAGGATTTTTACTGACAGTATTGTTCTGATCTTCGTTCAACTTTAATATAGAATTCAGAATATTTTTAGCTACTTGTTTGGAAGATTTTTGTGAACATTTTACCATTAGTTTATCACTTGCTGTTTCCTGTTCAGATTTTATAAGGTAATATGATATATAAGCAAATGGGTTAAAAAAATATAAATCTCTTAGTATAAGAGCTACCCAACCAATCAAATTGTCGTTTCTTTTGATATGAGAAAGTTCATGCTGAATTAAGGTTTCCGTTTCTGAATTGTTTAGTCTTTCCATAAGAGTTGGGGAAAGAACCAGGGTACATTTCTTTATACCTACAATAAAGGGAGTAAAGTATCTTCTATGAGTAAGGCTGATGTCCGGTGCCTTTATTTTTATTTTTTTAGCGTATTTATTTATAACAGAATGGATTTCTGGCACTTCTTTTCTTCCTACCTTCTCTTCATAGGCGAGATTTCTATAAAAAAGAGCTAGATTCAACCATCTTATAATTAAAATAGTTGCGATACTGATCAAAGCTATTAATAATATAAGATTGTTAAGCTTGGAGAAATTAATTATCTCGTATTTGTAATAAATGGGTAGAAAATTCATAGGGTCAGGAAATCTTATACCTCCAGCGAATGTTTTATTATATACTAATGCTAGTTCGTTTACACTAATTTTTTCAGCAATAATTATAAATGGTTTTATGAGCGGTATGAAAAAAAACAGGATCCTTATATTCGAATCTTTTATTCTGAAAATAAATAAGAAGAATAAAACTAAAACCAGGCTCACAAAACTTGTATAAATAATAGGTACAATGTAGCTTGTCAGTATTTCTAAAAAAAACATATCGATTAATACAAATTATATAAAGTTTATTGCTATTGTAATACTAAAAATAAAAAAAAGCATCACTTAATTACACTAACATAAATCAATATTTTAAAAGAAAAATATTTTTGGGATTTTTTGATATAGTAACTTTTTCAACCTTTTTAAGATTTGTCTATTTCTCCCAATAATTTTTCTATACCTTCTTTGGAAATGTTTTTACTGTCAGATAAAAATCTGGAAACCATGTTTTTTGTACTTTCCTCAAGCAATTTATCTGAAACTGATTTTATTATGCTTTTTGAAAGTTCTTTTTTATCAACTGCTGCAGAATAAATATAGGTTTTTGCAGTTTTATTCTGTGTCAGAAGCCTTTTTTCTGCCAGGGTGGTCATTGTTGACATTACGGTTGTGTAAGGAATAAATCCTTCTTCCTTACTTTCAATTTCTTTTCTAAGCATATTCTCATGTACTTCTCTTACTGTTACTTTGCCTTTTCCCTATAGG